>JAEEGL011082738.1_pt1 | contig 44420 bp, 24 predicted proteins | sample 9134231 | NCBI WGS metagenome assembly JAEEGL01 (sample SAMN16246548, study PRJNA631951) | gut metagenome | biome: gut microbiome; feature: rumen; material: fiber-attached | host: Bos | place: Iran: Karaj | collected 2018-10 | reverse complement strand
TGTAGCCGAGAAGGACGCCACCGCATCAACCTTCATGGTAGGTACCGATGAGTTTGCTGTACCTGTAGGCGATATGATCGATGTAGAGGCCGAGATCCAGAAGATGGAGGCTCAGTTGCAGCACCTCGAAGGTTTCCTGGCAGGTGTCAAGAAGAAGCTCTCTAACGAGCGTTTCGTAGCCAATGCCCCCGAGGCCGTCGTTGCCCTCGAGCGCAAAAAGCAGAGCGACTCCGAAGAAAAGATCGCCGCCCTCAAAGAAAGCCTCGCCGCACTCAGGAATAAATAAAAGATGGCAGGAATAACATTTCTTGAAGAAGCAGTCAGACTCATCAAAGAAGGGAAAATCGTCACTTTTAAGGCCAACGGCCGTAGTATGCTGCCATTTATCAAAGGAGAGAAAGACCGTATTGTATTGGTACAAGCCACTAGTCTTCACGTCGGTGATATAGTGTTAGCTTGGGTTGACGATAACCGGTATGTGATTCATCGCATCATTGAAATACAGGGTCAAAAAGTCACACTCATGGGAGACGGCAATCTCCACGAACGGGAACAATGTCAGTCTAAGGATGTCATTGCTCGGGCAGATTATCTCATTAAGCCGAATGGCCAGCATCGATACCTCTACACAACAAGCTTGAAATGGATGGGGCGACTATGGCTCTCGCTTTTGCCTATCAGAAGATACTTGTTAGCAATTTACAGAAGAGTATGAAACAAAACTATTATAAAGTTGGAGGTCATTGTTTCTGCGTAGAAGCAGAAGAATATATACTTGACAAGATGGTAGACTATCTGCCTTTCAAGGTTGATGAGTCATATGCGTCTACAAGTCTTTTTACTGTAATTGTCCAATTTGGAACCAATCCAAATTATGATTATATAAAGGATACATTTATCGTAGAAGATACCATCCAAGTCACAAATGGACACACAGCAGAAGGCAATGATGTCTACATTTACCAATGGAATAATCATGATCTTCTATGGATGCTCTGTGAAGACCAGCATCGTAAATGCACACTCATCATGACAAAGCTCCAGCCCATCATGGCACTTGATATTGCCATCACTATACCCTACCGATATAATACTATTAAGCTGATGACAGGAGTCATCCATGCTTCATCCGTCTGTTACCAAGAGAAAGCCTATTTGTTCCTTGGTATCAGTGGAACGGGCAAGAGCACTCATTCCAAATTATGGCTGAAGCATTTTGATGGTACAGAACTGATTAATGACGACAAGCCGATCATCCGCTTATTAGACAACGGAGAAGTCAGAGTATACGGCTCTCCTTGGAGCGGGAAAACGCCTTGTTATCGGAATGTAGACTATCCGATGGGAGGAATGGTGAAACTCAACCAAGCTCCCTATAATAAAATCTGGAAATTAAGAGCTGTTGAGGCGTATTATGTGATTCTCCAAAGTCTCTCTGGCAAACGCTGGGACCAGACTATCAGTGATGCCATCCATCAATATGAGGAACGACTTGTCAGGTTAGCCCCGATGTGGCATCTAGATTGTCTACCCAATGAAGAGGCTGCTCAATTATGTAAAAAGACAATAACAGAACAATAAATAACAAGATAGAATTATATGAAGTTAAGAAAAGGATTCGTGCTGCGCGATGTGTGTGGCGATAAAGTTATTGTGGGAGAAGGACTTGAGGCTATTGACTTTGAGCATCTATTGAGTCTGAACGAAACAGCGGCATGGCTATGGCAGAAAGCAGAAGAACTTGGTTATTTCTCAACTGATGACCTCGTTGCCGCACTTTGTGAAGAATATGATGTAGATAACGACAAGGCTATAAGGGATGTCAATGCCATTGTCAAAAGATGGCAAGAGATGGGACTTACAGAAGATTAATACTTGAAGTATCTCATTTGGTTTTGGGAAAACACAAAAGGTATCCGGTTGAATACAACGATACGTATTGTGATTGGCACAGGGCGTGTTTTCCTTGGCCTACTGATGGTGTGGCTCAGTAAACAGTTTATTGACATTACTATCCATCAAGGCACCACTCATGACATCACTGTCATGATCTGCCTGCTCGTTTTGACTGTGATAGGAGGCATTATTTTCAGGCAACTATATTACTATATGACTATAGCTGCTAATGTTCTACAATCTATCACTATCCGACGACGTCTTTTCACAAAATTGTTCTCCAAGCAGCTTTATAATGACCAAGAACTTCACTCTGGTGACATCACATCACGTCTGGCTAAGGACATTGAGGTGGTGAGCAACACAACAACATCATCTCTCCCAGACATACTGATAACAGGATTCCAACTTATTGGTGCGTTCCTACTCCTGTATTATATGGATAAAAAACTTTCATGGATCCTCTTGCTTCTGACACCTTTCACCATAGTTATCGGCAAATTCTTATCTCGCCAGATACGAAGAATGACGCTGAATATTCGCAAAGATGAAAGTAAAATTCAGATGCAGATTCAGGAAAGTATGGAATTAAATGCCATATTGAGAGCCTTGAACAGCGAAGAATGGGTAACCGGACGCCTTGATGCTACCCAACAACAGCTTAAAGGGAACACGCTGAAACGAGCCCGTTTTATCACCTATATGAATTTTGCATTTGGGTCTACCTTTGGTCTTGGCTATTTGCTAGCCTTCATTTGGGGTGGACTGCAACTGCGCAGCGGTGTCATTACATTCGGTGTTATGACTTCCTTCCTGCAACTGGTTGGACAGGTTCAACAGCCCATCTTGGTCCTTTTAAACAATATCGCCAACCTCATCCATACAACTGCCAGCATCGACAGGTTGGAAGAACTGGAAAAGGGCATTGTCAACAAGCATCTTGACAATACAACAGAGAGGTCGCCATCCACAACTTCTTTCGGGATTATTGCTGAAAATGTATGCTTCAGGTATGCCACAGGCGATAGAATGGTGTTGGATCATTTTTGCCATGATTTCACACCTGGCAGCAAAACGGCTATCATGGGACCTACTGGTATTGGTAAGACCACCCTCTTCCGGCTGATGCTTGCACTCATCAAGCCTAATATGGGTAACTTATATATATATAATAAGGTGAAAACACCTGTCAGCGACAATACACGCCAACATTTTGTCTTTGTCCCTCAGGGAAATAGTCTCATGAGCGGTTCCATCCGAGATAATCTGCTTCTGGCCAATCCTGATGCCACTGACGAACAACTGGCAAGCGTGCTGCATACCGCTGTTGCCGATTTTGTTTTCGAATTACCTGATTGTTTGGATACAGAATTAGGCGAACATGGCAAAGGGCTCAGCGAAGGGCAGGCTCAGCGAATTGCAATTGCCCGTGGACTCCTTCGTCCTGGAACGATTCTGCTACTCGATGAGATTAGTGCATCACTCGACGAACAAACAGAATGTATCCTCTATCAGCGTCTGTTTAACAGTTATCCAGATAAAACGATGATCTTTATCACTCACCGTCCAACAGTCAGTGAACTATGCGATGACGTTATCAGATTTAGCATAACAAGCTAAAAAAAGGCATGGAAAAATTCCATACCTTCAGTCTTTAAAAACAGTGAATGATTACAGAGAATCGCCACCACCCTCATCATGGGTCTGACCTGAACCACCACTTGCCTCCTCTGCACCATACAGTGTAGGAATCTCATACTTAAAATCTTCCATTTCTGGAGTTACATAATTCTTTTTCATTTTCTTTAAAATTTTAAATTAAACGTTCTAATTTATATTCTGGTGGCAAAATTAAGAATAATTTCTGAAACGACCAAATAATAATGGGATAATTTTACCTTCAACACTAAAAAAATAATCAATAGGCCCGTTTGTCATGCGAAACCATCGTCTTGACAGTTAACCAAACGATACGAATATCCAACCAAATAGTCCAGTTTTCCATATACCAAATGTCACGTTTTACGCGCTCTTCCATCTGCCATAGTTCTTTTGTCTCACCTCGGAAACCGGTTACTTGAGCCCATCCTGTTATACCAGGCTTTAAGAAATGTCGTACCATATATTTATTAATAAGGTGGGAATAAGTTTCAGTATGAGCTAGCATGTGAGGTCTGGGGCCTACAATACTCATATCCCCCTTCAACACATTCCAGAACTGTGGCAACTCATCTAAATTTGACTTGCGCATAAAATGACCAAAAGGAAACTTACGGGGATCATCTTTCGTCGCCTGTAGCTTGTCGGCATCCTTATTCACATGCATGGAACGGAACTTATACATCTTGAAGTTTTCACCATCGAGCCCTGTCCGATCCTGTGTAAAAAATAACGGACCCGGACTCTGTAACTTAATCATCAGCCAAACGATGGGCATTAAAGCGATAGTTGGGATGAGTAATATAACAGACAATATAATATCAAACATACGTTTGATAGCTTTATTCAATGTATTCTGTAAAGGATTCTCATACGTTGTATAAATCTCGATGTCATCTAACAACTCACGCTTCAGATTGAGCCCTATTGACTCGACTGATACTGGTACATAATAGAATCTGACCATCTTTCTGTCGCAAACCCTTGATGCCTGAAGTATCAGAGATTTCTCTTGACGCGAAACACAGAGATACAATTCTTCACCCAGAAATAAGCTCTCTGGTGTTTCTATGGCTGTCAAAAAATCCTCAACAGATCCCACTCGTTCCGCGACAGTATCATCACCATAATAGCCCAGCACATGATACCCCAATGTAGGGTCATCCTTCAATTTCTTGTATACAATTTGTAACTCTGGATCAGTTCCTACTAATGTGATCATACGGATATTCCTTCCTGCCTCACGGTACCATTTGACAACAAATCGTTCTGATAACCTTTTGACTACAAGAACAGCCACATATACAGATCCAATTTCAAAGATGAGCCACCCTATCGGTAAATCACCGGAAATCATCTTCAACAACAGGAAAGATATGACCGCTTGAAGAGATGTCAGTCCGATAGCCCGCCGGAGTATCTCACCTGCATTTATCATACGAAGATGGATTACAGTGGAGAACTGCATCATACTCAGCATCAGGGCAATATTGTTTATAAGGAGGAAAATCTCCACACGTCCTTCTGGCCATGTACCCATCCGCCAGTGCCATTTAGCAAAAGCAAATATCAGCAGATTCAATACAATGAAGTCACCAACTGTAACGATCCACTTAATCAGTTTGTTCGACTGATTATTATTATTCATGTTGTTGCATTTTTACTTTTCCCAGCCACTTCGGCCAAGATCTATCTTAACTCCAAAATCGATATCAAAGAAACCATTGCTACCTGTAGAGACTTCCATACCAGTCATTCCCCCACTCGACTCAGAGGTTGTCACTTGATAACCGACAGCCCCAAACAAGCTCCATCTTTTATTAAGCCGATAAGTCTGTTCTAAGCCTGCACCTAAAAGAGGTGATCCTGAACTGCTATAAAACTGACTAATAATGCCCGCTCTCAAAAATGCATTCGTATGCCATTTCTTGTCAAAGCGATAGCCAGCAATCATATTCGTCAGATTTACCAAAGCCTCAATGGACGCGATGCCAAAACCTCCATTATTAAAATTATCTTCTGGTTTCTCTGTTGGAGGCACCCATTCAAGATGATTGTTCTTAAAAATACCGTTCTCCCAATAAAGCCGGCCTCGGAGTGCAAAATCAGGCGTAAACCATTTTCCGATAGCACCATTCAGACCGAAAGTCTTACCCTTGGGAAACACCTCAGAGAAATTACAACCATAAGGATTCATCAGCGACATGTCAAAACCCATCTGAACATACCAGTTATGCCAAAAGCGGTTCGTCTTTACTGCATGACTATTTTGACGACTTTTACCCAAATCCAATTGAGCACCCAGTCCGATGGAGAAATAGCCATTGCTGTTGGATCCTGTACCAGTGTTTTCAACCTCTTCTGTCCCTACGAATCCACTACCAGTCATAACATAAGCTATGTCCAAGAGCAAGCTCCAGCGGTCACTCAACCTATAGGTGTTCTGAATACCGAACCCAGCCAATAAGGCACCTTTGCTCACGCCAAAGTTATAATTAACACCAATCCGCGGATATACACTTAGGTTCCACGTCCTGTCTGGTTGGTAAGTTCCAAATAAATGATGAAGATTGATTAGCATGTCGCCATAAAAAGCCAAATACCCTCCCTTTTCCCTATTGACACCAGGCTGGTCAAATGGAGCCAACCAAATCAGATGATCATTTTTAAGCAATGGCAATGCATTTTCCCAATTGAGTTTGGCTCGTATACCAACTTGGGGCGTAAACCACTTGCCTAATGCCAAATCCAGTCCAAACGACTTGCCATTTGGAAATACATGTGAGAAATTATAGCCATAAGGATTTTGCAACGACATGTCTAGATCTGCCTGCAAATACCAGTCACTCCAAAAACTATTTGTCCACACACGATTGAAAGCACCTGTTTCAGACGGCTCGACGACTTCGAACCTCTGCGCTCGAACATTCAAAGAACCAAGTAGACAAGCTAAAACTATCAAATATCTCATGATTGACACATTACATCTTGATAACATTTCATCATTTCTCTCATCATAATATCAACAGTAAAGTTCTCTGCTACTCGTTGATGAGCCGCTTCACCATAACGTTTGGCAAGGTTCTCATCCACCAACAGCCGATCTATTGCCTCAGCAAATGCCCTGACATCACCATTCGGAGCCTCGATGCCCGTCACTTCGTTAAGGTTGACCCAATTAACTCCACTACCTGATATCGTAAAGGTTACTGCTGGAGTATAGCAGTACATCGCTTCAGCCAAGGCCATTCCAAATGCTTCATTCTTGGTGATCGAAGGAAAAACAAAGACTGACGCTGCATAATAATATCGAGTCAATAATTCATCGCTCAGCCTTCCCACAAAGAATACGCGTTCTGACTGACATGATGCCATGAGTTGCTTAGACAAAGGGCCATCACCAGCTATCACAAACACACAATCTGATTTAATATACTTCTCTGCCTCTATCAGAAAGGTCAGTCCTTTATAAAGGATGTGCCGCCCTACAAAAAACACGATTTTCTTTCCACCATACTTCCCCTTGACAGCATCAATTTCAGCTTTCAGCGGCTTTTTCAAAGAAGATGTACCGATGCCGTTAGGAACTACCCTCACCTTTTCCTTGAATGGCTGTAAGGGAACAGATCCGTCACGGTATTGGGGACTTGTGACAACGACCATGTCTGCACGTTTTAGCAATCGCTCTTCTATGGGCTTAATAAACCGATAGATCTTACGCTGCTTGATAATATCCATATGCCAATGGATGATCAGTTTGACATCCTTGGGAATAAGAGGTAACAAAATCGCAGCAGGGAATGGATTAGCCCAATGGAAATGGATGATATCAGGCCTAAACCTCTTGATGACCTTCCGCAACACCATAAAATATGTCAAAGAGATGGCTTGCCTGGCTATCGTCACAAATGCTCCGACACGATAGACTTTGATGCCGTCAACCTCGCCCACATTATTAAGATGCCCATCATTAAAGCATACTACCGCCACTTCATGTCCCTCAGAATTGTCGGCAATATATTTGCAAACATTCTCCACACCTCCCACATAAGGGTAATAGTACTTCGATATATGTAAGATACGCATAAGCATTTATTCTCCTATTTTTCTTTTTGCAGGAGTCTCCTGCCAATCTCTATAATCATACACAGCCTTTTCTGTATAAGTTTATAATACCATGAATGATCCGACTCTCCTGAAGCTGTCGAAGCATTGTCACCATGCCTTCGATACCACATCAACACATCTGGGATATAATAATAGTTGAATCTCACCAGCCCAACAGCACTTATCCAACCATCATGACCAACAATATGGCGAGGGAAAGGAAGAGCATACTCCAATACTTTTCTCCTGAAAGCCATGCAACACCCCAGCCAACGAGTTTTCCATAGATTACTCCAGAATCCCTCCCGTTTATGCAAACTGGCTGAATAAAGTATTCCTGTTCTTACACCCTCTTTGTTGATAATCTCTGCATCATGCAACACGATGTCGTGATCATTCAAAGCTTTTAAAGTAACCTCCACTTTATCCGCTTTCCAAACATCATCCTGATCACACAAAAAGATGATATCTCCACTAGACTTCATCAAAGCATTTTCAAAATTCCAGATAAAGCCATGCTCCCTTTCATTAACGTATATCTTGATTCTCTGATCATGAAGGGATTCAAGGATATAAATCGTATCGTCAGTACTGCCGTCATCAGATATGATAATCTCATCTTTTTCATTTAATTGGGGCAACACCGACATGATCTGCTCCCGTATATACTTTCCCCCATTAAAAGTAGCTATACAAACAGAAATCATCTCTCTATTCATCTTTTCGAAGAAATCTCGCTATAAAATGATCCTATATCTGCGAGTACTCCTTTGATAAAATCATCCTTACCCTTGATTCTCGCATAATTTGACCCGTTAATAAGATGAAGCCACTTATCGTCTATGATTTGTACATAGTCACTGTGATAGATGTCACACCGACGCGTCAACTCCTTCGAATTCTTAATGCGCAGGGTTTGTACAGAAGGGAATTCCACATCTTGTATATCATATTTGCAATAAAACCGGCGATAATTGCCACCTCCGGTATCCAAAAAGTTCCTTGCTGTATGTATGGGCAGGAAATCCGGTTTTCTGATAAACACATCATAATTGAAAACACAGAACCCAGGCCAAAGGTACCATTCCTCTCCAAAAACACGTGAAACGCCATAGAAATCCCTTTGTCCCAATAATTGGGCCATATCAACATCCCGTACAGGGAACAAATCATGATCCAACAAAGCAAACCTGAATGGTTTTTTATATTGAAGATAATGGTAATACATCCAATTGAGCGCTGCCCCGTGGGAGATTGCAATTTGGTAATGAAACAAGAAAGTGATAAAAAAAGGTATCGCCACATATTCTATATCATGCTGCATGCAAACAGACTTGATGAACTTTCTTTTCTTTCTCATTAAAGAGTTATCAATCACAATATGCCGATACTCTGGATCTATTACCTTAGATCGGACTAGCTCAATCTGTTTTTCTATCAAGCATTCATCATTATAAGCCACCGTTATAAGAAGCAACTCACAACGTTTATGATTAGTCCTTTGATGATGAGAAACATGCATAGTTGAGAGCAAATAGGCAACTCGACTATACATATTAAATATTGTCTTGTATATCAACACGCAACCAAATTCCTTTTAAAAGATCTGATAATAAATTTCGCAAGATTTTTACCCCATCGTCTCAAAGGGAAATGACACCAGCAGAAATAGAGAATATATTCAAAAAAATCAAAACGCAACGCGAAAAAATCAGACGCATCAACATGTAGATAATCACATACAGCTTTCGTTGGACTCATATAAAACGGTCCCTCCCATCCACATTCCACAGGTATTGAATGGTTTGCATCCAGATAGACGACATCCAGTTCTGTCATTTCATTAATACATAATTGATAAGGATTCTCCCATGCTATTTTTTTTAATATAACCCACCTCGTCTTGGGTTTACTGAACATAGCCATATGAGAAACGGAACCTTCTGTAGCAACTATTTCCTTTGCGTATTGCATCATAGCAACCTGCTCTATAAATGGATGCTTTTCAGGATATACGATACGGTAACCGGCTTCAGAGAACAGTCTTTCAATTCTCTTCTCTCCAAAATCACGCCTACTGTGGAATGCTGTCCGAGATAAATACAATCTATCTGTCCCAGTCACACTCACATGCGGAATGATGTCTAATAGATGTTGTACTGTGTTACGATAATCAATTGTGTAATATTTCTCTCCCACATTCTTTTTTATTTCTTTTGAGATAAGAGAGTTTTCTGGTACGTATATCTTTCCATATCTCGTTGGTTTGTCGATAGTCTTAAGCCTTTTAATATCGACTCCAGCATATTGAAGAATTTCATATACAAGTGAGGGCAGCGGCTGTGCCATAAAAGAAATACAAATGATATCCGTTTCTCCCTCTAGCAACTTCTTCCCTTCTTCGCTTTGTAGAAACCACAGCTTTTTTAAATTGTCTGTGATAGTATGCCCAAAAATAGACATCATCACTCCAATATAAATAGCATTCCGCTCTACATTTTCTACATTATCTTGATTAAAATCGTACGCTGTCAGGTCATCCCATTCTGCTAAAGTGGAATCTTTTACATAGCTACCCCCTCCTATTGTTACACCCCCAATACCAGGATTCTCCAAAGGATTATATGGAAGTATATAACTATTTGAATAGCTCGTTACTCCTATCTCCTTATTTCTCAAGTGTACCATAAAAAAAGTGTATTTGAAAACTGATAATCAGATGTCTGATCATAATCTCCTAAGATGTAGACATAGAACCAATATGCAAAAAGCAATATGCAAAACATGCTTACGACAGGCTTTCTATATGGTACATCTTTATCCAGGAACAAGACTGGATAATTATGTATCAAATAAGGTATAGATATACATGACATCAGACGATAGTACAAACTAAGTCTGTCAAGCGGCTGGGTAATAAGTGCACATAGAGAGAACACCATATCCAAAAGAGCCATGACAAGAACAAACTTAATAAAAGTATCAAAATTATACAAAAACAATATGTATATGATAAAAGCAATTGTTACTATCTTAACAACGAAATTGGCAGCTCCCAGCACAGGAACAAAGGTGTTGTCGGCAGTTGTGTATTTCAAAAACTTAAAATCTATATAGCCATTTTCAATCATCCAGATAAGGATGCTGTCAAGATTTACAAAAAGCATTACTATCAACAAAACAAGCACAACATATATTTTATAGGTTTCCCGAAAAGAATATCGATCAACGACATAATACACAATCGGGAATGATAATGCAATAATAGCCGTCTGATGAAACAAGTAAGCGATGATCATACATACAACAAAATGGATATGCTTTTTCTCCAGAAACAACGTAAATCCTAGAATGGAGAATGACATGGACAAACTTTGGCGGACGATACTCAAAGATTCCTGAAAGAAAATCATATAGAATACAAACATAAACAGTGTTGGCGAGAGGTACTCACGCCACTTCATGGCTGTCACATATAATGGGATGATAATCAGGATATGAATGAGAAACAACAAGACAAAATATTGGTCTGTCAATTGTGCAACAACAAAGGTTAGAAATAAATAACCAACCTCAATAGCTGGATATGATTCTAAGAATTCAATCAAGTTCTGTCCATTATTAGCAATTCCGTTGAATATCGTGACATATACTTCCACATCAAAGCCAACCGAATAATCTCTTAAACCGGCAATCAGTATCGGCGGCATAACAGCAAGGATGCTGTATGAAATAAACTTTCTGGTGTCATCATACCACAAATCGGCCATTCTGACACCAATCAGTGACAAGGCAAAAGTCAATATATAAACAATCACGACGTTATCTGATAAATTGCTTTGCGCTTTTCTACTAGCGCTCGCAAAGAATACTTCTTCTGATATAATAGATGGGCATTGAGGGCGATTCTTTCTCGAAGCATATGATCCGACATCTGTCTGACTAATGCCTGGGCAAACCCTCCTGCACGATCAGCAATCAGGCATGACTCACCGTCATGAAAATCAAGGCCCTCTACTCCGACAGTCGTAGAAACAAAAGGAATACTCATGGCCGCGGCATCCAGGATCTTCATCCTCATACCACTTCCTGTCAGGATCGGTACTATCATGATGCTATTAACAGCATGCTCTGAGAGGTCTTCTACATATCCTAATAGGTTTACTTTTAGACCATGATAGTCATGTTCATAGGATATAGGCCAATCCAAACCGATAATTTGAAGTTTTACCATGGGATATGAATGCCAGTCAATACATGGAACAACTTCCGAAAGGAACCAGTCCATACCTTCATGATTAGGGCGATGATTAAATCCTCCGATAAAGACTATATTTCCATTCCACCCCGTATATGTCAGTTCCCTTGTATTAACAGCTGCTGGCGACACAAATACAGGCCGTATGACCCCAGCATCCATCAAGACCTTTTTATCTGTTTCGGTCAGTGTTACAACACCATCAAACTCATTCAGTCTGGCAATTTCCTGTTGTTTCTTATGTTCTTTCTTTTTCTGTTGTCCTCCTGTAAGAGATATACCATCAAGAGTCCGCTCGGTAATGACAAAACCTATCTCATGATGAACAAATAACTTGAAAATGTCTTTTGGCAGATATTTCCCAATATTCAGGTTCTGTATAAATTCCACTTGTACGACATCTGCCTTCATTTCTGAAATAGCCGTTCGAACAAAACTAAGATATGTCCGAGATAGCAGGAAGTCTGTATGATCAAGAGCCTCTTTAATCATGGCATTCTTCCTAAAGAAAGGCAGATGCCTGTTGATGAACTTTCTGACTTTTTGAAAAAGGAATGGAAAGTGGGAGTACTGCCTGCGAAGTGGAAAAGGAAAGAATCTAACATCCGGCCAGGAAAATGAAAGAGTCTCAATATCAGATGGGCGGTTATCACGATTCACAGGAAAGACAATGCCAATATGGTATGTCTTTCTAAGAGCCTCTATCATGTTATACTGAGCCTGTTCACCACCAGAGTGAATGGGATATGGCAAGAAAGAGGTAATGATAGGGAGTGATTTCATGATAACTATATTTTCTCCCAATCAACACCTTTTGCCAGCATCGCCGTCTCACCATGTGTAGAACAAGAAGGAAGGGGACTTGAAAGCCGACGCTTTCTGGTTTTGATCAAATCCGTAAAAAGGACAAAGTCCCACGGATGTCTACCTTTGGTCCAGTTCCAAAACACTTGTTTGTCTTTCTTCAACACGTCAGCAAATGTAGCAAAGGTCATCGTCGTCGAGTTGGTCTCCTTCCAATGGCGATGACCACACCAATAAACTACAGAATATTCCCCGCCTTGTGTAACATACGGATTAGTCGCATTCGAATACTTGTCAGGATGGTCATAGAGAGTCAGGTAATCAGTATAGTTACATTCGGCAGCTTCTCGCAGAAATTCAAGAGAACGAGGGACATGAAGATAATCATCTTCCAGGAAATAGACAAGTGCATCATCTTCATGGCGCATGGCCTCTTCGTACGCGATGCGGAACGTCCCAGCTCCGTGACCTACCGAAATCATCTTGATTCGATCGGCTGGAACATACTTTAATGCCATCTGATAGGTTGCCTCACTGATATTATCAGCTAAAACATGCCACTCTACCTGATCCAAAGGGAACTCAGAGACAGCATTTGCCAAGCAATGTTCCTTGGTGATGTATTCTGGCTTCACCTTTGGATAACCTTTCTCACATAACCTATAATAAATAATAACCTTGCTGATTTTTCTTCTCGGACGACTATGGTTTCGTCTTAAATTAGCAATAAGAAGATGAACTCCCACCCACAGTTTGTGAGGAGAATTAAACATCTTCAGCTTTTTGAATGACACGCTACTCTTCACCTTTTCATTTCTTTCTTAAAATCATGTCAACGGCATATCCCACAGACAATGATAATCCAGTTCGTGTGTCCTTTCTCCAATTTTCCTGGCTGGCACACCACCTACAATGTCATAGTCGCCAACATCTTTTGTTACAACAGCACCTGCACAGATAACGGCTCCCTTGCCTATGCGAACGCCTTGCAGAATCACAGCGTTCACTCCCACCCAAGTATAGTCATCAATACTGATTGGCATGAATTTGCCAATAAAATGGTTTGCCTGATGGTCATGACCACCTGTCATAAGGTAAACCCCATGTGAGATTGACACACTATTGCCTATAGTAATATTGCCACGAGCATCTATCGTACAACCTCTGTTGATGTGGCTATAAGTCCCTATCGAAAGTCTGTTTGGATTCAGAATATAGTTCTTCTTCATGATAAAACTGCCTTTCCCAATCTGGGCGCCCCATAAACACAGATAACATCTCCGAATGTTCCAGAATGGGATATGAGGGAGTATGTCGTTTACGCAATACTCCAAAAAGAATGCTTTCAACCACCTGAAGACCCAGGAGTGTTTGAATAGATGGATGCTGCTGCTATATACCAACAGCCAGAGTTTCCTAACGCTAAAGCCATGAGCGGTAGTGATTTTATAATTATACCATCTGTTTCGAACAAAGTGGTTGGAAACGCCCTCCTGTTCATAACATTCAATAATAGTATCCACTTTCTTAAAACGATAGCCTTCAACAAACAGGCGGTATATCATCTCCCAATCCAGACTATAGCCTAAGTCCTTCCTACTTACATCAAACTCATGCTGTTTCTGGACAGAAGTTCTTACTAAAGAAGAACCATGCCGGAAAAGTGGTTCAAGATCCATCCTCTCCAAACGGTCAGAAGAATAAACGATATGAGAAAGTTCCTTAGTTACCTCAATACTATTGCCATAGATGATATCTACTCCATCAGTTTCTAAAGCCAATGCTTCTTTCAGAGAATCATTACTGGCATAAACGTCACCAGCATTCAAGAAATTGATCCATTCACCTGTGGCAACTCTGATGCCCTTGTTCATTGCATCGTAAATACCACCATCAGGCTCAGAGACCAGATAATCAATCTTACCCGCATACTTCAGAAGAACCTTTTCTGTACCATCCGTACTGCCACCATCAATAACAATATATTCTATTTCAGAATAAGTCTGGGACAAAACAGTCATAATAGTCTTTTCAATCCCTTTGACAGCATTGTAGCAAACAGTTATAACAGATACTTTCATCTTATCTTCCCCAAAGTCCTGTAACTTGATCTTTAACAATCTTTCCTATCTGAATCTTCCCAAATATAGCTTGCATAAGAACTACTAAAGAAGGTACAATCACTATTCCTGGCAATCCTAACCATCTGCAAGAAAGAACCATCAACGGCCATGCAATTAACGCGAAGACAAAGAAAATAACCAACTGGATCATCACCGTACCAACGCCATTAATCATATACATATATATTTGTCCTAGATTAAACAGAGAGACATAGATAGCAATACTGATGGTAGTAGACAAATGAATATGCACATCATCTCCAACCCAAATATCGTAAAAAGGATTGGAAAAAACAACCATAACAATAGATGCTATAGTAGAAAGGAACCAAATAATCTCTAATTTCTTTCTGGAGCTGATCATCCATTGATAGTCTTTCTTTTGATAGGCATCGGTGAAAGCAGACCAAAAAGGTGTAACTATTATAATTACAAATGTTGTCAGTATATTAAAGTACTTAAAAACAATATTATATTCTGTCACAGCTTCTGGTCCCAATTCTCTAGATAGAATAATGTTCATAATCTGAAATATAAACAGCATACTCAAGCAAATCACAAAGAATTTGACGCCTAAGCCGGTAATGCTTCTCACCAGTTCTCTCCTAAAAGACCCAAACTGTGGAGCACAAGACTTATAACGTGTGAATCTGAATGTATAAACAGAGACAACAAACGTCACTAGCATCGGTATACCTGAATAATAGAGAGCCAGATTAAACAGACTTCCGTCTGTCGTCAAAGTCAGAACATAAACAACTACCAAAGAGAAAAACTGCCCTGTGGCCAACAGCACAGATGATAGTCCCGGCTTCTGGTCTGCAGTAAGAATCGTGGTTATCAGATTAACAACCAGACTGATGCAGAAAAAAAATGTGACAATGCCAAACACCCATTTAAGTTCTTTTGCATAGAAAGTATCGACATTTAATACCATGGGCCAGTCTATAAACAGATTTGCTATGGCAACTACTATAAACAACACTAACATAATAGCACCTAAAGTATAATAAGTAGTGCTTACATATTGCCTGACCAGTTCCATATCACCCTTCGCCTTCGCCTCGGCGAACCTATTTCTCAATCCATTACCCAAGCCAAAATCAAAGAGTAGAATCCAACTGATGATAGAAGATAAGGTTAGCCAGATACCATATCGTGTAGGATTGACATAGTTGATAGTAATGGGTACTAACAGCAGAGAGCATATCATCGATACTCCTCGTGCAATAGTAGATATAATGATGTTCTTCACAGCCTCTTTTGAACGGCCGGAAGAATTAACATATTTACTTTTTAGATCCAACGTCATTGATTAAGCACTAAACAGGGTGTAGTTGGATGTTTGTCTGTCTTCAACTTCTCAAGATTCTCTAAGGCTACCTTCGTAGTCTTTCCTGAACGACAAACAAAACAGGTCACATCAGACAGATTAGCGATAATCGGATCAATAATCTCACCAACAGCTGGACTATCTAAGATAATGATATCATAGGATTCACGCAAGCAGTTCAATACTTTGCGTAATCCCTTATGAACAATCAAATCTGTGGGATGAGCTTTGCCAACCGAGCCTGAAGGAAGAACATACAGATCCTGAATAGTAGTCTTCACAATAGTGGATTCTATCTTTTCATTCACCCTCTCAGAGTCTAATAGCAGATCTGTCAGCCCCGACTGTTCCTGGACAGCAAATTCTTTTGAAACTGAAGGATGGAAGAAATTTAAATCACAGACCACGGTCTTTTCACCCATCCGGGCAAAGGCCTTTGCCAACCTAACGGCACCAAACGTCTTTCCGTCACCCTCATTTGCCGATGTGAGCAGAATCGTCTTCTTGTCATCTCTTAACATGTGAAGTAAGTTGGCGCGTATCATTCTGAATACATCTTCATACTCACCTTGACCAGAATAGGAAATAGTACCTAATAGAGGAAGTCTTGTAGTCTGCTTTAGATCGACCTCAGATTCAATGGTTTTCTTCCTACTATTAAGGTAGAAAAATAAGACATAAGGAAGCAGCATTCCTAGAATCGACGACACAAGTAAAGCAACCATAGATTTTGGTTTTGTCTTCTTAAGTGACTGTGTTTCATCAATCAGCCTGCCTTTATTAGTGGTATTAGCCAGTTCCATGGCATACTCTTCTCTTTTCTGTAACAAAGAAATAAAAACACCTTGCATGATGGTTCTTTGGCGGCTCAATTCCGTCATGACACGCTCTTGCTCTGGAACATTCTGCACACGGCTCATATAACGATTATACTCTTGCTCTACAGAATGTTTTTTGATCGCAAGCGTGTGCATGTCTCGATGTAAGGCTTCAAGAATAGCGGGATGTAAGTCTATGATCTGCTGAGTTAACTGCTGCACGAGAGGCGCCTTCTCGCTACTGCCCATCAAATACCGATTGCGCTCTGACACCAGCGCGTTATGTTGTCTAATCAGCGAACTTGCATCACCACTATATGAAGTATTGTTTAAGTTATTCTGCTTACTAACGCTAATATCGTTGCCATAAGTCCCAATATTAAGGGGTATCAATTCGTAGAGGTTTGACGGCTCTTTCACATACTCGTTCAGATAGTCAAGCAGTTGGTGCTGGATACCAAACGTGACCAATTGTGACTCATAAACACTCTTCTTTCCCATTACCTCCTCAGCATCCACTTTCGGGTCTGTGACCTGATACTGTCTTTTCAGCTTTTCCCAGTCAGCATCTGACATCCCCAATTCATGGTCGATCTTAGAGAGCCTGCTATTGACAAATTCTTCATTCTTGGCAGCTTCCTCCTGACGTTCCTTATTTGAACGGTCATTATAATGAGCTACGAGGCTGTTAACATAATCAATACCTCTTAGGATACTCTCATCCAAAATACTAATCTGGATAATCGATGTAGCTTTCTTAGATGCAGTCTCTACCGACAGACGTTTCACAAATTGTTTGGCCTTTACCAAAGGAGGCACGATCTCAACCTCAAGCTGGTAGTCTCCAATAAAGGGCTTTTGTTGTTCTGCCGTAAGTTTGGTGTTTTCAGAAATCGTCAGATCACCAATCTCTGTATGCACTTTGGCAGGCAATTGGTTGATTATTTGTTCTGGGATATCGGTCTTTTTACTATTTCTTTGCAAAACGCCCGAAATGGTATAACAAGCGTCGCTCTTTTTTAAAGTCAACTTGATACTGGACACTTTCAATGGGAGGTCATCGTTCATGACCTGAATGCATTGTGGGCTGACCTCCACATGAAGAGGTTGGTTTTTATATAATAAACGGGATTTCAAGAATCTTTGATGACGATATTCAATGTACAAACCCAGATCTTCAACCACATCTTTCGACAAAAGGTAGGTTGTTAAGATCTCCTTCTCATTTTCAGCTCCCAATGTCCTACCTAGGCTAAGATTACTCCCAAGGCTTAAAGGCAACTGGTTCAGCAGAGCCATACCTGCCGTACTGACAGCACTACTGCTGTTTTGCCTACGATCGATAAGCATCATCTTACCCACAATATTGAATACTGGGCGCGAGAAATAAATATATCCCACACCACAGCACAGGCATAAAATGACAGACAAGGCAAACCATTTCTTATGACCAGTAAAGATAGACCACAGATATTTAGTATCGAAGACGGTGAATGATTTCTTCTCCCGCATTTCAGAAGGTCTCAATTCTGTTCTCATGATTCTATTTTTATTTTAAAATTGACACCAGAAGCGTAGCAACGGAAACCAGAATACCTGTAGCTGAAAGCCAAAGGCTCGTCATACTACCGATAGCCGCATTTTGGGCTCTGACCTTATTCGGTTCCACATAAAGAATATCGTTCTGCTGCAGATAGTAGTAAGGTGAGTTCACAATGTTAGCATCATTCAAGTCGAGTTTATGATAACTCTTTATGCCGTCACTATCCTCACGGATAAGTGTCACCGTGTTACGAACGCCATAGATAGTCAAGTCTCCAGCCCTCGAAAGAGCCTCTAGCACATTGATTTTCTCTCGTTCAACCGTGAATGTACCAGGCTCATTCACCTCCCCTATCACAGAAATGGAGAAGCTTGACATTCTAACCGTAACCACGGGGTTCTCTGATTCTTTCAGATAAGGGCGAATCTGGTCGGTAATCAACTTCTCTGCTTCATTCTTTGTCAGTCCGCCCAATTTCAGTTCACCAATAATCGGGAAGCAGATTTTTCCATCATTGTCCACTAAATAAGTCTGAAGGGTGGTCTGGGTTGTCGGTGTAACCAGATTAAATTGTTGGGCAGCTTCAGGCGTCGTCGTATTGACAGTGATAGTCAGCACATCTTTGGGCATAATTCGTGCATCTACCAGATAGCCCTTGGTGGCCGCATTTAATAACTCACGATTTTTAAAATAAGTCACGTTCTTGGAAGAGCCGCACGATGTAAGCAGATAAGAAACGGCAAACATCACAAACAATAGGATAGTCTTTTTATTCATATTATAAGGATATAATGTTTTATTTCAACCTGTAAAAATAGTGCCAAGTACGGAATATTGGTTCACAAAAGGCTTCCCCAGGATATTTTCGAATAAAATGAAATGTACGACGATATTTTAGTAGATTCTTCATACCTATGGAATGCTCGGTGAGACCTGAATACTTACCAAAATTACCACCTAACAGGATCTCATCCAACAAAGCTTCACCTCTTTTGCTATCCATTGGTACAATCAAATGATCCTTGTCCATCCCTAGCACCTGGTGCATGATATACATAACTGCTTTCGCAAAGTTCAAAAGGCCTAATTTACCTAACTTATCAACAGTCTCACTCAGTGATATCTTTTCCTGATGAGCTTTCTCCAGAAGGTAATAATAATCTATCATGTGCCGAAGTCCGATGCCTTCGTCAAAATAATGATGCATCATGTGAGCCAACTGAAAAACGATATTAAAAGCCGTAGAAGGGATATGGATACAACCAGCCTCCTCAGGAAGACTCACCTTATTACCATAAAGCCAATCTGCATGGTCAGAAAACCATCTCTGCAAACGATAGTTATACACCGGATTGTTCATATAGACAGGAAGATAATGTATCTCAACTGGTACATGTTCAAAGATGGGATAGTCCACATGCTGGAATGCGGCCTTGGTATGGGGAAAACGCTTTCTCACATATTGAAGCACCGCATCTCGTCCTCCCCTGACCTGAAGGTCAATGTCGCCAGAAGTCCTGACATATGGATTGGGATACATCAAAGCATTCCCTTGCCCTTTCAATACACAGCAGTCAAATCCATCATTTTGTAATTGCTCAGTCAGCTCCGCAGACCGCTGGTTCAGCAAAAGATTACGCTTCTTTATCTCACCAACCATGAAAAACCACTTCATCTTCAAATGCCGGGGAATATGAGCCTCCGATCCCATACGAAGCACTCCGTCAAAGATCACGGCTAAAACAGACTGTTTGCGCGCCATTTCGTAGATTGAAGCCCAATCTTCTTCATGAATATGAGGTATTTCGTTATGCTCACTTAATGCATAACGCACCATCTGGAAAAAACGCTCAGTGATATCTCTCATTTAGATAAAAGAAGAGGGTCACCCTACAAAAAGCAGGGAGGAAAACAAGCAATCGCCATCTTTATCAAATCATAATGTACTGGCATTCAGCGACATATGAATGATTTACGGAAGATGTTCATATTTTTGATGGTGCAAAGTTACGAAATAAAACTGAAATAAAGAAAAAAAAACAAGAATTCATTCAAAAGAATCCCGAAACGCTTCGACGTTTCGGGATTCTTCTAGACTCACTTAATCACAACCTTTTTACCATTATGGATGTAAAGGCCCTTACCTGGGTTGGTGACTCGCTGACCTTGGAGAGTATACCATTCTCCCTCGCCTTCAGAGAGGGCTGGGGTGAGGTTCCTAATGCTGGTCGTACCATCCTCATCACCACCAATGCCCCTCAACAGAGGAATGCTTATCACCTCATCAGCCTCTTCAAGAGTCACCTGAGACTTCTCAGAACTTTCACCGCGGGTACCTGCTGCAGTATCCTTATTCAGAATCGGCAGATAGCAGCGGTTAGCATTTAGTAAGACGCCACCCTCTTTTGTCACCTTGTAGAAACCGACACCAGCATCACCATTCGACAGGTAGTAATTGATATAGTCCTCACCAGCTATCGTCTCATGTGTCTGAATGGTTGTACCTTCCAGCGTTCCCTTGAACATGTTGGCATATACAGTAGCTACGGAAGCCGTCGGTACAGGATATTCACCCTCTGGAGCTATGATCAGGATACCCGTCTCAGCAGGAACCTGCATCACACGAGTCAGCCAGATCGTACCAGTACTGTAATTATAACCAGTTGCCGTGTAGGCTCTTACGCCCTGACTCGCTAATGCACCGAAGTCAAGACTCTGACTGTTGCAATAAGGAACCTGACCTGCACTGCTCACCTTGATGGTCTCTGTACCACCAGCAGAACCTACGGCTGGGATATCAGTGGGAACTGACAGATAAGCGCGGTGGGCAGCCAATGAGACACCGCCTTCCTTTGTCACTTTGTAGAAGCCGACACCAGCATCGCCGTTCGACAGGTAGTAGTTCGTGTTAGTACCATCTGTCGTCTGCAGCGTCATAGCCTCTTGGGTGCCCCTGAACAGGTTCATATAATAAGAGGTAGAACCACCATGCATAACAGGAATGCCATATTTACCAGCCTCACCCATCAGCAAGAAACCAGTACCGGCAGGCACCTCCTTCACACGTGTCAGCCAGATCGTACCAGTCTTCTTATCATACCCCGTAGCCACATAAGCCTTCAAATCGTTCTTGTTACTGAAGTCCAGATCAAAAGCACTTGCATAGGTTAACTGTCCTGCACTGCTAATGGTGATAGCCTCAAGTCCAACAATACTCTTGAACTGATTCCAGGTTTGCGCAGCCTGATACTTCCCGATCGAAGAAATCAAGACATAGAGTGTCACATCAGAGAGAGGAAACACGTCATCAGCTAAAGCAACTGGATCTTCCCCATAATAATAAACCTCTTGCAAACGTGAACATTTTTCAAAAGCTTTTGATCCAAACACTGTCAACGAAGAAGGTAAGACAACCTTATTCAATTTATAACAATTCTGGAACGCAGTTTCACCAATGATCTGAATTCCTTCAGATAAAGTCACACTCTCCAAGGAATTAAAGCCAGCGAAAGCATAACGATCAATCTCATTCACATGACAATTGATGTTATCTATTGTTATAGAGCCGGGAACAGTTACTTCCTTTGCTTTTGAATTACCTTTAATCAGTTTAGCCCACTTCTGATTAGGAACACAGATATACGTCATACCATCGACTTCCGCCTCCTGCATTTCACCCTCAATAATAGAGTTGAAATCTTTCCAGACATCAGCACTTGCATACAGCTCCTTTGTCTTGTCAGGAACACATAACATGGCATTCGAAATAGTTGACGTTGTAAATACGTTTTCTGAAATAGCCAATGGCTTCTGCATGTAGCATTCAATATTCGATAGACGGTTACATTTTTCAAAAGCGGAATTACCGATACTTGTCAAAGTAGAAGGCAATATCACTTTATTCAGATATGAACAATTACTGAAGGCCTTGTTCCTAATCGTCTTCACGCCATCAGAAATCATCAGATTGACAAGAGAGCTATTATTAGCGAAAGCAGACTCGTCAATAGTGATAACAGCATATTCCACACCTTCGTCTGAAATGGACGTTGGAATCGTTATTTCTTTCGATTTCGAACTACATTTGGTCAATACCGCAGTTCTCGAACCAGCCACACACAAATAAGAGATGTCACCTGCCAAGACTTCTTTCATATCACCTTCAAGGAAAATCTCGAAATTACCCCAGCTACCTGCATACCTATACAATTCTGTTGTACCTACTGGTACATTCACCTTAGCTGTGTAGGCAGAGAATACGACATCACTGATCCCTAAAGGATTCTTATTATTACTTATGATAAGAGACAGACGAGTACACTTGTCAAAAGCATAATCACCTATGGAAGTCCAAGTAGAAGGTAAAACCACCTTTGCCAGTTTGCTACAGTTTTGGAAAGCACCAATGCCTATCGTGGTGATTCCCTCCGTAATAGTAATATTCTCCAAAGAACCAATACCGCTAAAGGCATAGGCACCGATTCCCGTCACCTGATAGGTCACATCTCCGTCCTGCACCATTGCAGGAATGGTAATATCTGCAGCGGCTGTAGATGCCTTGACTAAAGTAGCGATGTTTGGACCTTGTACACAATAATAAGTCAGATCGTTGATCGTGACCTCTTTCATTTCACCAACGAGTATTTGAGTAAAGTTCTTCCAGCCAGTTGTATTTTTATAATCGGCACTGGTAACAGTCGGCACGTATAACATAGCTGTCGGGTAAATAGACTCGGCAAATACATTATCATTGATGGGGAAAGGAGCCTTAATCCTGCTGACGATATGAGACAGACGTGTACAGCCGCTAAAAGCATTCTCACCTATTGCCGTCACTGTCGAGGGCAATTCCACCTTTTCCAGATTAACACAGCTTAAGAAGGCATTAGCTCCGATTGTCCTGATGTTTTCTGCAATCTTCAAGTTAACGATTGACTTATTCCCCTTGAATACCGAATTGTCAATAGCAGTCACAGTATAGGTTACATCACCCAGTTTGAAAGTACCGGCGACAACAACATCCTTGTCAGAAACTGCAGCCTTGATCAGTGTAGCCGTCTTGTCACCCGTCGCATAAATGTAGGTCATGCCATCCTCTGTAGTCGTCTCGTTTCTTTCACCCTCAAGAATCGTACTGAAGTTTCTCCAACCTTTAGCACCCAGATACTTGGATCTGGATCCTTCAGGAACATACAAAGTAGCAATATAGGCAGGGAACACGTTATCTGAGATGACTGGCGGCTCAATAGACTTACAGGTAATCGTCGCAATATTCTTGCACCCGTTAAATGCATCATCACCAATCTGAGTCAACTTAGAAGGCAGTATCAGGTTCACGACAGATGTCTTACCTTTAAAAACAGACTTGTCAATAGCAGTCACATAATAATAAACATCACTTACTGCAAAAGAGTCAGGGACGACAACATCCGTTGCTGTAGTTGTGGTACCAACCAGCAGGGCTGTTTTGTCAGCTGTTGCATAGACAAAAGACAAGTCACCTACCGTCTTCTCTCCCATCTCGCCCTCATATACCGTTGTGAACCTCGACCAACCATTTTTACTCTTATAAATATCCCTTGTTCCTTGAGGCACATACAGAGAGGCGGATGAAGTAGAGAACACGTTGTCGGAGATGTCGGTAGGATTCTCAATCTTACTGATAATATTCACGATGTTGTTACACCCGTTGAATGCATTATCACCAATGGTCTGGACATTAGCAGGTATAATCAGATTAACAAGTTTATTGTTTCCACTGAAAGAAGACGGTCCAATCATTGTCACCTTAAATCGGTCAATAGTAGAAGGAATGCTCACTGTAGGAGTCGTGGTAGCAGACTTAGTCAAAATAGCCGTTTCCTTAAGAGACTCCCCACTACCAGTCGACATTAAGTCGAAAGTCAGGTCCTCCGAAATGATTTCATTCACAAAATAGCCCTCAACCACATTTGAGAATTGTCCCCAATAGTTTGTTGACTTATAGCTATCCTTTGACCCTTCAGGCACATATAAAGAAGCAGTATACGACGAGAATACATTCAAAAGGAATTCGAAAGGAACCTTCACCAAACTACAAATATGAGTAATGTTTTTGCATCCATCAAAGGCCTTTTCACCAATGCTTGTCAGTGTTGAAGGGAACTCTATCTTCTTCAGATTAGAGCACCCCTGGAAAGCATTGGTTCCAATCGTCTTGACATTTTCCGAGATTTTCAGATTCACAAGAGATGTTTTACCCTTGAATGCAGAGTTGGCGATAGCTGTGACAGTATAAGTATCTTTATCAATCAGGAATGTGCCAGGAATGGTGATATCATTATCTTCACTGGTTGTACCAATTAAAGTCGCCGTCTTGGTACCTGTCAGATATTCATAAGTCATCTTGTCTATTGTTTTCTGTAACTTCTCGCCTTCATAGTAGTTTGAAAAGTTCCAACCACCTTTTCCCTTATAGCTGGTTATCGTAGAGCCTGGCGGATTGCCTATGGGAACATAAACAGTTGTTGTAGGCCAGATATCAGAAGAGAATACATTGTCATTGATGACAAACAATTTATCTGCGGGTATTCCACTAATCAAGGTCTCAAGCTTTTTACACTGGTCAAAGGCATATTCACCAATAGCTGTCAGCTTTGAAGACAATACCACCGTCTTCAAGTTCGAGCACTTTTGGAAAGCATTAGCACCAATCGTCATAATACTATCTGACAAGGTTAGATACACAAGCGATGTGTTGTTGTAGAAGGCAGACTTATCGACAACCGTGACTTTCATATTGGTACCTGGAACGAAATCTGGAATAGTGACATTGTCAACTGTCGTTTCACTCTTGATCAATGTAGCAGTCTCACCCTCTGAAGCATAGACATACGTCAAATTAGCTATTGTAACCACTACCCTATCACCTTCATAGATGTTCGTAAACAACTTCCACCCTTCAGTTTTACAATATAGATCAGTCTTTCCTTTGGGAACATATAGAGAAGCAGCAGTATTTGAGAATACAGTATTGGTAATCACAAAAAGATTACTAATCTTACTCTCAATATCTGCCAGATTATTGCAACCATTAAAGGCTAAATCTCCAATACTTGTCAAACTTGATGGTAATACGACCTTCTTAAGACCTGTACAATTCTGAAAAGCATTTGTCCCAATCGTCTTAATACCCTCTGACAAGGTTAAATTTACAAAAGACGTGATACCCTTGAAAGCAGAATTGTCGATAACTATAACTTTATAAGTTTTACCCGCCGAAGTGACAGAGCTGGGAATGACGACATCACTAACAGAAGAAGCCCCTTTAGTCAAGGTAGCAGTAAGCGACTCACCTTTTGTCAAACAAACATAGGTAAATCCACCGTCACCTAATTCCACCATGTCATCACATTCTATAATTTTCGTAAAGCTCCAATCATTCGTTCCATTATATGTAGACAAAGTGCCTATTGGAATATACAACGTAGATTTCGACTTCGTTGAAAAAACATTAGATTCGATTGTTGGAGGATTAGAACTCTTACAAACGATATGTTCCAGACTGCCACACCTATTGAAAGCACTGCTGCCAATCTGATTGAGATGTGAAGGTAGTGTCAGCATCCGCAAATTCGAACAATTATAAAAGGCCTCTTTTCCTAAATCTATTTTCGAACTGCCACTAATAGGACTTTCTATCGTGAGTTCGACAAGATTACCAGCATCCTTGAAAGCTGAATTATCAACGACTTTCACTACATACTGGGCGCTATTCTCATCTATAATGGTTACAGGAATGACTTTTTTTGCAGCATTTTTATCTCCTTGAATTAATATAGCTTCCTTTGACTCTGTTGAACAGATGTAGTTCATATTATCAAATATAACTTCCTTTGCATCGCCTTCCATGATATAGGCGAATCTTTTCCATCCATCTGTTGTCCCATAAGAATTGCTAGTATTTTTAGGAACAAAAAGATACCTTGCTGTACTGAACACATTGTCTGCAATGGCAAAAGGTGAAACAACATTGCATTGAACACGAGCCAGATTGCTACAACTATTAAAAGCATTACTCTTAATACTAGTAAGCGACGATGGCAACTTCGCCGTCTTTAAGCTACTACAATTTTTAAATGCATCAGGTCCAATGATCGTTACATTCTCGGATATGGTCAAATTGGCAATAGAAGAAAAGCCATAGAATGCCTGCTTGTCAATACCTGTCACTGTATAATTAATAGAATTTTCATCCGAAATATTGGAAGGTACAACAACATCCGACACATCCTTGCCTACAAATAAAGTGGCCACGTTAGATCCTGTGGCACAAATATACCTCAATCCGTTGGCATCAGACACCTCTTTCATACCACCTTCATATATTCTACCATTGAATTGTTTGTCCCAGTTACCTGTGTTTTTGTAACTATATGCATTTGGCACATAAAGTGTCATCATATCCTTCTTGGAGAACTTAGTGGCATCAAGTAATGTGGCATCGTTAACTTGGCACCAAACATGTATTAAGCTGCTACAATCCTTAAAAGCATCATCTCCAATGTATGTAAGAGAGGAAGGTAATGTCAACTTTTTCAGATTAGAGCAACCTTGGAAAGCCATATTATTTATTGTCGTAACACCATCTTCTATGATAACTGTATTAAGAGATTTATAGCCATTAAAAGCAGATCTTCCAATACTTACCACGACATAATAATCTCCTTTTTCATCACAAAAAAGACTCGGTACAGTTATTTCTGTTACATTATCTTTACCCTCAATCAATATAGCTTCTTTAGTACTGCCATCTGCACATACATAGGTCATACCATCGGAGGACACCACTATCATGTTACCACCATAGATCCTATCTTGAAACCTACTATCTTTCTTCCATTGCGAATCTGCATTTTGGTAATCATCCACCTTCTCATTAGGCACATAAAGTGTCATTAATTTGTTTGAGGGGAAATAAGATGGACCGAATTTCGTAGGATCCTCCTGTTTCCAACCAACATATACCAAACGACTACAATCTTTGAAAGCATTACTTCCTATAGTACCACCATTGTCTCCCAATGTTTTTGGCAATGTCATCATCTTGATTTGATTACACCCCTGAAAGGCTGATGCTCCTATTGACTCAACCCCATCAGGAATTGTCACCTGAACAATACTTGTATTGTCTAGAAAAGCACTCGCGCCAACGCTCTTTACCTTGTATTCATTATTATCTACAGTAAAAGAGGCAATAATATCAACTTTTTGCACTGTGACACTCGTTCCTTCTGTCAAAGTTGCCCCAGCTTCGACATTAGATGGATTGTAAGTATACTGTATACCGTAACTGTCGGTGTATACATCGGCCAGCATGGTTACAGAAACCATGATACCAATCAAAAATAATAGAATCCTTTTCATTTTTGTTATCAATTAGTTATTTGGAGGCAAAGGTAAACAAAAATCCCGAAATGACCAAGCATTTCGGGATTTTTATAACAAGTAAGGTTTAGATATTACTTAATCACGACCTTTTTACCATTCCTGATATATACGCCCTTACCTGGCTTAGCGACACGCTGGCCTTGGAGGGTGTACCATTCTCCCTCGCCTTCGGAGAGGGCCGGGGTGAGGTTCCTGATACTGGTCGTACCATCCTCATCACCACCGATACCACGGAACAGAGGAATACCGATGACCTCATCAGCCTCACGGAAGGCAATCTGAGACTTTGCAGAGCTTGCGCTGCGAGTACCTGCTGCATCCATATTCAGGATTGGCAGATAACAACGATTAGCGCCAAGACTTACACCATCCTCCTTTGTCACTCTATAGAAGCCAACACCAGCATCACCTTTCGACAAGTAGTAGTTGATGTAGTCTTTTCCGTCTATATCCTCATGCTGATAAATCGTTTGGGCAGACTCTGAGCCCTTGAACATGTTCTCGTAGACAGAAGTAACTGATGCAGTAGGAACAGGGTATTCACCTTGCGGTGCCATGATCAGAATACCAGTCTTGGCAGGTACTTGCTTCACACGAGTCAGCCAGATGGTACCAGTGCCGTAGTCATAGCCTGTAGCCGTGTAAGCCTTCACGCCCTGTTCATCCAGCGACGAGAAGTCAAGACTCTGACTGTTGAAATAAGGCACTTGTCCTGCGGCAGAAACCGTAATCGTCTCTGTGCTACCTGCAGAACCAACAGTAGGAATGTCAGTAAGTATCGGTAGATAAGCACGGTTAGCACCTATCTGAACACCACCTTCCTTCGTCACCTTATAGAAGCCTACACCTGACTCACCATTAGAGAGGTAGTAGTTAGTATACGCTCCATCAGTGGTCTGGATGGTCGTACCCTCCAGCGTGCCCTTAAACATATTCTTATAAGAAGATTTCGAGCCAGCTTCATTGATAGGCACTTCGTGTTCACCTTCATCACCCATCAGCAGGAAGCCAGTCATGGCAGGAACATCCTTCACACGTGTCAGCCAGATAGTACCTGAAATCTTATCGTAGCCTGTTGCCACGTAAGCTTTCAGCTCAGGCTTGCTCGTGAAGTCAAGATCCTTGTCACTCATATAGGGCACCTGCCCTGCACCCGAGATCTTAATGGTCTCAGTGCTGCCAATCTCTACGATATCAGCAAACTGCATCCAGCCTTCGATCTTCATATACTTTGACTTGGTACCTACTGGTACTAACAGAGTAGCGGGACACTTGACAAAGGTCTGTACACCGTTATTCCACTTTTCATATCCAAAGACATAGTTGCTGATCTCAATCGGCTCTGTCATGTTAGAAACCACCTTAGTCAGATTATCACAATTGTAGACCAGATTGTTTAGGATGACAGTCAGTGTAGAAGGCAACTCAAGACTCTCCAGTTTATCACAGCCAGAGAACAAGCCGTAGCGTAATACCTTCACGCCCTCAGAGATAACTGCAGAAGTCAACTTCGGGCAGTATTCAAAAGCATAGTTACCTATCATCTCCACATTACCTGGAATAACCACAGAGGTCAGATCACTGTTATTGAAAGCCTCGCCATGAATCGTCTTCAAGGTATTGGGGAACGTTATGCTGGTAATCGGCGTATTATAGAAGGCCCATACACCCAAAGAAGTAATTCCCTCAGCCAGACTGACTGACTTCAGAACACAATTCTCCTTGGCATCTTCAACACCCCACTCAGGACCGAATGCGAAGCCTCCAACTGCCGTGACAGGATATGGCTCACCATTGATGGCGACGGAAGACGGAACCGTAATGTTCTCCAGCGTCGAATAGTCGCCACGGATAACCATCGCGAACTTGGAATCCTCAGAATACAGATACTTCAAACCGTCGACATCGATCTGCTTCGGTGTCGCCTCCTCAATCTGCTCCATCACCTTCCAGCCCTGTGCTGCCTTATACTTGTCCTTTGAACCAGCAGGAACAAAGAGGATGGCATTGGAATACGGCGAAATAAACTCATCGTCGGTTATCCAGTAACTCCAGCCAAGCGCATATTTATTAATCTCTGCAGGCTCTGCGGCATGGGCAACAACAGACGACAATGCACAACTCCATGAGAACACGCCCTCACCCATTGATGTCAGGGTAGAAGGTAATTCCACGCTTTGAAGATTAAAGCACCTCGCAAAAGCATTATTACCAATAGTCTCTACACCCTCTGGGATGACAACAGACTTCAGGTAACGACAGCCCTCAAATGCTTCAACACCAATCGACTTCAATGTGGTAGGCAGAGATAGCTGAGTGATACCTGAATAATTGAATGTATAATCCGGAATCTCAGTAATACCCTCACCGATCGTCACAGTCTTCAGGTTGTCAAGTTCTGAGAAAGCACGCGGAGCTATCTCTGTTACCTTATAAGTAGACTCGCCAATCGTAACCGTAGAAGGAATGGTTACATTCTCCAGCTGTTCGTAGTCACCACGGATGACGATGGCCTTGTCTGAAGAAGGTTGGTAAGAATACTTGAGACCATCAACCACAGCCTCCTGCACGTCACCTTCCTCGATAGCCTTGAACATCGTCCATCCCTCATATTGCTGATACTTCTCCTTGGTTCCTTCTGGAACATAGAGCGTAGCACTGCAAGGCTGGTAAACATTCTTCTGCAGTTCAGAGTCCCATTGAGAAGTGCCAAATACATAATTTGAAATCTTCAATGGCTCTTGAATGTGTGAAACCACAGCAGACACACCAGAATAACGAATCAAACTAGAACCTATTTGCTTAAGTGTAGAAGGCAGAATGATCTTCGAAAGTTTTTCGCAACTATAGAAAACGTAACTGTCAAGTGACGTAAGGCCTTCTGGCAGTTCGCAAGAAGTCAGATTATCACAATTTTCGAAAGCCCCTTCACCAATTGACCTCAGCGATGCGGGCAGTGATAATGTTGAAAAGCCTGCATCCGTAAATGCATATTTACCTATCGTTTCAATACCCTCTGCAATCGCGAGCGACTGGAGTTTTCCACAACTCTGGAACGCACGAACTTCAATATCCTTCACCTCATAAGTAACGTCACCGTCCTGTATGGTGGCTGGAATCGTAACGCTCGTCTTAGCATAATAATCACCCGATGTCACTGCAGCAATCTTCAAACTTGGGAGAACTCGGTAATTCAAACCATCGACAGTGACAGTCTTTGGATTACCCTCCTCGATAGTCTTGAACATTGTCCAGCCCTTAAACTGCTTATAGGTATCTGATTTACCTTCTGGTACATAGAGCACAGCCTGACTTGGAGTCAGATAAGACTTGTCTGTAGCCTCATCATACTTATAATAACCGAAGGTCGATTCTGAAATAGCAAACGGATTCTGAATGTGCGAAATAACCTCCTTCATGGCGGTAGTAGATGCTGCCATATCATCCCCAATACTCATCAGAGTAGAAGGAAGCACCATCGTCTCAAGGTTGAAGCAGTTATAGAATACACGACTACCAATGGACGTTACACCCTCTGGGATGTTAATACTCGACAAATTATAGCAATACTGGAAAGCTGAATTACCGATCGTCTTCAACGATTTGGGTAATTCTATCGTGCCCATTAACACCTGATAGAAGGCCTCGTCACCTATCGTCTCCAAACCATCTGGTAAAACGACCTCATATATATTATTATAATTATAGAAGGCGCGGGGACCAATAGAGGTCACATTGAATGTCTCCTGGTCAACTGTAATTGTGGCAGGGATCGTCACTGTGGTCAGTTCGCCATAATCGCCAGCAATCACCATAGCGGTCTTTGAACCCGTTGAGCAAGTATAGTTCAGACCGTCAATCGTGACATCCTTCACTTCGCCTTCCTCAATGGCCTGGAACTTCGTCCAACCCTCGATCTTCTGGTACTCAGCCTTTGAGCCTACAGGTACATAAAGGGTAGCTGTAGAAGGCGTGAACTCTTGATTGCCATTATTCCAATTAGATGTCAAGGCAAAAGTATTAGGCTGTACATAGATAGGTTTCTCCATGTGAGAAACAACAGTAACAAGCGCACTACAATCCGAAATAATCCAATAACCGATACTGGTCAAGGTAGAAGGCAGTACCAATTTCTGGAGTCTACTACATCTTCCAAATGCATAGTCTCCTATCGTGGTGACACCCTCAGGAATCACAAGAGATGTCAGTTTATTGCAATAATAGAAAGCATTGCTACCTATCGTGGTAACACTCTCAGGAATCACAACAGAAGTCAGACTATAGCTATATTGGAAGGCATTATTACCAATTGACTTCAACGTAGAAGGCAGCTCAAGAGAACTAATATTAGTATTCCAGAAAGCTCTGTCGCCAATCTTTGTCAAGCCTTCAGACAGTGTCAGAGAAGTAATCTTCACGCCACTGAAAGCTGATCCGGCAATCTCAGTCACTTGATAGTCCTTACCATCAATCTTGACCTTGGCAGGAATGGTTACACTTGTCAAACTTGAGTAATCACCAGAGATGACAATTGCACTGGTAGAAACTGTACTATATAGATAGTTCAGTCCGTCAACAACAGCCACCTTAGGTTCGCCTTCCTCAATGGCCTTAAACTGTTTCCAGCCCTCGATCTGCTCGTAAGCAGCCTTAGTACCTGTAGGCACATACAGAGTGGCAGTACATGGATTCAAGATCTCTTCATTATTATTATTAGAGCTTGAATTGACAAAGGCATATTTTGACACCTGAATCGGTGCAGTCATCTTGGAAACGACAGCAAACATGGAACCACAATTACCAATCACCCATTCACCGATACTGGTCAGCGTTGCTGGGAGTTCTAATTTCTGGAGTTTCTCACAGCCATTGAAAACATTGTCACCAATTGTTGTTGTACCATCTGGGATCACAACAGATGTCAGATTATAGCAATACTCGAAGGCATTGCTTCCAATCGATTTCAGCTCAGCGGGAAGCGTGAGAGAGGTAATCTGAATATTCCAGAACGCTCTATCGCCAATAGTGGTAACTCCATCGGGAATTGCCACAGAAATGATTCTGTTATTGCCGCTGAAAGCACTATTACCAATCTCTGTCACCTTATACTCTTCACCATCAATGGTCACAGTGGCAGGAATAGTGACAGCTGTCTCCTTATCATATTTCACGTCGCAACCAATCAGCGTGGCTGTCATGGTCTTGGTAGAACCCATGAAGTTCAGGTCGCCCACCTTGACATCTTTCACTTCACCTTCCTCGATGGTAGTGAACTTCTTCCAGCCTGTAAACTTCTCGTATTCAGCCTTGGTGCCTTCAGGGATGTAAAGGGTGGCAGTCGAAGACACAAAGATATGTTGTCCATTATCCCATTCATCGTCATATGCAAATACATTTTCTGCAATCTCAAAAGGCGTCTTAATATGAGAAATAACCACACTCATGTTATAGTTTCTATAGAATGCCGAATTTCCGATGCTTGTCAAGGTTGAAGGAAGGACAACTTTTTTTAAATTACCACAATTATAGAATACCTGTTCCCCAATGGTTGTAACACCCTCAGGTATAGTAGCTGATGCCAAATTGCCACATTGTAAGAAAGCTTTATCTCCGATTTTTGTAATACTGTTTGGCAATGTCAGTGATGTCAAGTTAGACGCACGATAGAAGGCTCCGGCGCCAATCTCCTTCACAGCATAGTCCTTACCATCCGCCGTGATAGAAGCAGGAATAACGACGTTCACCATTTTTGCATAGTCACCAGCAATAACCATGGCGTAGTCAGCACCTGTAGAATAAGAATAGACGATGCCATTCCCATCCGTGTAATCCTTGATTTCCCCTTCTTCAATAGCCTTAAACTTCGTCCAGCCTTCAATCTGCTCGTAAGCTGCCTTCTTCCCGACAGGTACATAAAGGGTAGCATCACATGTGGAAAGAATGGGCTTATCAGCATCTTCATCCCAACCTGTCGCTGTACAGAATGTTTCAGGCTGAATACCAATCGGCGTTGTCAGATGAGAAACGACAGCAGACAAAGCCCCACAATAGTTAACAACATAAGTCCCGATGCTGGTCAGTGTGGAAGGCAAGTCAAGTTTATTGAGCTTGCCACAGTTCTCAAATGCATAACTCCCAATTGTTTCAACTCCTTCCGGAATCGTCAAAGATGTACAGTTACCATTGTCTGAAAAAGCTCTTTCGCCAATGGATTTCAATGTCGAAGGAAGCGAATAGGACGAAACATATGCACCTTGGAAAGCATACTCACCAATTGTCGTGATGCCTTCTGGGATAGTTATACTTTGAGTATTGTAACACTGACTAAAGGCGCCTCTGGCTACAGTCTTTACAAAATACTGGTCATTGCCATAGGTCACTGAGGCCGGAATGGTAATACTCTCCATGTCCTGATAGTTTCCACCAATCACAGTCGCTGTCTTGGCAGACGTATCTAAAAGGAAATTCAATCCGCCCCACTGTGTCAAAGTGGGTTCTCCCTCAATGATATTGTTAAACCAAGACCAGCCTTCAGTATTCTGGTATTTGGCCTTAGTACCTACTGGCACATATAGAATCACTCCGGATGTTATGTCAGTAGGTAAATAAACAGGTGTCGGATTCTCTATGGCACTAATGATATAAGCCAACCGCTGACCATTTACAAAATAGTTCGCTAACGAAGTAACGCTTGCAGGTATGCTAAAAGAAACCAACTTTTGACAGTCCCCGAAGGCTCCTGGGCCAATCGAGGTCACATTCTGTGGAATGGCTATGGCATTGAGGGTATAACAACCATTAAATGCATATTCACCAATAGAAGTGACATTCTGTGGAATGATGATTGAAGCCATTTTCTCGCAATACCTAAAAGCATAATCAGGAATAGTTGTAATTCCAGTAAAATACTGGAACTCATCAAAGGAGTTGATTTTCCATTGATTACGGAACACCGTTCCGATGTCCGTCACGGCGGCAGCCTCTTCCTGGCTCAGCTCCCCGTCACCATTCGTGTCCCAGTTCTGGACGCAAATGTTCTTCACATTTTGATCCGCAAACTGGATGTTTTCACTGAATCCCGCTATTGATAATAGCAAGGAAACACACATTAGTAAAAATTTCCTCATAAGCGTTAAATTTGTTATTGATAATTAGTGAAATGATTAATAAACAGTTTTATATGCAAAGATATAAATAATTCCCGAAACAACAAATATTATTCGGGATAAATTAAGACTATTTAAGGTTTTAATTCAGCATCGACAAAGGACGTTAAAAACAATAAAGGCATCAAAAAATCCCGAGACTTTGCTGTCTCGGGATTTTTACGTTCGGAAATGTGAGCGAGCTCTCATTTCGCTCACTTAATCACGACCTTTTTACCATTGTGGATGTATAGGCCCTTGCCAGGCGTAGCAACTCGCTGGCCTTGGAGGGTGTACCACTCTCCTTCTCCCTCGCCTTTGGAGAGGGCCGGGGTGAGGTTCGTCGTACCATCGCCGAACTCAAAACCTATGAAACGAGTATTGGCCTGAGTCGTTCCCTTCAGCAACGGCAGATATGCACGATGAGCCTTGATACTCTGGGTGCCATTCACCTTATAGAAACCAACACCCGAGTCACCGTTCGACAGGTAGTAGTTCGTGTATTCACCATCCGTCTCATTGATGGTGATATCTTCAAGCGTTCCTACAAACCAGTTGGCATAATAGGATGTCGTACTCTTCCTTGGCACACTATGTTCTCCTTCGCTACCCATAATCAGAAGGCCTGTGCGGGCTGGTACCTCAAAGACACGTGTCAGCCAGATGGTTCCCGTCGTTCTGTTATAGCCCGTTGCCGTATAGGCTTTAATGCCATCTACACCCGTAAAGTCGAGATCATACTCACTGCACCATGTGGTCTGTTCTGCACTTGAAATCTTAATAACTTCATCCTCAGAACCAACAAGCGTGAAGGTGCCAGTCACTGTGACATCCTCAGCTGGCATGGTCTCTGGGATCGTGCTCCAGCCAGAGAATTCATAACCCGCCTTCGCGGGGGCTGGTTCTGGGGTGATGGATGAGCCTTCGATCATCTCGTATGACTTATACACTTCACCATCAACCATGTAAGTCAACGTAAATTTTGAGACTGTCATCGGAACGACCTCCTTGAACAAGCTCCAAGCCTCATTAGCCTTATAGGCATCGACAGTACCTTCTGGCACATGCAGCGTGATGTATTCTGGGTAGGAGTCAGTAAATGCATCTTTATTTAAATATGGTACTTCTTCAGCGTAAACACTGACATCTGTAATCTCTTCACAAGAACGGAATGACCAAGAACCAATTGAAGAGATGCTGGATCCAAGCGTCACCTTGGTCAGTTTCGAGCACTCCATAAACGCAGCGCTGCTGATGGTCTTCACGCTATTGGGAATCGTCAGAGTGGTCAGACTCGAACAACCTTGGAACGCATTGTTGCCTATTTCCGTCAGACCCTCAGAAAGCGTCAATGATGCCAACTTAGAACAATTGCGGAAAACAGAACTGAATATCTGCGTCACATTGCTTGGAATAGTGACAGAAGTCAGACTGTTGCAACCTTCGAAGATAAAATTCTCAAACATTTTCAACCCTGTTCCGATTGTCAAAGAGGTCATGCCGCTACAACCTCTGAAAGCATGGGATCCAAGAGTAGTTAAACTGTTGGGAAGCACGATCGACGAAAGACTCGTGCAGTTCAAGAATGCTTCGTTGTCAATTTTGGTGATAGTCTCTGGAAGATTCACCGTAGTCAGATTCTCACAATTCCGAAAGACCATTCCGTAGATTATCTCCAAGCCATCTTCTATTGTCACACTTGTCAAACCTGTACATCCGTTAAAAGCTGCACTCCAAATTTCAGTGACAGTTCCAGGAATCGTTATCGAGGTCAGACTTGTACAACCATCAAAAGCTGAGCTGGCAATCCATGTCACGCTAGTAGGAATCGTGAAGGAAGCAAGTGAGCTACAACCCTGGAAAGTACTGGTAGGAATAACCGTCAACGTATTGGGAAATGAGACTGATGCGAGGTTAGGGCAATCATGGAAAAGGCCATTGCCAATAGTCGTCACATTATCAGGAATGGCCATCGTCGTCAGGCCATCGCACTCATAAAAAACGGAATTGCCGATCTCAGTTACCTTTTCTGGTATGGTGAAGGCAGTCAGGGCCTTACAGCCATTGAAGGCATAATCACCAATTGTAGTCACACCATCGGGAATGGTGATGGATGCCAGACTGCTACAATTCTGGAAAAGATTATTACTAATAACCGTCAGATCCTTAGGAAGGGTCACAGATTCCAGCTTGGTACATCCCGTAAAGACGTAATCAGCCATGGTGGTGACATTGTCTGGAACCGTGATGGTGGTCAGACTGGTACATTTCATGAAAGCCCTAAGGCCAATCTCCTTCACCCCGCTTCCTATGGTCACTGATGTCAAGGCCGGACAATCCCGGAACGCATTCTCGCCAATGGTAATGACGCTATTGGGAATGGTTACTGAGGTCACCCCCAAGCATCCATAGAAGGCTCCCTTCTGAATCGTGGTCACATCATAAGTGACTTCATCATACGTCACCTGCTCAGGAATCGTTACGGATCCCGTATAAGCATTTGTACCTGCTACGACTTCAGCAACTTTCGCTTTACTAATCAGATTGTAGTAGATACCATCAATCTCAACGGCTGCAGCATTCGAATACAACGAGAAACCCAGCAACAACAATAGTAATAAGTAGAATTTCTTCATAATTAGTCAGACAATTAGTTAATTATTCCGCAAAGATAAACAAAAATCCCGAAACTGCCAAACATTTCGGGATTTTTTATTAATAAGAAGGTAAATGTTACCTTACAATTACCTTTTTACCATTCTTGATATAGAGCCCCTTGCCAGGCTTTGTAACTCTCTGCCCTTGGAGGGTGAACCACTTTTCACCTTTCACCTCCCCGCTTTTCACCTCTTTTACGCTCGTCGTGCCATCGCCGAAGTCAATACCAATGAAGCGGGTACCAGACTGAGTCGTTCCCTTCAGCAAAGGCAAGTAGGCACGATTGGCTCCTATCTTCTGGGTGCCATCAACTTTATAAAAGCCTACGCCTGATGTTCCGTTCGACAGATAATAGTTCGTGTATTCGCCTTCCGTCTCATTGATGGTGATGGGTTCAAGCGTGCCCTTAAACATATTCTTATAATAGGTCGTCGTACTCTTCTTGGGCACCTTATACTCACCTGGATCGCCTATCAGCAGGATGCCCTCATTGGCAGGAACCTCAAAGACGCGCATCAGCCAGATAGTACCAGTAGTCCGGTTATAGCCCGGAGCTATATAAGCCTTCAAACCATCAACACCAGTAAAGTCCAGATCTGAAATACTGCACCAGGTGGTCTGTCCTGCACTTGTAATCTTAATCACTTCTTCTGTTTCTTCCGCTGGACTCTCTCCCCCACCTTTAGCGACAGGGCGAACAAAAAATCCAGATTCCCGTCCTTCATTATTCAACTTTGCAGGATATACAGATTCCAATACGAACCAGTACATTGCAATATGCAGTTCATCAGACAAGTCTGACGTCCAATAATTACCATGATTACCTGTTACATCTGACCATGTTAACATTCTTGACGGAACAAAGATAGTATTTCCATTGGGACCTGTATAATAAATACCTTCATACGTTACCGACCTCTTTGTGCAATTATCTATTAGTTCTTTGATATCATCTACACTAGGAATCTGATAGTTACCACCCCACTTAACATGAGCGACATCATATTCCGTCTTGGCAATGTTGGTTCCGATATCCTGACAAGTCTCCTTTGAGCCATTACAATAGATATATGTTTCCCATGTATAATAACTCTTTGTTTCAGTTTCTCCCCATGCATATTGGTTGCCAAATGCAGAGGGTTCGCTTGCTCCAATATTACAGCATGCCCATTTCGTTCCACTTGGTAATCCAAGGTCTATGACATGAGGGTGATTGTTGTCTGGACAAAGACTAATTGTTGGATTCTTATCGGTGAGATAGCCAGGATTGCTAGCTCCACCGTCGATGCGGGCGTAGGTATAGTCAATCTGTTCTGCATTGTATGCTGTGCCTGCACCGCCAATCAAGCTGGTGCATCCGTCAAACGTTCTAGGACCAAAGGTAACGGCCGACGTTGTCCATTTATCCTTATCGACATAAATGGTTTGCAACTTGGAGCAACCTTCGAACACCTGTCCCATGTGTTCAACTTGAGCAGTATTGAACGTCGAAAGGTCAAGAGTTGTCAGTTCTGCACAATTCATGAACAAACATTGGAAATTCGTTACGTTCTGAGTATTGAACTTGCTCATATCAAGTTTCTTCAGCTTGGAGCATCCGTCAAACATCTGACCCATATTTGTTACCTTCTCCGTATTGAAGCCCCGCAAATCTATGTAAGATAGACTGGAGCAATCCTGAAACATAGCACTCATGTTTGTCACATTGCTCGTGTCAAAATAGTAAATGTCAAGTGTCGTCAACGCATTGCAGTCAAAGAACATACACCACATATTTGTGACATTCTTCGTGTTGAAATGAGTCAGCATCAGTGATCCCAGTTTTTTGCAGCCGCGAAACATACAGTTCATGTCTGTCACCTTCTCCGTGTTAAACCCATCCAAAGTAAGACTCACCAAACCGGAGCAATCCTGGAACATTGAGCTCATGTTTGTCACATTGCTCGTGTCGAAATTCAAGAGAGATAGACTGGTCAGGTTTTGGCAATTAGCAAACATAGCTGTCATGTCCACCACGTTGCTTGTCTTCAGATTGTCAATGCCATCTATAGTGGTAAGATAAAAACAGTCTAGGAACCAATAAGCAGTGCTGGTAATCGACGTGCAATTCTTGAATGAAGAGTCAAAGACCACTTTTGTAATATTGGTTGAATTGCCGCCCCAACGCGTATCGGTCAATTCAAATGGTCCTACTCCATAACCGTTTTGGCTTACCTTATTCCCATCGTAATAGAACGTCAAGACGGTATTATTCTCGCTCAGTACGGCATAGGGTTCCTGTGCATATACGGTCTGTACTGTTCCGACCAGCATTAGCACGAATAATAGTTTAAGCAATGACTTTCCCATATAAGTGTTGTTTTGAATGATAAATAATTCTGTTTTTACATGATTCTTCTCTCACTTTATCACGACCTTTTTACCATTACGGATATAGAGACCCTTGGCAGGCTTTGCGACGCGCTGGCCCTGGAGGGTGTACCACTTTTCACCTTTCACTTCCCCGCTTTTCACCTCTTTTACGCTCGTCGTGCCATCACCGAACTCAAAACCTATGAAACGAGTGCCGGCCAGAACCATTCCCTTCAGCAGAGGCAGGTAGGCACGATTGGCTCCTATTTTTTGGGTGCCATTAACTTTATAAAAGCCTACGCCTGATGTTCCGTTCGACAGATAATAGTTTGTGTATTCGCCTTCCGTCTCATTGATGGTGATGGCTTTAAGCGTGCCCACAAACATATTCTCATAATAGGTCGTCGTACTCTTCTTGGGCACCTTATACTCACCTGGATCACCTATCAGCAGGATGCCCTCATTGGCAGGAACCTCAAAGACGCGCATCAGCCAGATAGTACCAGTAGTCCGGTTATAGCCCGGAGCTATATAAGCCTTCAAACCATCAACACCAGTAAAGTCCAGATCTGAAGCACTGCACCAGGTGGTCTGCCCGGCACTTGTAATCTTAATCACTTCTTCTGTTTCTTCCGTTTCTTCTGTGGAGCTTTCACCTCCCCCACCCTTGGCTGTGAAATAACCTGGATTGCTGGCTCCACCGTCGATGTGGGCATATCGATTATCGGTGTAATTTGAATCGTAAACTGTGCCAGCACCACCTACAAGGGCCGTACAACCAGAGAACACATCTCTTTCCGAACCAGTACCTGTTACTGTCCAATCATCACTAACATATATAGTAGTAAGATTTGAACATCCTGAGAATAAAAACGATATGAAAGTCAAGTCGCTTGTTTTAAAGTTACTCAGGTCTAGACTTGTCAAACTAGAACATCCATTGAACATGGCATACATGTTTGTCAAATTATCAGTGTTTAGTCCGCTTAGATTAACACTCTGCAAACTAGAACATCCTGAGAACAGATTGGACATATCTGTCACCCCTGCTGTATTAAAAGTGCTAAGATCAATACTCGTTAAATTAGAACAATTAAGGAACATTTGTCCCATATCTGTTAATTTTCCAGTATTCAAACTACTTAAGTCTATACTAGTTAGACTTTTACAGCCCGCAAACATACAGAGCATACTCGTTACATTGTCTGTCTTAAGATTACCAATATTTTCTATAGTGGTTAGATTATTTAATTCATAGAACCACCAAGCTGTAGTGGTCAATGTTGAATAATTGGCAAAAGAAGAATCAAATACGACCTTAGTGATTGTCTCCCTGCTTTGATACCATGCCTGGTATCCAGAGCCATCAACCCAGATATCCATTCCATTCCTTTCCGATTTCTGATCATCGTAATAGAATGTAAGAACAGTATTATCATCGCTCAGCACAGCGTAAGACTCCACTTTGGCTTCTGCCGGAGCATTCTTGTCAGTGAAGTAGCCTGGATTAGCCGTGCCGCCATCAATGCGGGCGTAAGTATAGTCTATATGATTAGCATCGTATTTAGTCCCAGCACCACCTGAGAGTTCATAACAATAAGCAAACATCATGCTACTATTACTTGCTGTTACCGCCGCTGTACTCCAACCATCCCCTACATAGATAGTTGTCAGTCTATAACAATCATTGAACATATACTGCATATTTGCCACTTTATCAGTTTTGAAACTGCTCAAGTCAAGGTTCGTCAGGCTGGAACAGCAATAGAACATATATTGCATGTTCGTCACATTGTCAGTCTTAAATCCACTCAAGTCAAGGCTCGTTAGACTAGAACAACCCAAAAACATATAATCCATATCCGTCACGTTTTCAGTATAGAATCTGCTCAAGTCAAGGTTCGTCAGACTATTGCAATCATGGAACATACCATACATGTCCGTCACGTTGCCAGTATTAAACCCACTCAAATCAAGGCTCGTCAGGTTACGGCAGCCATAGAACATAGCACCCATGTCCGTCACGTTGTCAGTCTTGAATCCACTTAAGTCAAGACTCGTTAGACTAGAACAACCCGAAAACATATTACGCATAGAAGTCACATTGTCTGTCTTAAGATACTGAAGGCCTGTAATGGAAGTCAAATTAGCAAATCCATCGAACCAATAAGCCGTTCTGGTGATTGTAGTGCAGTTGGCAAATGACGGGTCGATCACGATAGTAGTGACGGATTCATTTTTCCAAGACGGCGTAGAATTGACAGAGCCGACCTTTATTCCTCCACGAGCCTCTCTTTGGCCATCATAATAGAATGTCAGAACTGTATTGCCCTCACTCAGTGCAGCGTATGTTTCTGCGTTTGGATCTACCGTTCCCTTTCCACTATTAGGATCAAGGAAGTCGCTCTCTTGCGGATTGGGATCAGTGATTTCTCCTGCCTCGATCTTCTGTATGATACGAGCCAGCATCAAGAAGGCCTCACCACGCAAGCAGTCGGCGTATGGTCGGAACTCTTCATTCTCTGTCGTTATAATGCCCAGTTTGGCAGCTTGGCGCACATAGCCCATTTTGATGGGTGATGATTCTGGCAGAGATGTAATATCAGGATCATTCGGGAAAGGATTATCCGTTCCTTCCGTATCAGGCTTGATATTGAAGGCTTCCATCAATTCTTTCAGAACATTGATACGAGCCTCGTTGCCATCAGGGAAAAATCCATCGCGGTCACGGTCAAACGGAGTGATACCGTCACCATAATCCAGATAGAGCAATGCCTTTGCTGCCTGATAATAAGGTGCGTCGGATTTCAAGTCATCATAAATGCCAGGATACTGGTCAGAGACAAACGTGCTGGGTATTTCCCTGCCGTTCAGTGTAAAGAGGCCACGGAAAGTGATGTTCGCTAAGTGAGCGCGCTTCAAAGGATTCTCCACCTCCATCTTCCCGCTCACGTCCGAGCCACTCAGAACGCCCCGCTTATACAGATAGCATGTCGGCGCATAAAAATCATTTGTGTTTGGCACGTCTGAGAATTCACAGTCTGCGACAAATGGCGCCTCATAGGGCACAATGATTTGGAACTGACTCCAGGGATTAGTTGTGCGATAGGATTCGATACTTGGAGCAGGAACATGTAGGACGGGGCTATTTACAAAAGAGCCGTCGAAGGCGTCGGAACTTGCATTAGGCACATCCACGGCCAAACAAAACACATCGGTCAGGGAACTGCAATTAGCGAAAGCACAATCTCTGATGTATTTCACTCCTGAAGGAATAGTCAGTGATGTCAAACCCGTGCATCCTATGAACGCCCAAACATCGATAGTCTTAACTTCATCGCCCAGAATGAGTTCCTTGATAAATGGTGAGTCACGAAACGCATATAATGAGACTGTGGGACAGTGTAAAGTAACAGAAGTCAAATTAGTACATCTTCTAAATGTTTGTTTTCCTAGATTTGTCACGCTACTTGGAATCGTGACGGAGGTAAGACCAGTGCAGTCAGAGAAAGCAAAATCGGCAATAGTGGTCACACTTTCTGGGATTGTGATGGAGGTTAGACTTTTGCATTCAGCAAAGGCAAATCGTCCTATGCTCAAAATGGTTTTCGGCAAAGAAATAGATGTTAAATCGTAGGCACGGTTAAAAGCATCATCATAAATGCCTGTCACAGTATAGGTATCCCCATTATACTCAATTTCTTCAGGTATAACCATATCCCCAGAATACACAGAAAGAATCGAACCCGTAACTCTCCAATAGGCAACAGATGCCGTTTTTGATTCAGGGTACAAGACATAATTGATACCATTAATTATGGCACTCTCTGCACATGCTGCCAATGGCAGGATGTTTAGAATAAATAGCAATAATAGTTTTTTCATCTACTTCTTGTTTTAAGTTTTCTTATTTCTGTCTGCAAAGATAAACAAAAATCCCGAAACTTCCAAACGTTTCGGGATTTTTATGTCAAAAGCCCCAATAGACGACAAAAAAAAAGCAAAATTATCCAAAAACTTCCTACACCACCTACACCCTACCATAACAGATTGAAGTCCAAGAGATTGTCGGGTGTAGGTATGGTGTAAGAGGTGCAGGTTCGGATTAATCCTGAGGCTTTTTCCTCACCAGATAGGACTTACCCTTCTTCGTCCGTTTCTGCTGAAGATCAGACATATTGCTCAGGTATCTTCCGAAAGAGAGTACACCTGAAGCCTTCAGTCCTGAGCCCGCTACCTTGCGAAGCTCATCATAGATGGCCGTTGGAGACATCCATCTCGGCTTCTGTCTGAGG
>JAEEGL014329311.1_pt1 | contig 44429 bp, 36 predicted proteins | sample 9134231 | NCBI WGS metagenome assembly JAEEGL01 (sample SAMN16246548, study PRJNA631951) | gut metagenome | biome: gut microbiome; feature: rumen; material: fiber-attached | host: Bos | place: Iran: Karaj | collected 2018-10 | reverse complement strand
GAAAGTATATTGTCCATCAGAACCACTAGTCCTATATGCAGAATAGCCATTAAGCACATTCTTGGTAAACGAATTAGCAACAACCTTACCAGCAGCATATAATCCACCATTCCAGATTTGGAAGGTTGGGCGCTTGAAGACGCGCTTACAAACTGGAGCAGAATATGCCGCAATGTTGTTACCAGTTGAGGTCATATCCGTATCACTAGCAGATGCAGATGGCCAAATGGATGAACCAATACACATATATTCACCAGCCTTAAGATCATAAACGTTATATGACTGTCCGGCAAAGAAAGTATCGTTGCTAGAGCCGGCCATATCCATTCTGCTGTTTAACACTTTTGTCTCGGTTTTAGCAATCATACAATCGTGGCCGCCAATAGCACTATAATGCGTACAGTCTCCCTGGCCGTTACTGCTGCCAGCATTGATGCCAGTAAGGTCTTTGTCCGAATGGAAAACATAAAGCTTGGCCGTAGTAGTTGGCGTTATGGTGGCATATTCGCCATGAGTGGCTGCGTTGTTTCGTTTTGAGACCGTTGCCGTGGCTTGGTTTACACCAAATGTCTCGCCGGAATAAATATTCCCATTAGCAAACGCCACCGAGATGCTGTTGATGTAGTTGTAAGGAATGTTTACTGAGACCGAGGTGGAGGTACTTCCGTATGACTCGTATGAATGCCAATAATTTTGATGTTGGCTTTCGGTATTTTCATGATGCAAAACATATGTTCCATTAGCCGTTGCTTTTGTTGCATATTGCAGTTCCCAGTTATACCCGTCACGATATACGGCTTCATGCTCTAATATGTCATCGACCCACGTATTAGACTCTTCGTCCCAGTGTTGACCTATAATTTCGTCCCATGCATCGGCTACTAATACATCATGTGGTCCATCGCATGAATATTCATGATACCGTGCATAATCGCCAGATATGTCAGTTCCGCACGCCTCATCATCGGTTCCAGAATCTGTGTGCAATGTTGGATACGTATAGGTCCAATCATCATCGACCGTAACGCTATCGTGATTTTGCCAAGAACGCGCATTACTCACTGTTCCGGTTATCGTTTGCGAAATAGTACTGCCTACGGACCTAACCGTGATTTCTAGCTGCTGAGTATTGGCCATGGCATCGCTATCGTCGCCTCTCGTTCCGCTAAAGGAGACTCCACTCCCGGAACCAGAACTAGGGAAACTTCCGGCACTGGAAACCGTGAACAAGATATTTTCATTGAATAGTGCGGAATTGGTTGTTGAAATTTCAAAACTATTCGATGCAGCAACCGGCACAGTTAAATTGCCAATTGTATAATGGTAGAAATGCTGCGCGGAAGGAGGAGTTCTATTTTCTAGATTATCAGGATAATCCGTTGGCAACGAGGCTTTATCAGTAGTTTTGATCGTTTCTTCGTGTGGACTACTGTTAGTTCTAACTCTTTGAGCTTCTGGAAAATAGCAATGAACAAATCCCACATTATCAGTAGGCTTCGCCCAAATACTTCCGCCACTTTCTGCAGAACGAGTCCCGTCGCTGGTGGCTACATAAGACCAAGTAGAGCTAGTTCCTTCAAACCTGCTATTAGAACTCGGGCTTAAATAAGAAGACGGTGCGTGTGCCGAACATGTTACGGTTGGCGTGTCACCGCCAGATGGGTCGCCAGGATCATCGGGGTCGTCAGGGCCATCATCGGGATCACCACCATCAGGAGTAACATTTACGACGAGACAAATCTTTACACTTACGTCTTTGGTTTTCTTTTCGATTTGCTCACAAAATCTAAACGTGCCAATCTCATCAAATGTGACACTCCCATAATTTGAAGTAAATGTAGGATTTGTATTTGTAGTAAAATAGCCGGATTTCTCCACTGTCATTTTTGATTCCATTGTGCGAGAATCACCCAAGGTGCCAGTCTTGTATTTAGCTGGAATTTCAGGAACAACTAAACGCCAACGTATATTTTCGGCCTGCTCCGTTGACGTGTAGCCGTAATGATTGAACGAGATAGTCTTCGTTGCACCCTGCTTGACGTCATAAGTAACTTCTTTGGTAGTAGAGGCTTTTATCTTGGTACTTTTTTCTTCTCCGCCAAAATTTACGCTAGCCTGAGCCTTCCAGCTAGTCTCTTCTTCTACCGTTATATTTGCACAGGCTAAAAGCTTTACTATTTTATTATGTCGTGGGTTAAAAAATTCGAGTCGCCCGCAGGTTTGCCCATCGCCTTTTGAGCCAGCCCAGCTAACTTCTTCGGTATAAGACCAAGATTCGGTTTTCGAAATGTTTGCTGTGCCTACTTTGCCAGTAGTAGAAGAAGTCTTTGATTTGAAAGTCACATAATCAATGCTGGCAGAGTCCTCACCACTTTTTCGCTTTAAATTGTAGGTAAAAGCTACTTTTGCTGTCTCATCCGATTTGATCTGTATATCAATCGGCATATTATCTATATCTTCGAACGGTATACAGAATTTACTGCTACCACATTTTTCTAACACATCGTTTTTTGTCCTGTAACCAGTAGTGGCATTATTGCTAGGGTTATTTTTATCTTCAACGGTCGCCTTGCCTTTCACATTGATTGGCGAAAGTTTATTAAAGTTGTTTACTTCTAGCACTACGTGGTTAGCCCAACAGCTATCGGATACTGATGAAATAGAACTAGGACAACGCCAAATTCCTACTAAGCATCTAATTCGCTCATATTCCGAATACGAATCGCCATCAACGTCGAGACTATCCTCGCCAGAAACTGGCGTTGAATAGCAGGTCTTTTTGTTGCGCGAAGGCGAAGTTGCATATTTCTCGAACTCGTCGATATTGATTGTGAAACCTAGCCCACTAACATTATTAATATTTGACCATTTTCCAGAGTTAGTGTCGCCTATCCCGCGGATAAGGGTGCCACTAAGGCCTTCAATGAAAGATAGCGATTTGCTTGGTCGGCTACCGTCTAAATAGCCATTATTATCAATATCAGCATCAGTTCCGTCCCATGTACTCTGATTAGGCCCAATAATATAAATCATATGTGCATCGGAAGAGGGCCTGGATACATTCGAGCAGTTATAGAAAGCGCCATGAAGATAAGCGGATAACTTCCTGGTCGTAATAGCGTTTTCTATATCGGTGTTGTTTCCGTAGTCAATTATATCAAGATATGGATTTTGCTTTGTACTACCCCAGTCGGATAATGCATTAATCCAAATGGCACCCTCCCTAGCGCCGCCACTTCTAGGACCACCGCCGTCGTAACAAAGATCACATGCGTAGTTAGTTGATGGACTAGATCCAGTCGGAGCTTCTTTTTTGCAGGTAGTACGATTATCAAGGGCACTGCTAGGTTTAGAAATAAAAAACGACACAAACAAAGACAAGAATATTAAGAGTACCCAAACAGACTTTTTTGAAGACTCTAAAAGCATAACCTAATTATAGAGCTTTTGGTTAGCAAAAACAATAATATTTTATAGCAACAAAAAAACGCCGCTTATAATGAGCAACGGCGTTTTTGGTCAGATTACTACTTTTTTAAGGCGTTTCTTATTGCCTTCTTCACATTTTTTACACTGGTGTCAAGCGGAAGTGATATATATATCTCTCCATTGTATATGTCGATGCTGCTTTCAAAACTTACCGTTCCAAAGCGTACATCCTTTACACCTTCTGGCTTGTCGTACAGCGGGCTACTAAAATTCCAATAGACCGTTTTATTCTCGTCCATGGAACTAGACCCGATTCCGATATGGTATCCAAGTTCCTCAAGAGTGTTCTTAATTGGCTCCCTGAACTTGTCTTGTAACTTACGAGCTTTCGTTTTTGAAAACACTTTAAACTCGTAAGTATAGGCTTTGACGGTTTTTTTAGCTCCGTCCAGCTTGACGCTTATATTGTATGTATAAGTGCCAGGCTTGAGCTCCTCCATTTTAAGGCTCTTTTCTTGGGCCTCAATGTCAATGGTGGTACTTTTTGCATTCGGCTTCTCGGTGAATTTAGTTATAACTTCACCCTCTTCGTCTTTAATTGAAACCGTAACCTTTTTAATCTTCTTGGAAGAATCAATGGTTACGTCCGAATATGCCGAATAGCCCTCAATAATAGATGCATACGTATATTCTACGTTTACGTCTATTTTTGCCTTCGCCTCTGCCGACATAGACGGCATTATCGAGGCAATCAATATAGCGCAGAGAACAACGAAAAATCTCTTAAGCATAGTAATCCCTCCTTTTAAGGTGCTAGACAGCATGCCGTCATAATCGGTGCTCGTCTAGAAAAACGTGAACCGCACTATTGCAATCCACTATTAATTATACCACACACCCCTGTTTTTGTCAATATTAGCATAAGCGTAATCCCAAAAACATCAAAAAGGACCCCATTAGGGGTCCCGTTCTTTAAGGGCGGCGAGGTCCACATCTACATATTTGATGTAGTATTCCTCGAGACAAAGGCCTTCTCTGTAGCATGTCATGGCCACATTAACACCCACAAAAGTGTAGTGCCAATACTCGTCCATGACGCCAGTATACTTCGTTTTGTCGCCGGTGTAGCGAAGAATAAATCCGTACTTGTATGAATTTTCCTTCAACCACTTGTATCCGGCATCCGTCGTCTGCAGATCGAGAGCAAAGCCCGTACGATGCTCGGACGATACGGCCGGAACGGCTTTTACGCCATTCTTTGCCAGATACGGATTATCTCCGTAATGGCCGTCGGTCTCGCGCATGTGGCGGCTCCAATAGCCGTCTTGCGTGGAATATTTTCGCCAACCTCCGCTCTCAGTGATGTTCCACCACTTTATGCCGGCGGCATAAGCGGCGTCAATCATCTCGTTCAGCGGGGCGATCAGACGCTTCTGTACCTTCGTGTTGGGATCACACGTCAGGTGGCTGGTTTTGCTATTTTTTAGCAACACCAAGCCTTCTGGTTCGCCGCGATGCTCCAGTGTGTTGGTGAAATTCACCAACATTCCAGGTTTACCAATAAAATTGTCATCAGTAACCTCAGACGCTTTCACGTTCACGGCATACCAGTGGTCCGGATGGACCGTAGCAGCATCGCTCCGGCGTTTTGTGTCGTAAACATATATGCGACACTTGTAAATCTTGCCGTTGTCACCAGTAACGAGAATGTGACATTTGCCGGCCGTAATCGGCTTGACTTTGCCGTCTTCGGTGACTGTGGCTACCGTCTCATCAGAAGAATCGAACGAAACAGCCTTGCTACCCACCAGTTTCAACTTGAACTTTTCTGCACGATTGACGTGCTTAATTTTATAGTTCAAGTGCGGTTTTACCCGCTTCTTTGCTGATAGACTAACAACGTCTATTTTTGGTGTCGCTGCCTGTACCGCCTGAGCGGGGAACAGTGAAAACACTAACATCATTGTTACGAATACACGAAAGATCTTCTTCATCGTATGCCTCCCTTTTTTGTAAAAAAACGATGCGCTCTGTGCGCATATTACTCTTATAATTATAGCATAGTTATGCTTTTTTGTCAATCTGGTGCGACGTTTTCGCTCTGGTGCGACGCCAGCTTCGCTCTGGTGCGACGCCAGCTTCGCTCTGGTGCGACGCCAGCTTCGCTGGCTACGGCACCTGCGTTCGCTCGAAATAAAAATAAGCGAGCTTATTTTTATTTGCTCGCTTCACTTGGTGCCCGGAGCGGGAATCGAACCCGCACGGATTTCTCCATTCGATTTTAAGTCGAACGCGTATACCAGTTCCGCCATCCGGGCATCAGCTAAAAACATTATATCACACCGTGTTATAATTGAGGTGTGAATATATTATATTGTGGCGATAGTGGCATCAAAGACGGTCTACTCGTCTCGATTTTGTCGCTTTTAAAACACGCCAGTACACCGCTTCATATTTATCTTCTTACCATCGATTATGACAATTCCGAGCCTCTTTCGGATAAAACCGCGCAATTTTTGGACTCACTTGTCAAGCGTAAGAATAAAGATAATTTCGTCAAAAAAATCGACGCCACCGCCGTGTTTAAGCAGAATCTTCCGGCCAAAAATCTCGACACTATTTTTACCAAAAAATATTTTAAGCCTTGCGCCATGCTCCGTCTCTATATCGACCAAATCCCCGAGCTGCCAGAGGATAAACTTCTCTATCTAGACTACGACATCGTCTGCTGCCACGACCCGAAAGAATTCTACGACACCGATCTAACGAACATCGAAGCTGCCGGCGTCCTCGACATCTACGGCAAGCATTTTTATCGCTACAATTTTCCTAAAACCGACTATATGAACTCCGGCGTACTCCTATTTAATATGGCCGAATGTAAAAAATCCAATCTTTTCCCACGCGCCGTCAAAATCTGCCAGGACAAACGCATGATGTTGGCCGACCAAGCCGCCTTAAACAAGGTTATCAAGCGTCGCAAGTTAATGCCTCGTAAATATAACGAGCAGCAAGATCGCCCTAAAAAAGACACTGTCTTTCATCATTTTTCCAATAATTTCAAATTCTGGCCCGTCTTTCACGTCCAAAAAGTCAAACCGCACCAGGTAGACCGAGTTCATAACATCCTCAAACTACACGATTATGACGACATTCTAACCGAATATCAAAAACTAAAAGGAGAATTATAATGGCCAAAGCCACCCTGTTTCAAAAAGATTTGCCAGAAGAAGAACGCATTTTTTACTACGAATCCACCGAAGACGATCCAATTCAAACCAAAGAGCAGGAAAAAACCCACAACAAGGTCGAGCTCGAAGATGGCTACGTTTTTATTAAGCGCAACCCGTTTATCATCATTTACGAAAAAATCCTCTATTTTGGCTTCAAATTGTTTGCGCGCTGGTACGCCAGATTTTATTTGCACATGACCATCAAGAATCGCCAGATTTTGAAAAAAGCCAAAGGTACCGGCTACGTAATTTACGCCAACCACACTAATCCATTCCACGATGCCTTCTCTCCGGCGCTCGTCGCGGATCGCCATATTTATACGATCTGTAGTCCGGCCAATCTGCACATTCCGGGTATCGGCAAATTCTTGCCGGCCCTCGGCGCTCTGCCGCTCGGCAAGAATCCCGAACAAAAGGCCGCCTTCAATAAGGCCGTCGACACGCGCTTAAAGCAGAAAAAATGCCTCGTCATTTATCCAGAGGCTCACGTCTGGCCGTACTATACCGGCATCCGCAAGTTCCCAGCCGGCGACCGTTCGTTCAAATATCCAGCGCGTAACCTTTTGCCGATTTTTACCATGACCACCACCTACCAAAAATCCCGCAAAAAAGGCCAGGCTCGCCCAGATATGACGGTCTACCTAGATGGCCCATTTTATCCAGATCCAAAGAAGTCCGAAGATGAAAACCGCGCGATTTTGGCCGAAAAAGCTTATGAAAGTATGCTAAAATACTCGAAGAGGAGTAATTATGAGTATTTTCAGTACAGGAAGAAGACTAATTAAGCGCGCCAAGGTTATTCCAATTTTTTTGACTATCACTAATGACTACGCGCCATACGCGGCTTGTTCTGTAGCGTCCATCATTAAACATGCCGATCCAGAGCGCTACTATCGCATCATCATTTTGCACGACGGTCTGAATTTTCATAATTATTATCACTTGCGCCGCCTCGTTACGCGTAACTGCGAAATTCAATTCCACCGCATTTCGCACAATATTTATCTTCGCGCCATTATTAAAAGTTGCTCAACGAAGACCGGCAGTGGCGATTTCTTCTCGTCTGCCGTGTATTTTTATCGTCTCTTTATTGCTCGTCTTTATCCGCAATATGAGCGCGCAATCTACATCGATAGTGACACTGTAGCATTAGACGATATTGCTGAATTATTTGACTTAGATATGGGCGACGACGCCGTCGCGGCATTAGTCGATCCAAAGGTCTCAGATATTCCGGAATTCCGCGCCTACGTCGAAAACGCCCTTGGTGTTCCGGCCAAAGAATATGTCAACTCTGGCGTGCTTCTGATGAATCTAAAGAAGCTTCGCAAAATGCATTTTCTTTCCCGCATGGTTAAAATCATTGAAGAGCAGGACCCGAGCCTGGTTGCTCCAGACCAAGATTATCTCAACGTGATTTGCCGTGGCGAAATTTATCATCTCGATTCTTGCTGGAATGCTCAGCCAATCAAATCCGGTGCGCCAAAAGGTGCTAAAATCTTGCATTTTAATCTATTCAAAAAACCTTGGCAATGTGACGGCGTAGACGGCGAAGAGATTTTCTGGAAAGCCGCCAAAGTTTCCGGCTATAAGACTGAGCTAGAAAAAGCCAAAGAAAAATTCTCGATTAAGGAGCTTCGTATTAAAGAAGATCAGCTGCAAGCACTCATTCATAAAGCCGATAAATTATCAAAAGCTAAAGAACCGATTATTAAAAACGTAGATTTATGATAAAATAAAAACATTGGTGCTGTGGCGGAGTGGTTACGCAGCGGTCTGCAAAACCGCGTACACCGGTTCAATTCCGGTCGGCACCTCCAAAACCGAAAATTCCCGTAGGGAATTTTTTTCGGTTTTGGAGCTGCCGTTGCTTCGGCTTCGCCTTCGCAAGCGGCACCTCTCTACAACAATTGCATCAATACAATGCCAACCACGGCAATAATCGTTACAATCAAATTTGTTGAAATTGTACGGCGATCGATTTTCTCGCGACCAAAGTTTGGCCAAATCAAAGTCAAAACTACACCCATTATAAATACGAACGCTGGTTGCAAGCCTTTTACTACGGCCGAGCCAATCGCTACTGTTGGTGCCATCGTGATTGCTGCATAATACACAAAATCATTTGCGAGCCACACCAGGCAGTCTATACTGAGTACGCCTAGTAACTTGCTGCCATTTTTCTTATAAACTGTTTTCCAACGCTCACGCCATTTTTTGTTGAGTAACATCATGCCAGTGTCGCCGATACCTTTACCAAGCACAGCAAAGGCTACTACGGCAAACGGATCACCGCCTACGCCAAACATCACGATTAATACGTTTGCGAGCGCCGATATAACATTCTTTACCGAAATCAGTGTAAATGTGCGCATCTGGGTTTTCTGGCTGTTTTTCTTGGAGCGCATAAATATTACAATTGGCACCATCAAGATTACTACTAGACCCAGCATTTTGCCTTGAGACATTTCTTCGCCGAGCAAAATAATCCCGAAAATCAAATAGAAAATCGGCGAAAGCTGTTGTAGTAGTGTGACGCGCGTAGAATCTTCCGCTCCGAGCGCCTTATAATAAAACACACAAGCAATACTTGCCAAAATTCCTGAGCCAATAATTCCTGCCGCGTTGAGCGGTGTCACGGTATGGATCGGCAACACAAACATCAAGACGATACCAGCTAGGATATAAGCTGGGCCGATAAACATATTTTGTGCTTGTGGCGTGCGCCCCTTAAAGAATACGTCGATCGAATAATTATCAAGAAAAGTGTAGAGCGTCGCTGCTAAAGCTGCCCCTGCTGCAATTAAAATCCACAGCCACTCGTTCACTAAGCTAATACCCCGTAAGCTACATAGCTATAGTAAGCCACGAACACTAGCAACATAATTGCGCCCTCAAGCCGTGTTACTTTGCGGTCTTTCAAAGTAAATACCCAAAGCAAAATCGAAGCAAGTAACATTACGCCGAGGTCTACATATAGGCCAATGCCTTCCATGGATGGTGTGATAGTACCAAAGATAGCTACTGGAAGCCCCAGCACGATACAGATATTAAAGATGTTACTACCAATAATGTTACCAATAATTAGCTCGTTCTCGCCGCGCTTTGCTGCAGTAATTGTGGTTACAAGTTCTGGCAAAGAAGTACCAAACGCTACAATTGTAAGAGCAATTACGCGTTCTGAAACTCCAGCTGCAGCCGCAATTGTTGAAGCTGAATTTACCACGAGTTGGCTACCTAGCACTACGCCAACCAAGCCGATGCCGGTAATCGTGAGCGAACGCCCCACGTTCCATTGCGGTTTTTCAACTTCTTTATTGGATGCATGGTCTTTGTGCGCCATTGCGATAATGTAATAAAGGAAAATACCAAAGAGTAGCAAGCAAATAATGCCATCACTGCGAGTAATGATGTTGCTAGTATTTACGCCGGCGAGGTTTACGCTAAAGAATAGCACTACGATTACGGTCGAAATTAGAAGCAGTAACGGTAATTCTTTGCGTACAGTGTTTTTCTTAACACGAATCGGGTGAATTAATGCACCAATGCCTACAAGCAGTAAAATGTTCAAAATATTACTACCAACTACGTTGCCAAAAAGTAAATCGGATTTCCCAGAAAGCAGGGAAGAAATCGACACGGCAAATTCCGGTGCGCCCGTGCCAAAGGCCACAATTGTAAGGCCAATTAACATCTTGGAAACTTTAAAATTCGAGGCCGTCGAGGAAGCGCCCATAATGAGCCAGTCAGCGCCCTTAATCAAAAAGGCGAAGCCCAGAATAAGTAATAGTATTTGTAACGTAGTATCCATTTTTTACCTTTTTATTTTTACAACGCTTATGTTTATCATAGCACATCCTGAAAAAATATCAAGTAATAATGCATAAAAACTGTTTCAAAACTTCAAAAAGTGTGTTATAATACCTATATCGTGCGAATGTAGCTCAGTTGTTTAGAGCGCTTCCTTGCCAAGGAAGAGGTCGAGAGTTAGAGTCTCTTCATTCGCACCATTTTTTATACTAGCAAGTAACTAGTAAAGTACATTAAAGCAACATGCACAAGGGTGAGGAGGTGAAAAACACGATGTACGATTTTGAACATGTCGATGCATTGTGGGAATTTGCGGTACAAGAGTTTGGCCGTAAAGATCTTCGTGAGAAGTCGTATGCAATAGACACTGTACAGGCGCACTACAAGGATTTTCTTAAAGCCAAGAAAGATCGCAATCAGATCCTTGAAATGCTATCAGTGGTGTTTGTCGCTCAAAATAGCGCAGAGCTCATTTCGGCTGGTTTCACGACCGAAGAAATCGAAGCTAAACTACGCAAGCATGGCGGCTCAATCAGGCAGGCGCAGGCTTCATCGCCGGCATAACCAAAACACCGGCCCACGGGCCGGTGCTTTTTGTGCTATTTTCGTTTACCTAGCTTAGGCTTGCGTTGTTTTCGCATCGTGTGTTTGATTAACACGCCAGCAATTACACTGCTACCGGCGATAAGTATAGTCAGACTATTTTGATCATTAATCATGCCGGTGTTTGGAATGTCGATTTCTGGCTCTTCTACTGGCTCCGGTTCTGGTTCTGGCTCCGGCTCCGGTTCTGGTTCGGCCACTTCGATCGTTGCTACGCCCAGCAAGTTTGCGTGCTGGTCCGCATCGTAAGTATTGGTATTGGCAAGCTTAACGAAATAATTATCATGCTCTTGCAGAGTTTCGTACGGTTCGGCAATTTGCAGATAAACCTGGTATTCGCCAGACGCCAAATCTTCTGGAATATCACTACTAAAGTCTAGCGTATATTTATTGGTGCGGTAGTTTACGAGTTTGCGGATGTCTGCATCAAGATCGATGCTATATTTTTTATCTTCGTCAACGAGTAATAGCTTCACATCTTTCTCATTTACCAGATATCCGTACCCGTCATTGTCAAGCACAACTTGTGCCGTGATTTTGTCATTATTAATGTCAAAGTCTACTGTATCAATCATCAAGCGGTAGCCTAAACGACTAACTATGTCTGGATACCAACCATCAGGACGATTCCAATTTAGCCATGCACTCGTAATAACCGAGGCGTAACCTTGTCCCATCAGGTCATTTATTTCTCTTTCGCTCAAGTGATAAAGCGCCCATCTTCGACGACTTGGATAAGCAGAATCTTTATAATAATCTTGGTCACTAAAATAAGAATACGGCTTATTTGGTGTATATTTGAACAATGCCTCCCTAGTCTCGGGGTTCATATCAGGACTATTTATGCTCAGACGCGATAAATACGAGCCATCAAATGGCACCACGCTATCCGGACTAGGTAGATTTACGGAGTCAGCAAAAATTCCTAATGCCCATGGCGAATCTATGGCAACGGCCTTCGTACTTGGGACCGCATCCATCAGAAATTCATATTGTTTCGCATATGTATCGTACGAAAAACCTTTGTCAACCCTTAACATAGTCGACTCAAAATCTCCAAGCGTCGGTGGTTCGCCGCCGATATAATAATTCCAATCGTATGGCGAACCAAGAACGGGGCTCATTCTTGGATAGAAAGGAGTGAGACTCATATCTAGCTCGGCGAAGCTAATGATGTCTTCATTTTCTTCGATGAATGGTTTTAGCAAGTTGATGGCCGTCTCGTAAGTTTTAACCGCAAGCTCACTATTGACCAAGTCCCGATAATAGCACTCGCTAGCCGCTTCAGCATCGCAAAGCTCAGATGGCGTTGCGCCGGAATAATCTGTAAACGATGGCGTCAAGATGACCTTGAAACCATTTTCGCGGATGATATTGACCGCATTTTGTAACGCACCTAAAGCTGTAGAATCTAGCGTCATCGCGAGCGAACCGGACGACGTGAATCTATGAGAAAAATTCAAAAAATCAAAAACATTAAAATGCAATCCAATCATCGAGATAGCCGTGTCCTCCGACAATTCTTCTAGGTAGCCAGATAAATTAGCGACAGTTTGCGGCGCGAGATCCAAATAGTAAGTCTGCGAATTGTAACTACCATGCGCATAAGAAGTCCAATATAGCTTGCCATTACTTCCGGAGCTTCGGTCGAAAGCAAAGAAGATATCGTCATATACTCCGCGATCCGGATTTGCGAAGTCGTCCGTAATGGCTCGAGCCGCGTTTTTTACAAAATTGACAGAATCAATATCTATCGCTTTGGCATTGTATGTGGTTGTTAGGCCACCAAGTGTACTTACGGCGCTAATACCAAGTAAACCGAAATTAATAAAATTTTTTTTGGACTTTTTGTTTTTGCGAGTCATATAGACTACCTTTTGTATGACGTTATATTCACTTTATTTATAACGCATATGCTTAATTTTGTCAAGTATGAAGCTATTTTGGCACGACCCAAGAATTGAAACCCTGCATCACCCTAGCATATTCATCCGGCTTCGTAATGATAAAATTTGCAGTCCTTTTGACCATTTGGGATTGGTAGCAAGATTCGTCCAAATCATCATACAAATCTTTAAGACTATCGATCAAATATTGGCGCTCTTCTCCCACGTAACTACTTCTTACCATTTTGCCGAACAGTAATATTATCGACCTAGCACGATTTGTTGCCGCGACGTTTTTCAGTTTTGGATATTTTGATACGATTTTCGTGCACATTTCGTCGGTAGCGCGCAACAAATCAAAATCTTTTTTAATAAAAGCAGAGTGTGAGATTGAATCTTGTCGCACCGTATATAAATATTTATAGCCTTTGCCAATAACGATTCGTTTGGCCTTAAGGTAGGTTTTGTACGAAGTATTTGCATCCTCGTAAAGTTGCCCAACCGGGAATCTTATATCGTCTAGAATTTCGCGCTTGTAAAGCTTCGCTATCGCACCGATTAAGTCGTAACGATCGATTAGAAGTAGTCTCAACGCTTCTTCTTGAGTCACCACAAAAGCATCTTCGTTTTTTGGTGTGGCACGCATTTTTAAGTCACCAGTGCTTGGCTGGTAAATTAGCGAGCACAAAACGCAAATTGATATGTCCGCATTATATTCATTAATTAGCCCATACAAATACTCCAAATAATCCGGCGCCACCGCATCATCGCCATCAATAAAGCTAATATACCCACCAGTAGCTTTCTCGATCCCCAAATTTCTCGCCGCCGACAGCCCGCGGTTCTCAGTATGAAACACTCGAACTCGTTTATCTTTCTTGGCGAACTCGTCACAAATCTTGCCGCAATTATCCGGCGAGCCGTCATCCACCAGAATTAATTCAAAATCTTCAAAAGTCTGCTCTAGCACAGACTGTACACATCTCTCCGCAAATTTCTCTACTTTATAAAAGGGAATAATCACCGAAATTTTGGCCGCCATATATTATTAATCTACCAAAGCGCGAGGGCTTTTGCAATTTGCACTTAAGCCAAAAACGCGTATAATATATAGCATAAAAAGGAGAATCAATGGATACAGGATTAATCATTGGCCTATCTATACTCGCAATCATCGTCATTCTTTTTGGAGTGGTTATTGCTTGCTATAACGGGCTTGTCAAACTTAACGAACGCGTCGAGGAAGCTTGGTCCGACATCACCGTCCAACTCAAACGCCGCGCTGATCTCGTGCCAAATCTTGTCGAGACCGTCAAAGGCTACGCCAAGCACGAAAACGAAGCTATCAAGGCTGTTTCCGAAGCTCGTGCCAAGATGATGGGCGCTCGCTCCATTTCTAGCACTGCCGAAGCTGACAAATCCCTCACCGGTGCTTTGTCTCGCCTCATGGCCGTTACGGAAGCTTACCCAGATCTCAAAGCTAACGCTAACTTCCAACAGCTTTCCGCTGAGCTTACCGACACCGAAGACAAGATTCAGGCTGCTCGCCGTTTCTACAATGCTGGTGCCAAAGAACTCAACACCAAGATTAAGACTTTCCCAACCATCTTAATCAACAACATCATCGGCCACTTCAAGACTCGTGAATACTACGAAGTTGACGAAGCTGAAAAAGAAGCTGTCAAAAAAGCTCCAGAAGTTAAATTCTAGGAATTCAAATGTACAAGCAGATTGCCGCAAATAAACGCAAAACCGTCTTTCTAATGATTGGATTTGTAGCTTTTATTGCGACAATTTCTTGTGTATTTGCATTATATTTTAACGATTGGACTATTTCGCTTTGGACGCTCGTAGTTGCCATCGCTTACGCCGCACTACAATATTTTCTTTCTTCTACTATTGCTGTAGCCATGACTGGTGCCAAAGAAATTCAAAAAAATGACAACCCGCGCTTGTATCGTGTTGTCGAGAATCTTAGCATCACTACCGGCTTACCAATGCCAAAGGTCTATATCATCAATGATCCAGCACCAAACGCTTTTGCGACTGGGCGTGATCCTAAAACTGCCGTCGTTGCTGCTACTACCGGCTTGCTCGATATTATGGACGACAAGGAGCTCACCGCCGTGATGGCACACGAAATGTCTCACGTCAAAAATTACGATATTCGTGTTTCGATGATTGTATTTGGTTTAGTTTGTGTAGTTGGCGTTTTGGCCGATCTTGCTTCGCGCATGTTATGGTATGGTAGCCGTCGTCGCGACGAAGAACGTAGTCCAGTTGGCGCCGTTTTAATGGTCGTTACTGCGGTTCTTGCCCCGCTCTTTGCACTGCTTGCTCAAATGGCCGTCTCGCGTGAACGTGAATTTTTGGCTGACGCTTCCGCCGTTAATATTACGCGCTATCCAGAAGGTATGATTTCTGCACTCAAAAAGCTCGAAGCTCATTCTCAGCCAATGCACAATCAAAACTCTGCCATGTCGGCACTATATATTAATAATCCTCTGCGCAAAGGTTTGCTCAGCAACTTATTCAGTACTCATCCACCAATCGAAAAACGTATTGAAAGGCTAGAGCATGGCAAAACAACCTTCTAAAAAATCTGCCAAACGCCCACGCCTGCACCGTTCGTTCAGGCGTTCTTATCGCGAGGATTATGTTCGTGAGCTTGAAGTGCCTGGTATTATGGCGCACGTCGCCGCATCTTTTAAATTGATTTTTAAACATTGGAAAACATTCCTGCCACTAATTATTTTGATGATGCTTTTAAACATTGTGCTAGTCGGCCTCATGAGCGAGGATTCCTACACCAACTTTCAAGAAATCCTCGATCAAACCAACAAATCGTCTGGCGGCGAAAGCTTAGGCACTGCTATCAAGGCCGGGCTTTTACTCGTTTCCACTATAACTACTGGTGGCCTTAACTCTAATATGGATGGAGCTCAGGGCGTTTTCGCAATTATACTGTTACTGATTACTTGGCTAGTCTCTACATATTTATTCCGTCACTATATGGCCGGCCACAAAGTCAAACTTCGCGATGCACTTTATAATGCCTGCACGCCACTTATTTCTACGGCAGCAATTTTGCTTCTAATTTTTGCCCAGCTCATTCCGGTATTCATCTTTATTATTTTGTATTCTACGGCCGTGCAAACCGAATTCTTGTCTACGCCATTTTACGCCCTCATCTTCTTCATCTTTGGCGCGGCCATGATTTTGCTCTCGGGCTACTGGCTTTCTAGCTCCGTCATCGCGCTCGTCGCTGTGTCTGCTCCAGGCCTCTACCCAGGCAAAGCTCTCCGTGCCGCTTCAGACCTTATGATGTCGCGCCGCATCAAATTTATCATTCGCCTTATCGCCTTACTATTCGTCGTGCTTTTCCTTTGGGCCATCATTATGATTCCGCTCATCATGTTTGACCTTTGGATGAAAACTTTCGAATGGACTTCGGGTATTCCGTTTATTCCGATCTGTCTCATGATCATGTCTATCTTTACAGTCATCTTTGCTTCGGCCTATATTTATATATATTATCGATGGATGTTGGATTATGAAGAAAAGTGAAGCCGCTGAGCGTATTCTAAAGCTCCGTGAAATTATCAACGATTATCGTTATCATTATCATGTTTTGGACGAGTCAATCATGTCCGAAGCTGCAGCCGATTCATTAAAACATGAACTCTCGCAGCTCGAGGCTGAATTCCCAGAACTTATTACGCCGGATTCACCAACTCAACGTGTGGCCGGTAAACCGCTCGATAAATTTAAAAAAGTCACTCACGAAAAACGCATGATTTCTCTTGCTGATGTTTTTTCGGAAGAAGAAGTTCGCGACTGGCTCACTCGCAACGAAAAACTTGTCCCAGGAGGGAAGATCAAAGAACTCTTCACAGATATCAAAATGGATGGTCTCGCCTGCTCGCTTCATTATAAAGACGGTATGTTTGTGCAGGCCGTCACGCGTGGCGATGGTTTGGTCGGCGAAGATGTTACAATGAATGTTCGCACGATTGAAAACATTCCGATCAAAATCGACGAGCCTGGCGATGTGGAAGTTCGTGGCGAGATTATTATTTTTAAATACGATTTCGAAAAAATCCAAGCCCATCAACGCGCCATTGGTGAAAAAGAATTTGCCAACCCGCGCAACTTGGCTGCTGGCTCCATTCGCCAGCTCGATCCAAAAATTGCTGCGTCGCGTCCGCTCAAATTTATGGCTTATGATTTAGTTAAGCCGAATCTTCCGACGCACAAAGAAGCCTACGAAAAACTCCGCGCGCTCAAATTCCGTACTTCGAACGAAGACTTGGTGTGGACGAATAGCGCACAAGGCTTTTCGGAGGCGCGTCCGGCCATCCCGTCGTCACGGGTGTCCGGCGCTAATCCTCGTCGTGGCTCCGGACCCTCCGAAAAACCTCGCACGCTATTCGAATACATCAATTTTCTCGACGAGTATCGTAAAGGTTTACCATTTAATACGGATGGTATGGTTATTAAAATTAACGACCGCGAAATCTACGACAGCCTTGGTATTGTCGGCAAAACTCCACGCGCCGCTATTGCCTTCAAATTCCCAGCCGAAGAGTCCACCACCAAGGTCCGTGACATTGTAATTACGATTGGCCGTACTGGCGCCGCTACGCCAGTGGCAATTTTGGACCCAGTCGTCGTGGCTGGCTCTACCGTCCGTCATGCTACACTTCACAATGCCGACGAAATCGCTCGCCTCGACCTTCGCATTGGCGATACGGTCATTATTTATAAAGCTGGCGATATTATTCCGCAGGTTAAAGAAGTCTTAACTACACTTCGTCCATCCGACGCCAAGCCATTCAATTACGAAGAAGCCCTCAAAACTCAATATCCAGAACTCGAATTTTATCGTCCGAGCGGGGAAGTGGTCTATCGCGTCAAAGGCGAAACTTCCGATTTTATTCTGAAACGTGCCATCGAATATTACGCCAGCAAGCCAGCGCTAAACATTGAAGGACTTGGCGAAAAGAACGTGGCGGCGTTGATCGAATCCGGCCTAGTTAAATCCATTTCTGACCTTTATCGTCTCACTCCGGCCAAAGTCGCTAGTCTCGAACGCTTCGCTGAACTTTCTGCTAACAATCTAGTTGACGCCATCCAAAATTCCAAGACTCCAACCCTGGCAAAGTTTATTACCGCGCTTGGTATCCGTCACGTTGGTGCGCAGACCGCTGCTTTGCTCGATCGCAAATTTGGCTCTATCGAAAATCTCAAAAACGCCACAGAAGATGAGCTACTCGAAATTAATGATATTGGCACTGTTGTTGCCGAATCAATTTTGGCGTGGTTTGCTGACGAAGACAACTTGAAACTACTGAGCGAACTTGAAGAACTCGGCATGAAACCGACTCATCAAGATTTGTCCAAACTTCCACTCGCCGGCAGAAGCTATATTATTACTGGTACATTGTCTAGCATGGGCCGCGAAGAAGCCGAAGACAAACTCCGTGCACTTGGCGCCACCATTACAAGCTCCGTCACCAAAACTACTACCGCCTTGATTGCTGGCGATAAGCCAGGCAAAGGCAAAACCGACAAAGCCGCTAAGCTCGGCATCCCAACTATTACAGAAGACGATTTTCTAAAATTGCTCTAAGACAGGACTTGCATGCTGCTTCGCAGCATCCAATGTCCTGCTTTTCTTGAACTCAGACTTGCATGCCACGAAGTGGCATCCAATGTCCTCATTTTTGAGTTTTTGTTAAAAACAAAAATGGTCTGGGTGACAGGACTTGAACCTGCGACCTCGACTTCCCAAAAGTCGCGCGCTACCAACTGTGCTACACCCAGACGGCTACTATAATTATATCACATTTTTCCAAATTTCCACTATCTTCATGATAAAATTGTTCTATTAAGGAGATAAATATGCCAGAACCAATCAAAAAACTTTCCACGAAACCGACCCCGAGCAATTCCATCCGCAGTATTTTATTCACTGCACTTGTGATTCTCCTCTGTCTTTATGTAGTTAATGTATTGAATGGTGATAACAACGTTAAACCAACCGAGGTGCCAATTTCTGATGTAGTCGCTCGTGCAAACGATCCAAATGGAAACATCTCCAAAATTACTATCACTGGCAACAATATTGACATTACTCTAAAAGGTCACGATCTTCCTACCGAAAAATCTTACAAAGAAAGTGACGGTACGCTCTATGATCTCGGTCTCAAAAATTATTGTGCAGACCTTTCTGGCGAAGCTCTTACCGAGTGTACTAATAAATATCCAACTATTGAATACAAAGAAGCTGTCGACGTATGGGGAATTGTCCTAAATATTGCTCTTACGGTCATTCCGGTTGTTGCTATCTTCCTCTTCTTCTCCTACATGATGCGCCAAGCTCAGGCTTCCAACAATCAGTCCATGAGCTTTGGCAAGGCTCGCGCCAAAGTTTACGGTCCAGACAAAAAGAAAGTTACTTTCAATGATGTTGCCGGCAATGAAGCAGCCAAGCAAGACCTTACCGAAATTGTCGACTTCCTCAAAAATCCAAAGAAATACGAAAAACTTGGCGCTAAAATCCCACGCGGCGTTTTGCTTGCCGGCGATCCTGGTACCGGTAAAACTTTGATGGCTCGCGCCGTTGCTGGCGAGGCCAACGTTCCGTTCTTCTCGATTTCTGGTTCTGAATTTGCCGAAATGTTTGTCGGCGTTGGTGCTTCTCGCGTACGCGATCTCTTCGGCAAAGCCAAGAAGAATGCTCCATCTATCATCTTCATCGATGAAATCGATGCTGTCGCTCACAAGCGTGATGCTCGCGGTGGTGCTGGTCGTGAAGATGAACAAACTCTTAACCAAATCTTGGTCGAAATGGACGGTTTCGATAATGATTCCGGTGTCATCGTGATGGCTGCTACTAACCGTGTCGATATGCTAGACAAGGCCCTTCTTCGCCCAGGTCGTTTCGATCGCCACGTTAATGTCACTTTGCCAGAACGCAAAGATCGTCTCGAAATTCTTAAAGTTCATTTCAAAAATAAGCCAGTCGAAGAAAACGTCAATCTCGAAGCTCTCGCCAAGAAGACTGCCGGCTCGTCTGGTGCTGACCTTGCTAATATTGCCAACGAAGCTGCTATTACCGCTGCTCGCGAAGGCCATAAAGCTATTTCCAACAAAGACCTCACCGAAGCTTTTGAACGTGTCGCTATCGGTCCACAGCGTAAATCTAAAGTCATGAATGACTACGAGAAAAAGCTTACCGCCTATCACGAAGCTGGTCATGCCATCGTTGGTCACGTTTTGCCAGATTCTGATCCGGTTCACAAAGTCACCATTATTCCACGCGGTAGCACTGGCGGTGTCACTTGGTTCCTTCCTCCAGAAGATCGTAGCTACAAAAATATCTACGAACTAAAAGATATCCTCGCTCGCGCAATGGGTGGTCGTATGGCCGAAGAAATGATTTTTGGCAAAGACGCCATTACTACTGGCGCATCTTCAGATCTTCAACATGTTGCTGAACTTGCCAAATCTATGGTTATAGAAGAAGGTATGGGTAATCAACTTCGTCACATCGTCTTCCCAGACGAAGCGACCGGTTATTATACCATTAGTACCGGCAAGCCATACTCCGAGAAAACTGCCGAATTGATTGATGCCGAGATTAAAGCACTTTCAAACGAAGCCGCTAAGCGCGCGCTTGAAGTTCTAAAAGCCAACAAAAAAGTTCTCGACAATCTTGCCGAAGCCTTGCTCAAATCCGAGACTTTGGAAGAAGCCGAACTCGAACCAATCTTAAAGCCAGCCAAACTTCCAGAAACTGCCAAATTACATAAATAATTCCTTTTATGCTATACTAATAGTATGAAAAAGCATAAGGTTTTTGTCGGAGACACGCTCGTAGAAGTAATGTTCGCCGTAGGAATCTTTTGCTTGGTTGCAATTGGTGTGGTTTCGGTAATGAATAGCAGCTCGTCCAAGATTCAGCAATCGCTCGAAATCACTATGACTCGCAACGAGATTGATACTCAAGCCGAGGCTTTGCGCTACATTCATTCGTCATATAATTCAGAGCGCAACCAAAAAGAAGCCGGCAACATTTACTCTACTTTTTGGAGAAAAATCGTAGATCCAAATCGAGTTGTTCCAGAAGATAAAGTCGATTCGGTATTAAGCTATCAACCATCCTCCTGTAGTGCGCTTTACGGCGAAGAAGGTGAAGCCAGAAAATACGGCTTTATTATTGACTATAAACATCTAGGCGACATTCTTTCGACCGGCATCGATTCGGACAGGCTAATTATCGATAAAGATAAATTAAAAACCGCCACACTTTATCCACGCATTTTGTATGGCGTAGACGACACGCTCTACTCTTCCAGCTCCGGCAGTATTAAGAACGCCGAAGGCCTTTATATTATTGCCGTAGCTGATATCCAAAAAACCAATGTTGTCCAAGAAAGCGACGAAGAAACCGCCGCTGCCGTGGTGCAGTCGGCTTTTTATGATTTTTACATTCGTTCTTGCTGGCAAGCTCCAGGTTCGAACCAACCAACACTCACTAGTACATTGATTCGTCTTAATGATCCAGACCTCCAGGGCGTAAAATTCCAACTCTCAACGTTTGAGCTCAGGTTTCATAACGTTGTTGGTGGCGTCGGCGAAGTTCCAGGTACGATGTCCGCGCTCGACAAGACTCCTACATATAATTTTCAAATCCCAGCCACTCCGCTTCCAAGAAAAGGTGGTCAATCCGCCATCGGTTGGATACGTGACGTGGGTGCAGGCTGGACTGGTGTGGGTGCCTGTCCGAAAGACAAGTTCTATCTTCCTGATACTTTAATTGGCGTCAGTGCTGCCAACCCAAGCGTTGATTTGTATGCGGTCTACAAGTGTGTATATTCTTTGACCTTTTTCAACGGTGCCGGCACGGCTCAATATAAAACTTTCACGCACGACGAACCTGCTGTGACATACAAGTTCAATTACGACGCTCCAGGCGTAAAGCCTTCTGACCCAACCGAACCCGGCAGCACTTTTATTGGTTGGAGTAATAGCAAGAACCCAGATTATAACCAGAAGAACGAGCTGATTGTTGATCATGAAAGCGTAGAGCTTTCCGTCCCAGACAATCCAGCTGCTTCTGCCTATGCCATCTTCCGTCCAAACTATAATATAAGCTTCGATCTTAATGGCGGCGATGGTGCACAGCCGGACGCGGTTGTAAATGAAATCTCGGCGGAACTATGTAAAGAATTCACCTTGCCGCACTACGATAAAGAGGAAGATATACCTACTAAGACTGGATTCGTATTTAAAGGTTGGTCAACCAGCCCGAATGCCGAGCAGGGCGAATTTATTAATAATAAAATTTCTATGCCATACGGATGCAATACTGGTAAGCCAACACATGAATATGCATATGACGTAAAACTATATGCCGTATGGAGTAAAGACGACCGTGTAATTACTATTAAGCTAACTTGGGATAGTAAAGACTATGATTCTCACGTCTCCGGCACACTACTTAATAACACAGCTTTCCATGCTTATTATGGCAAGAAGGGTATCTCAGAAGAAAACGATAAACCTGTTGCCGAGCTCGACAAAGACGAAATGTCTGGCGGAACGGAAACTTTCGTACTACATACTTATGGTGGCAAGACTTATTATTACTCCGTCCGCAATTATACTAACAGGGATGCGCGCATAGAACAAAATGCTAAAGTCGAAGTCTATTTTGATGACGATCCGACTACTCCAAAATACACATATTATGCAAGCGCGGCCGAAGATTATATCCCAGGCTATTGGCACGTGTTCGCCTATAAAGGCGGCAAAGTAGTGCCATGCAACAAATACGGTTCTTCATTTGATACCCCACCTACCAGCTGCTATCAATAGCCAACCCCATCCATCTGGTGCTATAATAAATTTTAATGAACTACTTACTAGATAATTTTGAGCCAACTAACTACAAATTAAATCTGAATATCGACAAGCATACTAAGACGCTTTCTGGTGCAGTTACGATTGCTGGTCAGGCTAAGGCTGACGTTTTTGCGCTTCATGCTGTAGATATGACAATCGATACTATCACGATTAACGATTGTAATTATGATGGCGCAGAATATGATGGTCAAGAGCTGCACTTTGCCAACCTAGCCGACAAGCAGGTTGAAATTGTTATTAGCTACCACAAAACTCTCAACGAAAACATGGAGGGTGCCTACCTTTCCACTTATCAATATGAAGGCCATGAGGAACGTATTGTTACTACTCAGTTTGAATCGCATTATGCGCGCGAGGCATTTCCATGCATCGACGAGCCAGCCGCTAAAGCTACTTTCGATCTTACTATTACCGTGCCAGACGTAGACGATTTAATTCTTGCCAATACTTCGGCCGAATCCACCACGACAAAAAATGGTAGCAAAACTACTATTTTCAAAACCACTCCACGTATGTCTACTTATCTGCTTGCGTTCATTGTGGGCAAATTCCATGGCAAAACTATCACCAATTCTCATGGCGTCGAAATTACTACCTACGCCCCACTCAATCAGCCGCTTGACTCGGTCGACTTCGCTAATGAGGTTGCCGCGCGTTCGCTTGAATTTTATGACGACGAATTCGGTATTAAATATCCGCTTTCAAAATGTGATCAAGTTGCTATTCCGGATTTTGAGGCTGGCGCCATGGAGAACTGGGGTCTCGTCACCTATCGCGAATCGATGCTCTTAGCCGACAAAACCGCCACGGTGGACACCAAAAAATCCATCGCTCTTACCGTCTCGCACGAACTTTCACATCAATGGTTTGGTGATCTCGTCACGATGCAGTGGTGGGACGATTTGTGGCTTAACGAATCCTTCGCCTCCATCATGGAATACATGGCTACCGACGCAATCTACCCAGAATTTAACATTTGGGAGAATTTCTTTACTAGTGATTGTATCGCCGCGCTAAACCGTGATGCCTACACCGGGGTACAGTCGGTGCATCAAGCCGTTGCGAATCCGGCCGAAATCGCCACGCTTTTTGACTCTGCCATTGTCTATGCTAAGGGCGCCCGCCTCATGTTGATGCTAATTCGTTCACTTGGTTGGGGTAATTTTAAAAAGGGAATTAAAGATTATTTTTCAAAATACGCCTACCAAAATACTATTGGCGACAACCTCTGGGATGCACTTTCCAAATACGCCGATTTTGACGTTAAAACCTTCATGCATGCCTGGATCGATCAACCTGGTTATCCAGTACTTACCGATGGTAAGCAGCAAAAATTCCGCCTAGATGGACCTCTCACGCCCGCCAATTGGCCAATTCCGCACCTCTCTTCTGATATGGCTGGTCACTACGTACTCAATCTTAACTCGGCCGAATTTGCCGAAAAACTAGCCCATTTTAACACGCTTACGCTAGAAGAACGCCTCCGCCTGCTGATTGATCGCAATCTGATAGCCAAAACGCCCCTAGCCCCATCTGTGTCACTCCTGGAGCTAATTTCTAAATTTAAAACCGAAAATTCCGCCGCAGTTTGGAATATTATTGCTACGATTATCGGCGGTCTCAAAATTTTCTTCACCCCTGATTCAGAAGATGAAAAACGCTTCAAAAACTTTGTTAAAGACCTAATTTCTGACAAATTATCTGAATTGATGTCGCTAAAAACTCTCGACGACAATCAACTTCGTCTCCGCGGCACGCTGCTTAGTCTCGATTTTTATGCCGAGGACGTTGAAAATTTGCGCCAGCTTGCGAGCCAATATTCAGATAATTACGGTACGCTCGATCCAGAGCTCCGCGAGGATATTTTGGCCGCCAAACTTTACCTCGAACCGGCCATGTTTGATACTTATCTCGAAAAATATCAAGCTACAGCCGATCCAGAAATCAAATTCGACATTTTCATTGCTATGACGTTATCAAAAGACGCTGCGAATATTGATAAGCTTATTGATTTGCTCAGTCGTCCAGACATCGTCAAGCCGCAAGATCACCTATATTTATATATATACTTATACCGCAACCCTAAGGCTAGCGAAAAAGCTTTTGACTGGCTAGTAAAAAATTGGGATTATACCAAATCGCTTGCCGGCGACAAAACTATTGAAAGCTACCCGCGCTATACAGCCAACGCCATCAAGTCACAAGCTGCTGCCGATGCTTTCTGGAAATTCTTTAACGATAAAAAAACGGACCCGAGCCTTACTCGTGCCCTCGAAGTTGCCGATAAAGAAATCTCCGCCCGCCTCGACCTCATTTCTCGTGACGGCGAAGCTGTTAGAAAATGGCGTAATAATTAAATAGATGTTACAATAAACATAAATATTATCGCGCGTTTTTAATCTAAAGGAGGAAAGATAGTGGAAACGATACCAGGGCGTCCTACTGACGGTAGTAAGAGTGATCTTAGTGACCTCAATGACTGGACTATAACGGATATAGCTACGGCACCTAAAACGGTCCCGGAGGATAGAAAGAATGCCGAGGCGGAGATTGCGAGGCGCGAAGAAGCGGGCGTCTATGACCCAGACAAGGCCCCTAAGGAGGTACGCAGCGATCTATTAAGCCATGGGTATGGCGTAGAAAATGGCAAAGTACTATACCCGAAACCGGAGTATAGAACTTGGCTTGAATCAAATCGCAGTGAGCCAGCTCCGCAGGGAGTAGTACGAGAATCGATGGACGATAGGCTGAAAACTGAAAAACAAGAAGTCGCTGAGGCCCATGAGGATATAGATGCTGGACGTTATCAAGAATTTTATCATACAATCGGCCGAGCTGTAGACGAAGCCTTCAAATACGCGCGCACTAGAGAAAAGATTAACCACCCACCTAGGCTAACTGATGAAAAAGATGAAATAGCGAGAGAGCGCGAAGCCGAGAAGAAAGCTGCCGATATGGAAATAGCCTCGCGCCGCAAGATAAAAGAGCGAAATAAATACGAGAATAATTTTTTGAAACCCGAAAAGATAATCGCCGCGGAGGCTAGAGCGAATATGCCACTGGCTGAAGTGGCCGATCAGCCGGTCGAACGCATTCGTAGTCCGGAGTCAGTAGAGACTAGACTTGAAAAACTTAAAAACTTCTATGATGCAGATTTTTCCAAAAACGCGCCGAGATGGATTTCATTTGGTGTATCCAACAAGCTAGAAGGTGGTGAAGTTGATCCGCCGATAGGCTATTTGCTGAAGAGCGGTTTTAACGAGTATGAGAAAGACCGAATTCATGAACGAATTGATCCGGACGATATTTTCTCGGAAGAAACCATCGACGCAGAATACGAAGTAGGAAAGTACGTATCTCAGGAGTTAATCGACGAAAAAGCTAATACTATCTCCGAAGATGTCCTGCAAAAGGCAAAACGAGACGGCTTACTATATGCTATTTTCTCTGGTGCTCGCGTCGACAGGCGTAGCGGTAAAATATTTTATGCCATTCCGTCTGAACGCGGCGAAGAAGTTGTAGAATTCATGCAGAAAAACGGGCTTGATCCAAATTTGGAAAGTCTACAGCTCATGTCTCAGAATGGCTTTATTGGCGTAATGGAGGCCATCAAAGATGATAAGAGGGCTACCCAAAAAGGCTTCGAAAATCTAGATTGGTATTTTGATACTTTTAAATACGAAAAACATATAGCCGAGTTTATGGAAACCATGAATGAATACGGCGAAGAGTCGGGCCAGGCTTTTAGAGACAGATTCGATGAATATATGATTCATCGTAAGGAGCTTATGAATTGGAAAGAACAGCAACCACGAAAAGAAGATGAGGCGATTGCTACTCTAGCTAATTCCGAAAAAGTTACCTATGATGACTTAATGCTGTATCTCCAAGAAATTATGATCGGAAATGGTGAAGTTGACGTCTTTCCGCTTCCGGACATGAACGATCGTAGAGGAAACCGCACGCCTAAAATAAGAGGATGCTATCCTTCTAGCACCGAGAAATGCACTAAGGCTAAGGCAGAAATTGGAAGAATTCGCGAGATTGATCCGAGTGCAGATTATCTTGTAGGCACTGTTTTTGAACGCACTGAAGGCAATAGGGTCAAAAAGCAAGAATATGTACTAATTCGTTTCGAAAGTGACAATCTTAATAAAGTCGTTGCAATTCATATAGGTAATGATTCGCGCGCAGTCTTCGCATGGCGCGGAAAAATCGGCGAAGACACTGACGAGTGGCGAGATATCTGGAAAAGTAGTATACGCGGCAGAAATCCCGACATAAAGCGTTTTATTTGCAAAGGATATAGTAAAGAAGGAGCTTCAGCGCTGGATGCCCAATGGGACAGAATTTGGAAATATCTTAGCGGACCAGATAAAGGAATCGTATAAAAAATACCGCCCCATTAGGGGCGGTTTTTGTTTAGCCAAAAAGGTTTTTGGCCTGTACGAAATTCGTACATCGCTTCATTTGTTCTATCAGGCAATGTGCCGTCCTTAGCCAAGATCCCTCTTTCTATAAGTAGAGTCCTGACACGCCTGTCGACCCTATTCCGCCTGTTTAGGCAATAGTCGTCAAGCTGAAAAAGTGCATCCATGTCTTCAAAAAGCAAATCTTCCAATTCGCCAATCAGACGGTGGCGCCGCTCGTCTTCTGCGCGATCCTCTCTTGCGGCGGCAAGATCTATGACCTTCCCAATCATGCTCATCACCTACCTTTCTTCATATAGAAGTGGTTGAAAGGTCAAAAAATAAATGTGCTATCGCATAATTACATTATAGCATATTTTACCAAAAAAGTCAAGATTAAGCTTTTGGCTATTTTTTTACTCAAAAAAAAATGGTACCCGCTCGCCCCTTGGGACGCGTCGGGTGCCAAAATTACGAAGTATTTTTGGTGCCCGAAAAGGGATTTGAACCCTTACATCCGAAGACACTAGCACCTGAAGCTAGCGCGTCTACCAATTCCGCCATCCGGGCATAGCTAGATTATATCATATTTGCGCCGACCCTCTCTATTAAACTTAACCATAACCGTGTTATAATTAAGTCATGAAAAAGAAGGTTGTCTTAGCGTTGGGCGGTAATGCCCTTCAAAAAAATGGCGAAGTTACCGCCGAAGCTCAAAAGGCCGTTGCTGACGAAGTTGGCAAATTCATTGCCGAGCTTTCCGACAAATATAACATCATCGTAGCACACGGCAATGGTCCGCAGGTTGGCAATATCCTAATCCACGAAGAACAGGCCAGCACCAAGAAAGCTCCAGCCATGCCGCTCGAAACGGCCGTCGCTATGAGCCAAGGTCAAATCGGTTATTGGCTAACTCAGGCCATCAACAACGCCTTTCTAAAAGAAGGCAAACATAAAAAGGTCGTTACTGTGGTTTCGCAAGTCGTGGTTGATCGCACTGATCCAGCCTTCAAGAATCCTACTAAGCCAATCGGTCAATTCTATTCCGAGTCTGAAGCTAAAAAACTCGCCAAAGAAAAAGGCTGGTCCATCAAAGAAGATGCCGGCCGTGGCTGGCGTCGCGTCGTGGCCTCGCCTAAGCCAATTGATATTGTCGAAAAACGCGCCATCAAAGACCTCGTCAAGAATGGTGCCATTGTAATCGCCGCAGGTGGCGGTGGTATTCCGGTCACTCGCACCAAAGTCTTAAAACGTCTCAAGGGCGTAGACGCCGTCATCGATAAAGATTTTGCCGCCGAAAAGCTCGCCGAACTTGTGAAAGCGGATGTCTTTGTCTCGGTTACTGCTGTGCCAAACGTTTTTCTAAATTTCAACACGCCAAGCCAAATTGCTCTCGGCGACATTACTTATCATGAGGCTGAAGGCTACAAGAAACGTGGTGATTTTAAAGCTGGCTCAATGCTACCAAAAGTCGAAGCCGCCATTGCTTTTGCTAGAAAAGGTGGCGTCGGCATTATTACCGACATCGATCATTTGAAAGATGCGCTCTCTGGCAAAGCCGGCACAATTATCCACTAATTCCGCTTGCGGTTTTCTATTTTTGAACTATAATTAAATTAAGCATAAAAGGGAAAAGTGATGGGTGCTATTAATGTTAAAAGCGAAATTGCTCCGCTGCAAAAAGTTCTTTTGCATCGACCGGGCAATGAATTATTAAATTTAACTCCAGACACGCTTGGGCGACTTTTATTTGATGATATTCCGTTCTTGCCGGACGCGCAAAAAGAACACGACGCGTTTGCTAAGGCTTTGCGTGACAACGGTATTGAAACGGTCTACCTAGAAGATTTAATGACCGAAGTTCTAGAACTCGATCCATCCATCGAAGACAGCTTCCTTCATCAATTCATTTTTGAAGCCGGTATTCGCACCCCAAAATATCGCGAACTCGTTTTTAATTTTCTCAAATCCTACAAAGACAAAAAAGCTCTCGTTCTCAAAACTATGGAAGGCATCCAAGTCAAAGAAATTGATCGCAAAAAGCGCGACACCGAAAAAACTCTCGAAGATCTCGTCACCGAAGAAACCGATTTTCTTGCCGACCCAATGCCAAACCTTTACTTCACTCGCGATGATTTCGCCAGTATCGGCGAGGGTATTAGCTTGAACCGCATGTATTCCATCACCAGAAATCGTGAAACCATCTACGCTGAATACATTTTTAAATATCACCCAGCCTATAAAGACACCGTACATTATTACGATCGTCGTTTGCCATATCATATTGAAGGTGGTGACATCCTTAATTTGAATGATCACATTCTTGCAATTGGTATTTCGCAACGCACCGAAGCTCGCGCTATTGATCAGCTCGCCAAGAATATGTTCAAGGCTCACGGCAACATTGATACGATTCTTGCTTTCAATATTCCAGAATCACGTGCCTTCATGCATCTTGATACGGTCTTTACGCAAATCGATTACGACAAATTTACTTTTCATCCAGGCATTATGGATACTTTGCAAGTTTTCGAAATTACCGAAGGTGATATTGACGGGACTTACGAAGATCTTAATGTTAAAGAAATCAAAGCTCCGCTCGCTGACGTCCTTGAAAAATATCTCGGCCACAAAGTCACGCTCATTCCGTGCGCTGGCGGCGACAAAGTTTCTGCCGAACGTGCGCAATGGAACGACGGCACCAATACACTCTGTATCGCTCCGGGCGTAGTCGTAGTTTATGATCGCAACAACATTACCAACCAAGTCTTGCGCGAGCTCGGAATCAAAGTTATCGAAATTCCTGGTGCCGAACTTTCGCGTGGTCGCGGTGGCCCGCGTTGTATGAGTATGCCGTTAATTAGGAGGACAAACTAATGGATCTAAAAGGCCGTGATTTACTAAAACTTCTCGATTTTACGTCGGACGAAATCCGCTACATGCTAGCGACCGCCCACCAATTCAAGAAGCTAAAACAAGAGCACAAGAATCATCAATATTTGCAAGGCAAAAATATCGCACTACTTTTTGAAAAAACTTCTACCCGCACCCGCTGCGCATTCGAAGTCGCTGCACACGATCTTGGTATGCACGTTACTTACCTTGACCCAACCGGTTCACAAATGGGACACAAAGAATCCATCGCCGATACCGCCAAAGTTTTGTCGCGCATGTTCGACGGCATTGAATATCGTGGCTTCGGGCAAAACATTGTCGAGGAGCTAGCCTACAATTCCAAGGTTCCAGTTTGGAATGGTCTCACCAATGAATTTCATCCTACTCAAATGCTTGCCGACGTTATGACTTTGGAAGAAAACTTCGGCAACGTTCAGGGTCTCAAATGGGCTTACTGCGGCGACGCTCGCAACAATGTTGCTAACTCGCTCATGGTGGTTTCTGCCAAACTTGGTATGGACTTCACGATTTGCGCACCAAAAGAGCTTTGGCCAACTCCAGAACTAATCAAAACTTGTCAAAACCTTGCGCTCGAAAACGGTGCTAAGCTTAGCTTTACAGAAGATCCAATCGCCGGCACTAAAGGCGCCAAAGCTATTTATACTGACATTTGGGTTTCGATGGGCGAGCCAAAAGAAAAATGGGAAGAACGTATTAACTTGTTAAAACCATACCAAGTCAACGCCAATATTATGCAAAATGCGGCGCCAGATGCAATTTTCCTACATTGCTTACCATCATTCCACGATTTTAAGACTAGTACTGCCAAGGAATTAAAAGACGAATACAATCTCGAATGTCAGGAGGTGACCGACGACGTCTTTAATTCTGAGCACTCGAAAGTTTTCGACCAAGCCGAAAATCGTATGCATACGATTAAGGCCGTGATGTTCCTAACTTTGTATGAAGGGAGGCGCTAGGGTAGTAGGAGAATCGTAAATGTTTTTGACTAATATTAATTTAATGAAAGGAAAAAATGTTTAAGAAAGGTAAAAAACGTAATCGTGCAATGCTTTCAGCATACTCGATTATTATGGTTTTGGTTATCTTGCTTGGTATTTTGTCGCATGTTTTTCCGAAAGCACAATTCGTCGCTGCCGAACCTGAAACCGACGAAGCTGACACTTCGGAAACTGTCGAATCGCTCACTGCCGAGACTGCTCCAACTTCTGAGCCACTATCGCCAGTTGCAACTACCACAGAAGAAGCTGCCAATTCAAAACCATCAACAGAACCAGCTACTACCAAAGCTGAAGATAATGACGTTGTAGTTGTCGAAGCTCCAGAAGTTGTCGACACTGAAGCTGAAGCTACTGAAGCTACAGAAGCTACCGAATCCACTGATAAAAAAGAACCAGTCACCTACGCATCTCTCGCCGACTGTGAAGACGAAAATGGTGAAGGGAATTGTAAAATCGTCAATGGCTCCGGTGTTGTCGGTGCTCAGCTCTATCAAGTTTTGATGAGCCCAATTCTCGGCTTTGCCGATGCGATTGACGTTGCAATCTTCATCATGGTGCTTGGCGGTTTGCTTGCTATTATTGCTAGGACCAAAGCTCTCGAAACTGGTGTTCGCGTGCTCGTCCAGAAGATGCATGGCAAGGAAATCTGGTTGATTCCACTTTTGATGTTTATCTTCTCGATTCTTGGTACTACCTATGGCTTCCTTGAAGAAAGCGTAGGCTTCTATGTACTTCTCGCAGCTACTATGTATGCTGCCGGTATGGATCCACTCGTTGGTGCTGCCACCATCTTGCTTGGTGCTGGTGTCGGTGTGCTTGGTTCTACCATCAACCCATTCGCCACTGGCTTGGTACTTTCATCATTGCCAGAAGGCACTGAAGCAAATCAAGGTCTCGTCATGCTTATTGCCGTCGTGCTTTGGTTTACTTCCTATGCAATTGCAACTTTCTTTGTTGTGCGTTATGCCAAGAAAGTCATTCGCGACAAAGGTTCGACCTTCCTTAGCCTCCGCGAGCAAAAACTCGCCGATGCTAAATACAAGAGTTATGCTGAATCCGCTGCTGCGGAACAAGTTAAGCTTAGTGGTCGTCAAAAAGTCACTCTCACACTCTTTGGCCTCACCTTCCTTATCATGATTATTGGCTTTGTGCCATGGCATGATTTTGGTGTTACTATCTTTGATAGCTTTACGGGCTGGCTCACTGGCGCCCAATTCGGTGACTGGTGGTTCTATGAAGCATCGCTTTGGTTCCTTATCATGGCCATCATTATTGCCATCGTCAACCGCATGGGCGAGCACGGCTTCGTCGACGCCTTCGTTGATGGTGCTGACGACATGATTGGTGTTATTCTCGTCATCGCCGTTGCTCGTGGTGTTTCTGTCTTAATGAATCAAACTTATTTCGACAACTACATCATCTACAACGCAATTAACGGCCTCGCAGCCTTACCAGAAATGGCCTTCGTGCCACTCAACTACTTGCTCCACGTTGGGCTCTCCTTCTTGGTGCCAAGTTCATCTGGCCTCGCTGTCCTCTCAACGCCAATTACCACTCCAGTTGCCGCTGGTCTTGGTTATAGCGTAGAAGTCGCTTCCATGACAATCGTCGCTGCTAACGGTTTGGTCAACTTGATCACTCCTACTTGTGGCGCCATCATGGGCGGTCTCGCTCTCGCTAAGGTTGATTACTCAACTTGGTTCAAGTGGGCCTTCAAAGTTGTCTTTACGATTCTCGTAGTCAACATCGCCGTCTTAATGCTCTTCTCGCTCATCTAAGCGGAAGTATTAAGCAAAAAATAATCCCGAGCAATCGGGATTATTTTGATATAATAAGCTTATGGATAGAATTTCTTTTGATGGGCCAGTAGTTCTTGTGGTAATGGACGGTGTCGGGCTTGCTCCGAGCGGTCCAGGTAATGCGATTTCAAATGCGCATATGCCGTTTTTGTCGAAGGCAATTTCGTCTGGGTTTCTACGTGCTAAGCTTGAAGCTTCTGGCGAATCCGTCGGCCTTTTAAAAGGCGTGATGGGTAATTCCGAAGTCGGTCACAACACGATTGGTTCTGGTCAAATCATTAAAAGCGGCATCGCCGCAATCGAAGATGCCTTTACTAGTGGCTCGATTTGGCAATCCGAAGCCTGGAAAGGCGTAATTTCTCAAATCAACACTCATCCTGGCGCCACTTTGCATTTTGCTGGAATTTTTTCGGATGGTGCCGTTCATAGCGACATTAATCAACTCGAAAAAATGATTACAAAAGCTTACGACGAAGGTGTCCGCAAAGTCCGCGTGCATTGTATGTTTGATGGTCGCGACGTTCCGCCACAGTCTGAGCCAAAATACATTGAACGCTTCGAACTTTTTGCTGGAAAATTCCCGGATGCCGATATTAAAATTGCTTCCGGCGGTGGCCGCATGACTACAACTTGTGATCGTTATGAAAATGATTGGGGCGTAGTTGAACGTGGTTTTAATATGATGGTGCACGGCATTGCGCAAAATACTTTTCACTCTGCCACCGAGGCGATTGCTGAGCTTCGCGCCAAGACTCCTGAAATTCAAGACCAATATTTGCCAGACTTTGTAATTGTTGATAATAATAACAGTCCAATTGGCAAAGTTAGCAGCGGCGCCGCATTTATCTACTTTGATTTTCGCGCCGACCGTGCCGTCGAAATCGCTACGGCACTAAGCGAAAATGATTTTACCAAATTTAACCGCGGCAACAATTTTATTGCTTCCGAAATTTACTTTGCTGGCCTTACTGAATATCAGTCCGACAAACATATTCCAAAAAATCAACTCATTAAGCCAAACTACATCACGCATCCTCTAAACGAGTTTTTGAACTCGCGCAAAATTACCGAGCTCGCAGTTTCCGAGACTGTTAAATTCGGTCACATTACTTATTATTTTAATGGCAATAGTTATGATGAATCTTCGCTCGAAAAATCTATCGAAATTCCATCCTACACGGAGCCGTTTAATACTCGTCCGTGGATGAAGACCGCCGAAATTACTGACGCGGTTCTCGCCAACATGGACCAATATAAATTTGTCAAAGTTAATTTTCCTGGTGGCGACATGGTTGGCCACTTTGCCGAAATGGATTCTTGCATTATCGCCATGGAAGCAATCGACCTCGCGCTTTCTGAAATTGCCAAAAAAGTCGACGAGCTCGGCGGCTGTTTAATTATCACGGCTGACCATGGCAACGTTGAGGAATTGCTAGACGAACACGGCGAGCCAAAAACTGCCCATAGTCTCAATCCGGTACCATTTATTATTTATGACAATACTAAAAATCGTGAACACTATTCGTTTAGTGGTGTAGAGAATCCAGGTCTCGCCAATATTGCTGCAACCATCGCGATGCTGCTCGGACAGAACGATTATCCGGAAATCTGGCAAAAGTCACTCATTGTGATAAAATAGCCTTATTATGATCACGAAAGCTATTATCCCGGTCGCAGGGTGGGGTACGCGCCGCTTACCAATCACTAAAATTATTGAAAAATCCATGTTGCCAGTGGGGAACCGTCCGCTCGTTGATTATTCCGTGCAAGAATTAATCAAAGCTGGTGTCAAAGACATTTACATGGTAATTTCTAACACTGAGCCGTGCCAAGTCCGCGAATTCTATCGTGATAATCTCGCACTTAATCAGTATCTAATCGATCGCGGCAAAGAAGATCGTCTAGCCCTAGCTAAAACTTTGCCAGACGATGTAACGATTCACTACACTGTGCAGGACCCGTCCAGCAAGTACGGTACCGCCGTGCCAATCGCCATGGTCGTAAAAGAATACAATCTTAATGAGCCAGTCCTCGTATTCATGGGCGACGACTTCGTCTGGAATCCAAACGGCAAGTCCGCTGCCGACGCTTTAATTGAATCCGTCAAAGACGCCAACGACTCTGCCATTTTGGGTGTCGAAATTGACCGCGAAAAAGTCGAAAAATACGGCGTTTTGTCTGCCGAAGATGGCAAGCTTGTTGGTATTGTCGAAAAACCAACTCCAGAAGAAGCTCCATCTAACTTGATTAACGTTTCTAAATACATCATGTCACCAGAACTTTTGAATCGCATCGTCAAATATGTTGACGAGAATAATTTTGGTCCAAAAGATCAGGAATATATGGTTACCGATCCTATTTATGATTACATCAAAGATGGCGGCATCGTACGCGTCGCTCCTGCCACTGGCGAATATCTCGATGGTGGCTCCGTAGAAGGCTGGCTCCACGCCAACAACGTCGTCTGCGGTAAATAATTCATTCTGTGATATAATGAACCCATGAGCAAATTAGATGATATTGTAAGTCTTTGTAAGCGTCGTGGGTTCATTTTTCCTGGCTCCGACATCTACGGCGGCATGGCCGGTACGTGGGATTTTGGTCCACTCGGCGTGTCTTTGAAAAAGAAAATCATGCAAACTTGGTGGAACTATTGGGTAGAGAACCGCGACGACATGTTTGGCGTTGACGCAGCCATCATTATGAATCCTCGTACTTGGATTGCTTCTGGTCATGCGGCAACTTTTTCCGATCCACTTGTTGAATGCAAAGAATGCCACAACCGTTTTCGCGCCGACAAAATTGCCGACGTTTCCGAAAAGGTTACTCCAGACGAATTCCGCGCCACTCATACTAAATGTCCAAACTGTGGCAAAGAAAACTGGGACGATGTCAAACCATTTAATATGATGTTTAGCACTCATGTTGGCTCCGTTGTCGATGATGCTTCTGTCGCTTATCTTCGCCCGGAAACCGCGCAGGGAATTTTTACTAATTACAAAAACGTCGTTGATTCGATTTATCCAGATTTACCATTCGGTCTTTGTCAGCAAGGTAAAGCTTTCCGTAACGAAATTTCTCCACGCGACTTCGTCTTTCGCTCTCGCGAATTCGAACAAATGGAAATTGAATATTTCGTCAATCCTGCTTCGTGGGAAGAGAATTTCGAAAAGTTGCTCAAATCCTGCCACGACTTCCTTGAAAATGTCATCGGCCTTCCGGCCGAAATGATTCATGATCTCGAGGTTGCTCCAGAAGACCGTGCACACTATTCTAAGCGCACAGTAGATGTAGAATTCGACTACCCAATCGGTCGCGAAGAGCTTATGGGCATCGCTTATCGTACAGATTTTGATTTGCAAAACATTGCTCGCGAATCCGGCAAAAACATGGAATATCGCGACAAAATGACTGGCGAAGCCTTCGTGCCACACGTTATTGAACCGTCCTTTGGTGTTGAACGTCTTATCATGGCCGTACTCACTTCTGCCTACGCAGAAGACGAAGTCAACGGCGAGAAACGTGTCGTTTTGAAGCTTCCAGAAAACTTGGCACCATATCGTTTCTGTGTATCACCACTACTTAAGAACAAACCAGAACTTGTCGAAAAAGCTAAAACTGTTTACGATGCACTTCGCGCCAAATATAACAACGTTACTTGGGACGATTCCGGCAACATTGGCAAGCGCTATCGCAAACAAGACGAAATCGGTACACCAAAATGCGTTGTAATCGACTTTGATACATTAGAAGACGACACTGTTACTGTCCGTGATCGCGACACAACTAATCAAACTCGTGTAAAAATCTCCGAACTATAAAAATCTTAGTAATAAAGCCATTAGTAGCTTTTCTCAGCTGGACTTATGAACTTGTAAAAAATACAACACATTGAAGTGTTGTATTTTTTACGTTCATAAATCTGGTCTAAATCTCATTATGCTTCGAAAAGCTACTAATGACTTTGCTACTAGGATTATTTACGGTCCGATTTATCCCAGCGTTTGCAGGACTCGGCAATTACTTTCTTAGCTTCATCTAGACCAAAGAATCCTTTAACTTCAGTTGAACCAGGTTTCTTCAAATCTTTGTAGTGATTGAAGTGAAATTCGATTTGGCGAATCAATTGCTTTGGCAAATCTTCCAAAGTTTGGTAAGCATCGCCATTATTGCGATCGTCTTCTGGAACGCAGATGATTTTATCATCAACTTCGCCGCCATCAACGAATTTCATGACGCCGAGGATGCGAGCTTTCATCCAAATGCCGGTGGTGAGTGGTTGATCAGTGATCATAAGAACGTCAAGCTCATCACCATCTTCATCGATTGTTTGTGGGATAAAACCGTAGTTGCAAGGCTTAGCAAAAGCCATTGGTTCGACGCGATCGAGCATAAAGCAGGCGTGTTCGCGGTCCCATTCGATTTTATGATTGGAACCAGTAGGGATTTCGATGACTACGTTAAGTGAACCGTTTTCGTAATCACCGCAAGTTAAAACTTTATTAAAATCTGCCATGATTTCTCCATGTTAGTTTTACTAAATTGGTCTGGGTGACCTGACTTGAACAGGCGACCTCAGCGTCCCGAACGCTGCGCGCTACCAACTGCGCCACACCCAGATCTCCCATATTATACCATAAAACACTCTAATATCTATCACTTGCTAAAACGGTAAAAATATATAATAATATATACATGACCAAAAACGCCAAAAAAGAAAAATTGAACGTCAAAAGAACCGTCCATTATTTCTGGAAGGCTCTTATGCAGTGTAAAGTACGCACTACGATTTTGATTACGTTCACGTGTGTTCGCGTTTTTCTTGGTACGGTCGTTTTTCCAAAAGCTGCAAGTGAAATTATTGGTAAACTTTCTGGCGGCGATTTTGAGCTCGCTAACTATACTTGGCTTTTGCTCGTTGCTGTTGTTTCGCCAGCCATCAATAACCTCGTGATTACCCGTGTTTTGGATTGGATCGACTGGTCGATTGATGCTATTGGCGGTAAATATTTGGCCACCATTGCTTTTGATGCTATTGCTAATCAATCCATGACTTTTCATAACAATCATTTTTCCGGCTCACTTACTTCACAAGCAAACAAACTCCCATCTGCTTTTATTCGTTTGAAATCGGATTCGGTTTGGAATATCCTACCGTTCTTCCTAAGCATCCTTTACTCGCTCGGCGCCGCGGCAGTCGTCTGTCTGCCATATGCCGGAATCTTGTTTGCATTTGCGACGGTTTATATTACAGCCGCAATTATAATTTATAAAAAGACTAACCAGGCCGACATTAACCTTGCTTCTGCCGAAAACAAACAAACTGGCCAACTTGCGGATTCGGTTACCAATATTTTGAGTGTAAAATCTTATGCGCGTGAAGCTCACGAACACAAACGTTTTGCTATTGCTACTGACCGTACTTATAAAGCAACTATGGACTGCGCCAAGGCTTCGTTCATTCGTAACTTTACACTGAACGTTATTAGTAATATCACGGTGTTAGCGTCGCTTATCATGATTATTTTGGGTCACAATCTTTTTGGCCTAGACATTGCTAGTACTGTTTTTCTCTTCACGCTTACCGACAAAATGCTAACCAATATTTGGAGCATCAATCCAATTTTACGTTCGATTAACCGCGCATTTAGCGATGCTAAAGAAATGGTTGAGATTCTTGATCTCCCACACATCGTTGACGACAAGACCGACGTCGATCTAAAACTCGAACACGCCAGTGTGGAATTTTCACACATCACATTTACCCACGACGAGCAAAAACTACCACTCTTCGATAATTTTTCGCTTACAGTCCCGGCCGGCAAACGTTTTGGTCTAGTTGGTATTTCTGGCTCCGGCAAAACTACTCTCACTAAATTGCTTTTGCGTTTTTCGGATGTTGAGTCTGGCGCTATTTATGTAGACGACCAAGACATTCGTGATATTACCCAAAAATCTCTGCGCGAAAATATTGCCTATGTTCCGCAAGAGTCCTCGCTTTTCCATCGCAGTATCAAAGAAAATATTTCTTACGGCAAACCAGATGCGACAGATGCGGAAATTTATCGTGCCGCCAAACTTGCGCATGCTGACGATTTTATCAAAAATCTTCCAGAAGGTTACGAAACTCTCGTTGGCGAACGTGGCGTCAAACTTTCGGGCGGTCAACGTCAACGTATTGCTATTGCGCGCGCCATTTTGAAGGACGCCCCAATCCTAGTGCTAGACGAAGCGACTTCTGCACTCGACTCCGAATCCGAAGCTGCTATTCAAAAAGCCTTAAACAACCTCATGCAAAACCGCACCTCAATCGTGATTGCACACCGTCTTTCTACGGTTGCCAATTTGGATCAAATCGTAGTGCTAGGCGATGGCAAAATCATCGAGCAGGGAACTCACGCTGAGCTTCTCAAAAAACACGGCGCCTACGCCAAACTTTGGTCCCGTCAATCGGGTGCGTTCCTAGACTCTAACGACTAGAATTATTCGTGCCACTTGCTTGGTGAATCCGGAACAAAGATTTTTTCGTCTTTAATGGCGTCTGGTAAATAATTTTTATCAAGATGAAAACCAGCTTCCCATTTTTGACCTTCACCAAAACCTAAATCTTTCATCAGTTTGGTCGGTGCATTGCGTAGCCAGGTTGGTACTGGCAGACCCATTGTGCGGTGCGCCAAATCTTTGGCGGCGTACCACGCATTCGCCGAGTCACGATTTTTCTTGGACTTAGACAAGGCGATACAAGTGTGTGCCAAAATTAATCCAGACTCTGGCATACCTACGCGTTCCACTGCCTGAAAACATGCCGTAGCGAGTGACAACGCGCCATTGCCAGCCAAGCCAATATCTTCTGAGGCAAAAATCACCATGCGGCGTGCGATGAATTTTGGATCCTCGCCCGCCTCAACCATGCGCGCGAGATAATACAAAGCTGCATCCGTGTCGCCTCCGCGCATTGATTTGATGAAAGCCGAAATTGTATCGTAATGATTATCGCCTTTTTTGTCATAACCTGGCACTTTGCGCCCAGCCGCTTCTTTGACTGTATCTACATCAACTCTGTCTGCTAGTGACAATGCTAATTCCAAATCTCCAAGCGCAGAACGAGCATCGCCGCCCGATAATTCTGCCAAATAGTCGAGCGCTGCTTCAGAAATTTTGCGGCCACTCGCATTAGTCATTTTCTTAACGATTTTTACGCCCTCAGCTTTTACCGCGCGGGTTAAAACTTCTAAAATCGCAGCCTTAGACAGCGGGGAAACTACCACTACGCGTGAGCGTGAAAGAAGTGGCGAAATCACTTCAAATGATGGATTTTCGGTAGTAGCGCCAATTAGAATAATTAAGCCCGATTCCACGTGTGGCAAGAATGCATCTTGCTGCGCTTTATTAAAGCGGTGAATTTCATCCACGAATAACACTGTGCGCGTGCCTAGATTCCAGTTGACTTTGGCGCGCTCCACCACAGTTTCAACATCTTTTTTGCCTGCGGTTACGGCCGAAATTTCCACAAAATCTGCCTCAAACTCGTGTGCTAGAATTCTAGCCAGCGTAGTTTTACCCGTGCCCGGCGGTCCCCAAAAGATCAAGTTCACCGGTTCCTTGGCACGCACAATCTCTGTCAAAATTTTGCCTTCACCAATAATTTGGTCTTGGCCAATCACCTCGGACAGCTTTTTTGGGCGCATCCTTTCCGCCAGCGGTACTCTATTCATAAGATGATTATAACACTAATAACATTTGACTTTTGTGCTATACTAATAATAAGTAATTAAGGAGTACAAAATGTACACAACTCAATATAACTTTAATACTATTGGTGCTCTTCAGGATACTGCCATTTGGGGCGGCATCGCTGCCATCCTCGCCATCATCGGTGGTGTTTTGGTTTACTTCTTGTTCGTCAAAGCTAAAACCAATCCAAAAGGCAAATTCCTTACCTACCTCAAGAAATTCCTCGATTTCAAGGTTATGTGGATTGAAACCGCTATCAAGATTCTTTACTACATCTGCACCATTTACGCAGTATTAATCTCATTCGCGATGATTCAATTCAGCTTCCTCGCCTTCCTCTTTACTCTCGTAGTCGTACCAGTGCTTATCCGCCTCGCCTACGAAGGTGCTACCATGCTCGTCATGATTTGGCGCAACACTGCTGATATCGCTGCTAACACCAAGAAATAACTAGCGATTTAGCCAAAATCCCCCTCCCGAGGGGGATTTTTGTATATAATATATATAATATATGGAGGTAATATGCTAAGTCCTAAAGAAATTGCAAGTTCTGCTGTTAAAATTGCCGAAGGTAAAGCCAAGCTTCCGGCGGGAAAAATGATTCTACTCGGCATGTTTGCTGGTGCTTTTATTGCACTCGCTGGCGTTGCGGCTACTTTTGGGAATAATTATGTTGGCAAACTTGCTGGCGCCTGCATCTTTCCGGCTGGCCTCGCCATGGTCGTAGTGGCTGGTAGTGAACTTTTTACCGGCAACAACCTCATGCTCGCCGCCCTATTTAGCAAGAAAATCTCCGTCCGCCAACTACTCAAAAACTGGTCGCTAGTATTTCTCGGTAATTTTATCGGCTCGATTATTATTACCTTGCTAGTAGTTTATGCTGGTAGTTTTGACAAGATCGCCGATTCTGTCATCGCTACCGCCTCGGCCAAGGTTAATCTTAGCTTTATCGAAGCAATGTTTCGTGGTATTTTGTGTAATTTCTTGGTTTGTATTGCGGTGTGGATGTCGTTTGCGGCTGATACTGTAGGCGGCAAAATCATAGCGGTATTTTTCCCAGTCATGCTGTTTGTGCTCTGCGGCTTTGAGCACTCGGTGGCTAATATGTTTTATGTCCCGGCCGGTTTGCTCGAAGCTGCCAAAACTGGCGTAGCCGTGGAAGGTTTAAATGTCGGCACTTTCTTGCTCAATAATTTGCTTCCGGTCACACTCGGCAATATTATTGGCGGAGCCGGCATGGTTGGTGCGGGCTACTACCTAATTTACCTTAAGACTATTGCAAAACGCCACTAATATGATATAATAATACGCGGCGTTAACAAAAATACGTGTACATTATAAAAAAGGAGGGTGTGTTTGAATGAAGGAAGATCTTGAATTCAAACAAAGACAGAGCGCTGCAATTTTGCGCGCACTCAGCAGTGTGTTGCCGGGAGATGAAGTGTATTTACCGAGAAACAAAAATATGCTGTTCATTTTCTCAGACGATGAAGCCGGAGCATTTTATGCCGCAATCGACGCAGCATTCGACGCAGACCCCATCAAGTCAATCGTCTTTGGCGCTAAGATCGAAATGGCACCGGGTAACACCGATGGATTGGGGGTTAGCTTCGAAGACACCGTTGAGGCGATTCGCGGTAATGCCGAGGCTTTGGCGGTATTCTCGTTATTAGCCGAGCTGAATGGCAGCTGTCGGCATTACGAGGAATATTGGGACGACGTAGTCTCAGAAATTGCCTGTATGCCGCGCGCGGACAGGAAAAGGGAACATATCGAGGCGAAGGTTAAGAAATTAGAACCAATAGCCAAATTTTTCCCGAAATTCACCGCCGAGTACCTTATTAGTAGCATAATTAAACATTATGCTACCGAATAAAGCCCCGTTTTGGGGCTTTTTTCTACCCAAAAATAAAAATATGTGGTATAATAATTTGCAGCCGGGCGGTTAGCTCAGTTGGCTAGAGCGCGTCTTTGACGTAGACGAGGTCAGAGGTTCGACTCCTCTATCGCCCACCACACGCAACAATTAACAATTTGGGTCGGTAGCTCAGCTGGTTAGAGCACGGGCCTTTTAAGCCCGGTGTCGAGGGTTCGAGCCCCTCCCGACTCACCATGAAATAAAAATAAGACCCTTCGGGTCTTCTTTTTTATTTCATGATAAGTGGGCTCGCCCTATAGGGTTCGCATGGAGCGAGCGAAGCGAGCGACATCCCTGCCCCTCCCTCCCCTCCCCACGCTCCTAAAACTTTGCTATAATATTATACAAATGAAAACATTTAATATTTTGCTTGGCAAAACTATCCGCGCCCTTACTCGCCTCAAGAAAACTGGCGGTTCGGCCTATCCAGGCTGGGTGATTGAGCGATTTGATCCTGAATTCCTCGGTCAAGTCCTTTCCAAACTTCCATACGGCGTGGCCGTAATTTCTGGCACTAATGGCAAAACTACCACTACCAAAGCCGTCACTGAAATTCTCGAACAGAATGGCCTCAAGGTCTTCACCAACAACACTGGTAGTAATTTTGTACGTGGCGTAATTTCTGCAATCCTAAAAGACATCAAGATCACCGGAAAATTTGATTACGACATTGCCGTGCTCGAGCTCGACGAAGCTCACGCGGTCAAATTCGCCGAAGTCGCACCAATTCACTATAGCTTACTACTCAACGTTCAGCGTGACCAGCTCGATCGCTTTGGTGAAATCGACTACACGGCGACTTTGCTCCAAAAAATCGCCACTGTCACTAAGAAAACTGTCATTTTAAACCGCGAAGACCCGCGCGTCGGCGTTATTAAGGCCAAAAACGTCGCTTATTTCGGCCTCGAGCCAGAGCTAGTCGACGAATTCCCGTCCGACGATAATCTTCTCGAAAAATCCGCCGAAATCCCAAGCAAAGCCTCCAAAAATCCTGCCCTCGTCACGCTTGCCAAGCTTAAAAATTCCAGTGCCACTTACAAAATCGCGAACCAACTCTACGATACTAAACTCTCGCTCAAAGGTATTTTTAACGCCTACAACGTGGCCGGCGCCCTCGCGCTCGCGCACACGATTTTGCCGGACAAATCCGCCGAAGATTTACTAAAACCTTTGCCAAACATTAAATCCGCTTTTGGTCGTGGCGAAATTCTCAAAGTTGGCAACACCGAGCTCGAAATTCTACTCGTCAAAAATCCTTCCGCCTTCCAGCTCAGCCTCGCCTCGTTTGCCGACAATCAGCATGACTACATGATCGCGATTAACGACAATATCGCCGACGGCCGCGACGTGTCTTGGCTTTGGAATGTCGACTTTAGCAAGCTTAAAAACGTTCAAATCGTCTCTGGCATTCGCGCCACCGATATGGCCCTGCGCCTAAAATACGATAATGTCGAATGTGGCACTATCGAGGAAGACCTTGAAAAAGCCATCCGTAAATTTGCCAAATCTGGCGACCGCAAAAAACGTATTTTTGCCACCTACACCGCCATGCTCGAAATTCGTAAAATTATTTCCGGAAAGAGTCTACTATGATAAATATTTTGCATTTGTATCCAAAAGAAATGAATTTGTATGGCGATCACGGCAATATTTTGACGCTCATCCGCCGACTCGAGTGGCGCGGCCTCAAAGCTAACGTCATCCATTACGAGCCTGGCATGAAAATCCCAGACGATATCGACATCATTTTTGGCGGTG
>JAEEGL014936205.1_pt1 | contig 44435 bp, 44 predicted proteins | sample 9134231 | NCBI WGS metagenome assembly JAEEGL01 (sample SAMN16246548, study PRJNA631951) | gut metagenome | biome: gut microbiome; feature: rumen; material: fiber-attached | host: Bos | place: Iran: Karaj | collected 2018-10 | reverse complement strand
TTCGGGAACAGTTTCACTCTGGGAAGAGCAGGAAACAAGGGTGAAAAACATAACAAAGCAAAGAAGCGCAGCAATATACTTTTTCATTGTTTTATCTCCGTTTCACAATATTAAGACGAATCTGAATATATTATAGTGTATTATTCACGAAAAGTCAAGAGATAACCAGGATTAATATAGCACCCGCTTGTATCTGTTTTTTTATCAGTGAATTATCTTTCTTGCCTTGTGTGTTCAGATCGAAAAGAAAGGAGGCAGCCTTTATCCGAAAGCTAAAGAAATACACCCCTACCCGCTTTATGGCGGAAACATCACATTATGACAAGGCCGCCGCAGACTTTGCAGTTTCATTTATCCAGTCCCTGTGTCATACGAAAGGAACCTGGGCGGGGAAGCCGTTTGAACTTATCGACTGGCAGGAACAGATCATACGGGACCTGTTCGGCGTTCTGAAAGAAAACGGATACCGTCAATTCAATACGGCATACATAGAGATTCCGAAAAAGCAGGGTAAGTCCGAACTTGCCGCTGCGATCGCGCTTCTCCTGACCTGCGGTGACGGAGAGGAGCGCGCAGAAGTGTACGGCTGTGCAGCCGACAGAAATCAGGCGAAGATCGTTTTTGACGTAGCGGTTGATATGGTCCGGTTCTGTCCCGCGCTGTCTAAACGTGTAAAAATACTTGAATCGCAAAAAAAGCTCGTCTACAAGCCGACAAACAGTTCATACCAGGTGCTTTCTGCTGATGTGGCAAACAAGCACGGTTTCAATACCCACGGCGTTATATTCGATGAGCTGCATACACAGCCGAACAGAAAACTGTTTGACGTAATGTTGCAAGGATCCGGCGACGCGAGGATGCAGCCCCTTTACTTCCTTATCACAACGGCCGGTAACGATACAAATTCCATCTGCTATGAGGTGCATCAGAAAGCCCTCGACATACAGGAGGGACGGAAACACGATCCTACCTTCTACTCCGTCATATACGGAGCGAAAGAGGATGAGGACTGGACGGATCCCAAGGTATGGAAGAAGGCAAATCCTTCACTCGGCATCACTGTCGGCATAGACAAGGTGAAAGCCGCCTGCGAATCCGCTATGCAGAACCCCGGAGAAGAAAACGCTTTTAGACAGCTGAGGCTTAATCAGTGGGTCAAGCAGTCCGTAAGATGGATGCCTATGGATAAATGGGACGCATGCGCATTCCCCGTTTCCGAAGACGATCTTGAGGGACGCATCTGCTACGGCGGCCTGGACCTTTCTTCCACAACGGATATAACGGCATTTGTTCTTGTATTCCCTCCCGAAGACGATGAAGGGAGATACGTCATTCTTCCCTACTTCTGGGTGCCGGAGGAAACGCTCGATCTTCGCGTAAGGCGAGACCATGTACCGTATGACCTGTGGGAGAGACAGGGATATATAATGACGACGGAGGGAAACGTCGTTCATTACGGATATATAGAGAAGTTCATCGAATCACTCGGCGAGCGGTTCAATATCCGTGAGATTGCGTTCGACCGATGGGGAGCAGTTCAGATGGTCCAGAATCTTGAAGGAATGGGATTTACGGTAGTGCCCTTCGGTCAGGGCTTCAAAGATATGTCCCCGCCCACCAAGGAACTGATGAAACTTACGCTTGAGCAGCGGATCGCGCACGGAGGACACCCCGTCCTTCGATGGATGATGGACAACATATACATCCGTACAGACCCTGCCGGAAACATAAAGGCGGACAAGGAAAAATCCACGGAGAAAATAGACGGAGCGATCGCGACTATTATGGCTCTGGACAGAGCGATAAGGTGCGGGAATACTGACCAGGAGAGTGTTTATGACTCGAGAGGTTTATTGTTTTTGTAGTTGTTACTCTGCAACATCCTCGCTAATAAGCTTCCCGGTCTTTTGATATCTTAGACCTTCCGGTGAATTGCAGAGCTTCTCTCCAAACATGTACTCGTCGTGATAAAAATCAGATATGTTCATCTCCAGCGCTTCAATGACTCTACACGCAATGGAAAATGATGCACGCATGATATCTCTTTTTCCATGTTCAAAATCGCGGTAACTTTGCAATGGAATCTTAGCACGATCAGCTACCTTTTGCTGAGTTAAACCTAACGTAATGCGTCTCTCGCGAAGAAGGCCGCTCTTGCTGAAATGTACGATTTGAAACCCATTAAGACTCAAAGAAGTAGTATCCATAATCAGTCCTTACATTTTGATTTAGTTTTTAGTAGGCAATTGCCTTCTATAAAATGATTATACACCACTTAGAATAATTTGTCAATAGGAAAGGATAAAAATGTTTAAGCTGTTTTCAAAATCCCGCGACAAACCTCAAAACAGGACCCCAGGCAGCAGCTACGCGTTCTATCTCGGCCAGACATCGTCAGGCAAAGCGGTCACAGAACGCTCCGCGATGCAGATGACGGCGGTATACGCGTGCGTGCGAATACTGTCTGAAGCGATAGCCGGGCTTCCGCTGCATTTGTACAGATACAAAGATGACGGCGGAAAAGAGAAAGCGATGTCGCATCCACTGTATCATATCCTTCATGATGAACCGAACCCTGAGATGAGCTCATTTGTGTTTCGAGAGACACTGATGACTCATCTTCTTTTATGGGGAAACGCCTACGCTCAGATAATACGCAACGGCAAAGGCGAAGTAATAGCTCTCTATCCGTTAATGCCGAATAAAATGACAGTCGAAAGAGATGAAAACGGTCAGCTGTATTACCGCTATACACGTTCATTTGACGAAAAGATAAAGGATAACGGCATCGAAGTAATGCTGCATCCGTCAGACGTTCTGCATATCCCCGGTCTCGGTTTTGACGGATTAGTCGGATACTCCCCTATCGCAATGGCGAAAAACGCCATCGGGCTTGCAATCGCCACTGAAGAGTACGGCTCGAAATTCTTCGCGAACGGAGCCGCGCCATCGGGAGTACTTGAGCATCCCGGCACGATAAAAGACCCTTCGCGCGTAAGAGAGAGCTGGCAGCAGACATTCGGCGGTTCGCAAAACAGCGGAAAGATCGCAGTGCTGGAGGAAGGGATGAAATACACGCCTATCTCCATCTCTCCCGAACAGGCGCAGTTTCTGGAAACAAGGAAGTTTCAGATAAACGAGATAGCAAGGATATTCAGGGTTCCTCCGCATATGGTTGGAGATCTTGAAAAATCAAGTTTCTCGAATATAGAGCAGCAGTCGCTGGAGTTCGTAAAATACACTCTTGACCCGTGGGTCATACGCTGGGAACAGTCTATACGGAGATCGCTGCTCTCCAACGAAGAGAAGCAGAAGTATTTCGTTAAATTCAATGTCGAAGGTCTTCTTCGCGGCGACTATCAAAGCAGAATGAACGGATATGCCACGGCAAGGCAAAACGGCTGGATGAGCGCTAACGACATACGCGAGCTTGAGAATCTTGACAGGATACCAGGAGAGGACGGAGGCGATCTTTATCTTGTAAACGGAAACATGATCCCGCTAAACGGGAAAGACACTAATACCGATACACAAAACGGAAAGGAGAACTCTGATGAAGAAGTTCTGGAAATGGAAGAACGAAGCGACGGAGAACGCGGAGACCACGGCAGAGGAGAGAGTTCTGTATATAAACGGAACAGTGGCTGAGGAGAGCTGGTTTGACGATGACGTTACGCCAAAGCTCTTTAAGGACGAGCTGATGTCAGGCTCCGGTGATATCGCTGTCTGGATAAACTCTCCCGGAGGCGACTGCGTAGCCGCGGCGCAGATGTATAACATGCTGATGGACTACAAAGGCAATGTTACCGTAAAAATAGACGGCATAGCCGCGTCCGCTGCTTCCGTCATAGCGATGGCAGGCACGAAAGTGCTGATGTCACCAGTATCTATGATGATGATACACAACCCCGCGACAGTCGCTTTCGGGGATACCGTTGAAATGGAAAAAGCGATAGCGATGCTTTCAGAGGTAAAGGAAAGCATTATCAACGCGTACGAAATCAAAACAGGTCTTTCCCGTTCAAAGCTCTCGCACCTGATGGACGGCGAGACATGGATGGACGCGAACAAAGCGGTCGAACTCGGTTTCGCTGACGGGATAATGAACCGCGCAGACACGAGCGTCGGCGGCGAGAACGGTTCGATGCTTTTTTCAGAAGCGAAGATCGTTGATTCCATTATGGACAAGATCGCAGCGAAATGCAAAACAAAAACCGTACCAAAGCCTGTCGAGGAAAAAGAAAATGAGCCGTGCGGACGGAAAGTCGACGAACTGAAAGCGCGGCTTGAGACGATAAAACAGTATATTTAACGGAGGTATTTTATGACAGTAATCGAATTACGCGAAAAAAGAGCGAAACTCTGGAAAACGATGGAAGGGTTTCTTGACACCCACAGAAACGACAAAGGCGTTCTTTCACCTGAAGACGACGCGACATACGCCGCTATGGAAAAAGATCTTAACGATCTGTCAAACGAAGTCCGCAGGGCGGAACGCAAAGACGCGATAGAGGCGGAGCTTAACAAAGCGGTATCCGACCCCATCAAAGAAACACCCGAACCGCAGAAGAAAGAAAAACCCGGAAGAGCGTCGAACGAGTATAAAGAGGATTTCGGCAGACATCTCAGAGGCAGAACGCTCCTTCATAACGTGCTTTCGGAAAGCACGGACGCTGACGGCGGATACCTGGTACCGGATGAGTTCGAGTCGTTCATAGTTGCCGGTCTTGAAGAGACTAACGTCATCCGCTCGCTCGCGAAAGTGATCCCGACGTCAAACGACAGAAAGATCCCCGTCGCAGCGGGGCACTCAGTAGCGACATGGACAGCGGAAAACGCTCCGTATACGGAAAGCAATCCCACGTTCGGACAGAAAGAGATAGACACGTTTAAGCTTACGGACCTTATACGTATAAGCGTGGAGCTTTTGCAGGACGCTGCGTTCCCGCTTGAAGAGTATATTGCCAACGAGATCGCGAGAGCTTTCGGCGTCGCGGAGGAACAGGCGTTTTGCGTTGGCACGGGAAACGGTCAGCCCACAGGTATCTTCACCGCGAACGGAGGCACTGTCGGCGTTACTGCCGCAGCGGCGAACGCTGTTACGGCGGATGAGCTTGTCTCGCTTGTATATTCACTTAAATCTCCATACCGCAGAAACGCGAAGTTCCTGATGAACGATACTACAGTAGCCGCGATACGCAAACTGAAAGATCTTAACGGATCATATATGTGGCAGCCGTCCGTACAGGCAGGGCAGCCTGATAAGATATTAGGCTATGAGCTCTACACCTCCCCCTACGCGCCCTCCATGGCGGCGTCAGCATTCGCTGTCGCTTTCGGTGACTTTAAGAATTACTGGATAGCTGACAGGGCGGGACGAACGGTACAGCGTCTTAATGAGCTTTACGCGACGAACGGGCAGATAGGCTATGTGGCTACGGAACGTGTTGACGGGAAAGTGATACTTCCCGAAGGCATACAGCTTCTGAAGATGAAAGCGTCGTAACAAAGGAGGCGCGGCGGAATGACGCTTCTTGAAAAGGCGAAGGCAAACCTGATGGTAACGCACCACTTCGACGACGAACTTATCTCAGAGTATCTTTCCGCCGCAAAAAAGTACGCGGAGGAGTTTCAGCATCTGCCTGACGGGTATTATGACCTGAACCCCATGTCTTCAACGACAGAACAGGCGGTGATAATGTTTACCGCGTTTCTTTACGAGTCTCGTGACGGCTCTACCGGCGGGTTCTGGGGCGACAATACAAACGCCCCTGCTTCCGCGTTCGTTACTGTCAATAACCTTTTACGTATGGGGAGGGACTGGAAAGTATGAGCTTAGGCAAAATGTCCAGATGCTTCTGCACCGTTTGCCGTCCTGAAAAGGTCATAGACAGCGACGGGTTTTCAAAGACGGTAGAAAGCATAGTAGCGGAAAACATCCGCTGCTTCCGCGAAGGCCGGCACGGGACCGAGCGCTGGGTCAATCTTTCGACGTTTTCGAATGTAACGGATCTTTTCAGAATCCGGACAGATCCGTCTGTTCAGATAACGGCATCGGATATCCTTTACTGCGGGGGCAAACGTTTCCGTATATTTTCAGTAGAGAATATACGCGGGAAAGGCATGTATACGGAAATACTGGCAGAAAGGATGGAACCGTCGGTTGGGTAGAATGGATATTTCATTTGATTCAGGTCTTTTAAAATTTAAAGACACGTCTGACGGTGCACTGTCAAAAAAGATGCTTCTTTCCGCGGCTCCGTACGTGAAGGCGATATTCGTTAAAAACCTCGAAAAGGCGATCGGGAAAAAGAATAAGGGAAAAGACAGGTCTACCGGCGAGCTCTTGTCGTCAGTAGGGATATCGAAGGCAAGGAAAAGCGGTGACGGATACTGGGACGTTAAGATAGGAGTTACGGGCGTCGACAGCAAAGGCGTGCGAAACGGACTGAAAGCGGGCATTCTTGAGCACGGAAAATCGAATCAGCCTGCACGTCCGTTCGCGAAGCCCACTGCGCGACAGGTAAAGGCGAACGCAGAAAAGATAATGCAGGATATATTTGATTCGGAGATGAAAAACAGTGGGAATACTTAATGAACTGACATCGCTTTTCTCTTCCCTTTCAATATCCTGCGAAACCGGCAGGATGTCGTCTCCAGCGCTTGACACATTCTGTGTGCTGGTACCTGTGGGTGAAAGCTCCCTGTGGGGCGACGACGGTATTGACGTGAATGTTGAAGAATGCGTGATCTCTCTTTTTACAAAAGAGAATTACATCGCCTTAAAGAACAGAATCATATCTGCGCTTCTTGCATGCGGATTTACCGTAAACGACAGAAGGTATATTGAATATGAAGAGGATACTGGGTATTTCCACTATGAGATCACCGTGGAAAGCCCGTATCCATTTACCGCTAATCATGAAAGTGAGGAAGAAGTATAATGGCAACGATAGGAATGGACAAGCTGTATTACGCACCAATTACGGACGGAACAAACGGAGAGACATACGGGTCTCCCGCGCTGATAGGGAAAGCGATATCCGCGGATATCTCGATAACGTACGCGGACGGTCAGCTTTACGGTGACGACGCTATTGCGGAGTCGGTACACGAGTTTCAGAGCGGAACGGTTACTTTGTCTACTACAAATCTTGACTCTTCCGTAGTGTCGGCGCTTACCGGCGCAAGGGTAGATTCAAACGGCGTTCTTGTCTCATCCGCTGAAGACACCGCTCCGCATGTCGCCGTAGGGTTTCGCGCAAAGAAATCTGACGGAAAATACAAGTATGTCTGGCTTTACCGCGTAAAGTTCGGCGTACCGACGGAAAACGCCGCGACGAAAGGCTCATCCATAGCATTCTCTACACCGTCGATAGAGGGTACTGTGTATTCGAGGGAAAAGGCCTCGAACGGCACACATCCGTGGAAAGTGTCCATAGATGAGAGTGAATCAGGCGTAGACGCTTCTGCAATTACGGCATGGTTCTCGGCAGTCTATGAACCTGCTGCACAGACTACTTAAAAATTTACATGTGGGGTCCGCGGTTGACAACAGGACTCTGTGAATCGACATAAAAGGAGAACTGTATGGACGACAGACTTACAGCAATTACGATATCCGGAAAAGAATATCCGATGATGCTGAATATATACGCTACAAAAAAGATAGCGGAGAAGTTCGGAGGTCTTGAAAAGGTAGGAGAAGATATGCAGAACGCATCGTACTCCGAGCAGCTCGCATCGGTCCTCTGGCTTTTGACTACGCTTATCAACGCGGGAATAATGTACTGCAATTACCGGTACTCGAAAAAAGACCCGTTCATTACACAGGAGATGATCGAAGCGCTCTGCGCACCGTCAGACTTCGTTTTTTTCCGGGATGCAGTATTTACAGCTATGAACAAAGGCGCGGAAAGATACATACATAGCGAAGAGACAGACTCAAAAAACGCGGAAGAAGCGTGACGCCCAAAGAGATGTTTTCAAGGTTTGAATTCATCGGCGTTACGCTTCTTTGCCGTTCATATGACGAGGTAATGGTTATGCCCGTAGGTCATTTCCTTGATCAGTGGGAGATATACAGGCAGTTTAACGGTTTGGCTAAACCGGAATCAGAGACATTTATCGATGATATTATGGACTAGAGGTGAGAGAGTATGGCCGATGTTGGCGTTAAGCTGAAAGTCGACGGAGAAAAAGAGTTCAGAGAAGCAATAAAGGAATGCAATGCAGTATACAAGGATCTTAACTCCGAAATGAAGCTAGCGAAAGCGGAGTTTGATAATGCGGGAGACAAGCAGAAATATCTCTCTGACCAGGCAGGCATTCTCACCTCTATGATCAAGAATCAGGAGGAGAAAGTCGTCTCTCTTTCCACGCAGCTTGCGAAGGTACGCTATGAATACGGCGAAAACTCCGTACAGTTGCACGATCATCAGGCAAAGCTGAACGAAGCGAAAGCCGCGCTTGTCGATCTTCAGACGCAGGAACAGAAAAACGCTAAAGAGACAAAAGAGTACACAGAGGAACTTAAAAATAATAAAAAGCATACGGTCGATCTGGAAAAGGCATGGTCCGGTCTTGCAACCGCAGGAAAAGTTATGGGCGCTGCTATGGCTGCCGTAGGCACCGCTGCTCTTACTGCCGGCAAGAAGATATTCGATATGGCAAATGAAGTTTCTTCTACCGCTGACAACATAGATAAAATGTCGCAAAAGATAGGTATCTCCGCAGAAGCGTTTCAGGAATGGGATTATGTTTTCAAAATGTCCGGAGCTGACGTATCGGGTCTTCAGACGGGAATGAAAGAGCTTTCGGGCATAATTGTCGATGCAGGCAACGGTTCGGAGTCCGCAGCGGCAAAGCTTGAAGCCGTAGGTCTTTCGCTTGACGACTTGGCGGGAAAGTCACAGACAGAGCAGCTTCAGACTGTCATCACCGCGCTTCAGGGCATGGAATCGGGTGCGACGAGAACAACTGCGGCTACTGATCTTCTCGGTAAATCCGCTACGGAAATGGCGGCTGTGCTTAATATGTCTGCCGAAGAGACTGCCGCGATGAAACAAGAGGCTCATGACTACGGTATGGTCATGTCCGATGAAGCGGTATCTGCAGGCGCGACGTTTAACGACAGTCTGACAAGGCTTCAGGATACCGTTTCCGGGCTTAAAAACAGTTTCGTTTCCGAGCTTCTTCCGGGAATAACAATGATCATGGATGGGATCTCGGGTCTTGTTGCGGGGAATGACGATGCCGTAAATACACTGAAAAACGGCGTTCAGACAACTATAGAGACTATCGCAGGGATACTGCCCCAGGTGGTGGAGCTTCTGCCGCCTATGATATCCACGATACTTACGGCTCTGATAGAACTGTTTCCGAGCCTTATGGATGTCGTTATCGAGCTTTTCAACTCCCTTGTCGATATGCTGCTTGCACACCTACCGGAGCTTATTCCCGTCGCGTTTGAGGCGGTTATGACTATTGTAAACAAGCTCATAGACTCATTGCCGGAGATCATTAACTCGGCAATACAGATCGTGGAGTCTCTTGTAACCGGGATAACAGAGGCGTTGCCGGAACTCATACCCGCAGCGGTCGGAGCGATTCTTACTATCTGTACTTCCCTTATAGATAATCTTCCCGAGATCCTGCATGCGGGGCTTCAGCTGATCGTTGGTCTTGGAAACGGTCTGCTTGCCGCTCTTCCGGATCTTATCGCTCAACTGCCTGAGATCATAAGCGGAATAGTCGATTTCCTAATCGAATCGATGCCAATGATCATTGCTGCCGGCATCCAGCTTCTGGGCGGTCTGATAAAAGCAATACCGGAAGTCATTTTAGTGCTTTTGGAAAAACTGCCCGATATAGTTATTGGAATATTCGAGGCCCTGACATCGCCGGACTCTCTCAGCATGCTCGCCGATGCGGGTTTGGAATTAATAGAAGGGCTTTGGCAGGGCATCTCGGACGCGGGCAAATGGCTTTGGGATCAGATCAGCGGCTTCTTTGGCGGCATTGTTGACGGTATCTGCGGATTCTTCGGCATTCACTCTCCCTCGACCGTCTTTGCCGGCATAGGCAAAAACCTTATGCTCGGTATGGAAAAGGGCATCGACAAAGAATCAAAGCACGTTTTGGACGATGTGACAGGAATTGCAGAGGATATATCTTCGGCAATGACGATCAGCGGCAGCGTTGCACTGTCTGACACGAAGAACGGAAAGTTTGCAAAGGGCAGCAGCGTCATCAACATCTATCCGCAGGAACTCAACAACAGCACGGTTGACTATCTCTTCCAAAGATTTAACGCAAAGATGGGAGCGACAGTATGAGGAAGTTTTACATAGAAAACGAAAAAGGCGAACGCTATTCGCTCAACGGAGACAGCGGAATGTTCCTCGACAATCCCGCGGGACTCGGACAAACGATGTCTCCCACTTCTGCGGATATTCACAAAGGGTTCTTCAAAGATATATCGGGAGATGTAGAACCGCAGTCAGCAATTACCGGGGATTTGGTTTTCACTCACAACGCTTACGAACTTTACCGGACATTCACAATGTGGTTAAACAAGGCGACAGAGCTGTATCTCGTTTATTCTCCTAACGACAAGGACGAATACAGACGCAGAGTGTCGCTTGACTTCCTGCAAAAGACACAGCTTGAAAGCACACGGTGGCTAAGGTGTCCGGTATCGTTTCAGTGCCTGACTCCGTTCTATAAAACAAAGGCGACCACGCTGTCAATGGATGAAGTAGGCAATGCGATGAGATATACTTACCGCTACGACAGCGAGCTTCGTTACGCTGCATCTTCACTTCCCGGAATGAGCTGTGAGATTCAGGGGCAGGGACACATTCCCTCGGCAATCAGGTTCGCCGTTAAGGGCTACCTTGCAAACCCCGAACTCACTCTCACCGGGCAGAACACGGGCAAAGTCTATGGCAAAATGAAGCTCAACACGACAACATCTGCAAGTCAGACGCTGACGGTCATCACGCGTTACGGGGAAACTTCGGTCACGATCAACAACAACGATGCCCTGGCATATGTCGATTTGTCGTATGATCCGTGGCTTCGTGTTCCGAATACGGAGAAATGTGATCTTGTTCTTTCCTCGGACGATGATATGAACGTATCGGTTGAGTTGCTTATGTATGACTATTTCAGGACGGTGTAAACGATGAAAGGATATATAAAGGATCCGCAGACATTTACCACCGTTAAAGCTCTTGACATCGTGTCTTGGGAGCTGCCGATTGCGGCGACCACAGACGAAGCGGGAACGGCTACGGCATACGGCTCACAGTCAGGCTTCGAAGGATATTTCTTTCTGATGGACGGAAACATATATCTGATTCAATCCGTAGCTCCCGAAAGCAATCTGACAACATTCTCGCTTAATTCGATAATTGATTTTTTTGACCGTCCTGTGACGCTATCAGGCAATACCTACGGCGGGATCCTCGCGAACATCCTCACCAACGACTACAAGATGCAATCAGATCCGCTCTATCGGTATTCATACATCACGGTGACGAATACAGACTCAACGGCTTGCACTGTCAGCGGCACTCATACATTCAAAGAGCTTGTAAGGGCGTTTGCAAATGTGGTCGAGGTTACTATTGACGGTAACGGTTTCGAGCTGAATTTTACTATTCAGACAGCCAATCGTCCGAGTCATACCGTGACATTTGACGGATCTGAGCAGTTGCTCTCGCAAACCTTTTCAAGAGAGACGGTGAGCAAGGTCACGATCGGATCAACATCTTACTATCTCACGAAGGGTGGCAGCATCACCACAATACGCCCTGCGGACAATCAGCGGGTGGTCGGTGAATGGATAGTAACCGATTCGGGAACGGCGGAAGAAGTCTTCGCAAAGAATACCGCCTCTCACAAAATAGAGTGGATGTCATTTGACAAATGGGGCTTAAATGATACCGTCAGATTCAGAATCAACGAAAGCGTATACGAATCGCAAATAACATATATCGGCAGCAGTTCATCCGACACGCGCTATAAATACCGCTCTGGAGAGCTTGCTACAACATTAACCGAAAAGATCAGGAGGATGCAATAATGGCAATAAAGGGCATTGTTTTTGACAATCAGGTCGTAACGTCGAAAGACCACGGCAGATTGTTTGAAAAGGCGTTTGACGATGGTGTTATCGCCGGATGCACACTGTCAATCGCCGACAACACGTTGAACATAGCCGCGGGATACTTTATTTGTGCCGGACGCTTGATGAAGATAAACTCGAATGAATCTATCGCATTGAGCGGTTCGGGATATATCCGAGTTAAAGTCGTTATTGATACAACGCAGACGGCTTCGACAGAAACATTCAATCAGGCGGTTTTTGTAACGGAAAACTCCGATGCAATAGGCAACTTTCCCGCTCTTGTTCAGAACGATGTCAACGGTGCTGATACAGGCACCTACGAATACGCTTTCTGCTATCTGTATTACAACGAAGGATGGACGATTTATCGTGGCATTGAAAAGTGTCTGATACACTCTGACAGTATCGTCATCAACACGCCGACAACGGTGTCGGGTTGGGTTGCGAACAGCTCAGGCGCATATTACACGGCAGGATATGTATACAAAAAGGTCGTCCCCGTTCCCGGATGCACGGCGGCTATGACGGGTGACGTAATATTCAACATTGTATCCGCTGCAACAGGTTATCTAGCACCGACATTCGACACAGGAGAAGACATCATTACAGTGTATTCCAAGACCAACAACACCGCGACTATTGACAGAATCGAGGTGCATCTGTAATGGCAACGGGAAGAACAAATGCGGTCACCGGCTCTGCTGACGGTATCGACCTGACAAAGGTCACAGCTTCGGCTTCGGATGTGAAGACCGGACGCAAGTTTTATGACTCTACCGGCACACTCGTAACAGGATCCGTTCCGGTAAAGACAGCGGCAACATACACGCCGGGAACAGCGGATCAGTCAATCGCGGCGAATCAGTTTCTTACAGGCAAGCAGACGATCAAAGGCGATTCTGACTTGAAAGCAAGCAATATCAAAGCGGGTGTGCAGATATTCGGTGTTACCGGAACATATTCCGAAGGCGATGACATAACGATCAGCGGACAATTCACCGCCACAGGCGGAACCTCAGAAAGCATCATCAACTATCAGTTTAACAGTGGTGACAGTGTTCAGGGTTGGACCTTATCCGGGCCGACTGGCTCGGGGGAGATATACTTTGCCGCGGGATTGAGCGGCTCGGGAACAGGCGTATGCGTTACACCCGCGGGTCCGAAGACAGTTTCAACGAGTTGTTCTACCAGTTCTTCGAGGGTATATTTCAACACACAATCGCCCGGCGGCTTTGGAAACGGCAGCACATATTACTACACGGTCGTAGTTCACCGCGGATAGGAGGAATAAAGAATGCCTACCTTGAATGTATCAGTAGTAGACAAGATAGCGACAGGTGACGGTCAATTTATTGTCTGCGATAACACGGACTACACAGTTAAGTTCGACCTTGATGCCGAGTGGGACGAATATAACGCCAAGACGATGAGGGTTATTTATCCTGACAACAACTATGAGGACACACTCTTCACAGGCGATGAATGCCCGCTCCCGAGGCTTTACAATGTCAACTCAATCCGCATCGGTATTTATGCGGGAGATTTACACGCAACGGCTGTCGCTGTGTTTGAGTGCAGAAAGTCAGTATTGTCCGAAGAAGGACAGCACGTTCAGCCTCCCGAAGACATCTACAATCAGATAATGGACGCAATCGAAAACGGCGCACTCGATGGCGTTGGTATCGACCATATTGATAAGACTGCAACCGCGGGTCTTGTTGATACGTATACGATTTACTATACAAACGAAACGACCTCGACATTTAATGTTACTAACGGTGCAGAGGGTGCCGGTATTGCAACTGTTGCAAAAACCTCAACTGTTGGCAATGTTGACACATACACCATAACAATGACGGACGGTGCTACTTCGAGCTTTACGGTCACGAACGGCTCTGTCACATCTGTTGACGGAATGACTGGTGATGTAGTGCTTAACTATAAGGCAAACATTGACGGGTCATATGACGGAATGACGGTAGGCTCTGCACAGCAGTTACTTGCTAATACTGGGTATGAAAATAGCTCACCCTATACTTACCGAGCGACAGCAGGAACAACTGATGTAGGCGATAGGGCAAAGGTCAATGAGATTGACGGATTGAGTTTGGTGGTGAATCAGCTATCGCAGGCAACAAAAACAAGCTCAACAATAACAGGAATAACCATTTCGGCAACCGACAATATTTGGAGCTTTGCGGGAACGATGAATACAGCATCTACAACGCCACAGATACGACTTGGTGATACAAACCTTGCGATTGCGGTAGGACACAAAGTCTATATTGCAACGAATAACTCTATGTTCCGAGTAAGGTTACAGGGCGATGGTGGGTATCTAAATAGCTCCTATCCCCTAGAAAGAATAATCAATACAGTTGATGGTACACTTGCTGATATAGTTATTTCCCTAATAGGCGTAAGTAGTGGAGACACAATAAATACAACGGCACAGTTTAGAATCGTTGACCTCACACAGCTATTCGGTTCTGCTTCTATCGCTGACTATGTATATTCACTCGAACAGTCACAGAGCGGTGCAGGTGTTGCTTGGTTACGCTCACACAATATTCCGCTTGATATACCCTATACTACACCTACGCTGATGAGCGTTAAGACGAGCGGACATAAGACTTTTGGGTTCAATCTTCTCCCTGTTTCGCCTGCATATGCTACAACTACAGCTACGCTTGATAAGACAAAAGCTGTAAGAGTAATCCCGAATACGCATTATTACTACTGTTTTGACGGAATCAGCACAGCTACAAGTTGGCGAACAGGCATTAAGATATGGGATATGAACGGCAGGATAGTGTCAACTGGACAGCCTTTTAGACTTGAAATTATCGGTGGAACGATGAATTTTGTAACGGGTCGAAACTATTGGCGACAAGGTTCAAACAACACAAATAAAAGAATGGGCTTTGTCTTTGATGATTATTACTGGATCCAAATGGTGTTCTCGGACGGAAATACTTCATCGTCAATGAAAATGCAGAACGCTTCTTTTAACATCTCGAACGATAGTCGCAACGGTGAATATGAGCCTTATGTTGAACATATTTATCCGACAGACGGCAATCTTGAACTCCGTGGGGTAGCAAAGCTTGACGGCAAGAATAATCTTTATGCCGACGGAGATGTGTATGCACCGAACGGTGATGTGACAAGACGATACGGTGTTATTGATCTGGGTACCTTGAATTGGACATATAATGCTGAACGCACTTATTTTAGCGGTTCACAAGTAGTTGATTCAGTTATTAGCAATACAAGTGGAGCAATCTGTGCAAAGTATTTGTCCGCTCCCTTTACAAGCATATACGACGGAACGGCAAACGATAAATCAATAGCGGTTTCAAATGCTTCAAACAACCACTATGTTTACGTTAAAGACAGCAGTTATTCGTCAGCGGCAGACTTCAAAGCGGCTATGAATGGCGTCTATCTCTTATATGAACTTGACACCCCGACCACCGAACAGGCAGAACCTTATCAGCAGGTTCAAATAGTAAACGCCCTGGGAACAGAGGAATTCATCGATAATCGTGATATACCTGTCCCAGTTCCTCATAAAACGGTTTATCTGCCGAATCTACTCGACAAGGTGCAGCATTTGCCATCACTTGCGTCTGCAGACGGCTCATATCTAATCAATCAGGCTGGCACACAGATGTCACTTGAACTGTTTCAAATACCGAAAGCCCCTTCTCAAGACGGTTCATATCGATTAAAGGCAACAGTTTTAGGCGGAACACCTGTATATTCTTGGGAGGAAGTTTAAATGATGGTCTGCCGCATTCCCTTGTTTGTTATACGGAAGGGATTTAGAGAACGGAGATAGTCATAAATTAGGGAAAGAAATGAAAAAACGACATATCGAATACAAGAAAATCGCGCTCACATTTATTGTTTTATTCTCCGTTTTATTTATCGCAATCGGACGCATCGCGGAGCTTTTCGGCATTATAATCGACAGCTCTGTAGATACCGCTCTCGTCTACACAATACTAGGCTCGTTTGCTTCTTACTGCGTAGCTTCTGCTTCAGATAAATACGGAATGAATAAATACGGACACGGTGCGAGGATCGGTAAGGAATATGAAAAAGGAGACGGTACTGAATGAGTGAGTTAATTTCTGTCCTTGGTCAGACGGCAGCGCTTCTGGCAACAGTGATAGCAGGGATAGTAGCCATAGGAAAAGTGTTTGACGGGCAGAGGTGTCTTTTGCGTTCGGAAATGCTAAAGATATATTACAAGCACTCGGAAACAAAAGAGATACCTCAGTATGAGCTTGAAAATTTCTGTATGCTGTATGAGGCGTACAAAAAGCTTCACGGAAATAGTTTTATAGATAAGGTAGCAGTAGACGTTAAAGAATGGAAGGTCGTGAAATAACGGTGATAACGAATCATATGCTGGTAAATTTCTGCGAACAGGCTTTAAAGAAAAAGTCTCTTTATATGTGGGGAACATATGGTAAGCCGATTACTTCCTCGCTTATTTCATCCAAGGCGAAACAGTATCCGGACAGATACTCCCCTGCTCGTATCGCTTTTCTGAAACGATACACCGACGGTACAACCGTAGGCTGTGACTGCGCAGGGCTGATAAAATGGGCGCTGTGGACTGACGGCAATATATACGGGAAGATAAAGTATTCTTCGAAAACTGACAGAGGCGCAGCAGGACTGTTTGATTCCGCCAAAGAAAAAGGAAAGATAGGCACAATGCCAAACATCCCCGGAATCGTTTTATGGAAACCTGGACATGTGGGTGTTTATGTCGGAAACAAAGCTGTAATAGAGTGTACGCTCGGATCCCGTGGCGACGGAATAGTCAAGACTCCCCTATCCTCTGCAGGGTGGAAGTACTGGCTGAAAGTGCCGGAAGTTATGTATGTTGAAAACGTAAAAAGAAAGAAAACCTCTCTTGCGGAGAGGTTGAGAATGCTGCTGAAATTTTAAATGTATGATCGATCTTAAACCCCACCGGATACCCCGGTGGGTATTTTTTTGAATAATTTTGGACCATATGCAGATTTATGTCCGTTATCATTACAGAATCGGTTTCAAGGTGTGCACGGGAATGATACACGAGCTTCAGGGCGCTGGCGCAAATATTTAGTTCGAGAAAATCTGTACTTTTCTCTGCAGCTTATCCAAGGAAAAATTTGTCTCAAAGGTCTTGATTTTTGCATATTGTGTATGGTATAATATTCAACAGAGTATTATAAAGCTTTTTGTTCCCAGTTCGCGTTCAAGAAAGAGCAAAGAAAAAAAGCCCCATACAGGGCTTTCATCGCACACACTGTGCAGTCGGAAGAACCGACGATTTCGAAGAATTCTTATTTGAACTCGTAGTGTAAATTTATAGGGAGCTATAAACTTTAGTACATTATAGCATAAAAATCGGAGGCTGTCAATATGCAAAACAGAAAGTACTATCTCGGCATTGACATAGGTACCGATTCCATAGGCTACGCAGCAACCGGTACCACCCCCGAATACAATCTGATTAAACATTCTGGAGAGCCTGTCTGGGGCGTTTCTCTGTTCGATCCCGCAAACACAAAGGCGGAGCGCAGAGCCTTCAGAACAGCAAGAAGAAGACTTGAGCGCAGAAAGCAGAGAGTGCTCCTTGTTCAGGAAATATTCGCTGATGAAATATCGAAAAAAGATGCGCTGTTTTACAAGAGAATTAAGGAAAGTCAGCTTTTAAGAGAGGATAAAAACGATATTTCCTGCCTTTTTAACGACGAAGATTTCACGGACAGAGATTATCACGTCCTCTACCCTACCATCCATCATCTCATTGCAGAGTTGATTACAGGAAAAAGACCTCATGATGTCAGACTTGTTTACCTTGCATGCGCTTGGCTTGTAGCACACAGGGGACATTTTCTGAGCGACATTTCACTCGATAATATAGACCGTGTAACCGATTTTTCGGTCGTTTACAATGAACTTACAGAATATTTCGAAAGTCTTACCGATAACTATCGCGCACCGTGGATGTGTGAAGATACAAATAATCTTGCCGATGCATTGAAGAAGAGGCATTCAAAAACAGCAAAAGCAAACGAGATTAAAAAGGCAATAACATTTGACAGTAAACGCATTAAAGGCATTCCGGACCCGACTGAGTTCCCGTTCTGCATTGAACTTATCATCAAGCTTCTTGCGGGCAGTACAGTATCACTTAAAGAGCTTTACGGTAAAGAAGAATATGGAGAGATTGACCCGTCCTCTGTTTCACTTAGTATGGATGATGAGAAATTCGTTTCAGTTCTTTCAGATCTCGGAGATGACGGAGAACTTCTTATCAGACTCAAAGCCATTTTCGACTGGTCTGTTCTTTGTGACATGCTAAGCGGCGAAAAGTATATTTCTTTTTCAAAGGTCAAAGAATATGAACAGCATAAAGCGGATCTGAAATTCCTTAAGAATCTGATTCGAAACCATCTTCCTCGTCAATCGTATTACAAAGTCTTCAAAAATATTGAAGACAACAATTACGTTGCGTACAGCGGAATGTCAAAGCAGGCACACGGGGATATTTCAAAGTTAAAAAAAACAAACAGCGCTGAAGACTTCGGTAAATACATCAAAAGAATCGTTGAGGAAATAACGCCAGATGACTCGGAGAAGCAGGCGTTTGACGATATGCTCGAACGTATTGAATCCGGCTCGTTTATGCCAAAGCAGGTAACCGTCGATAACAGAGTTATCCCGTATCAGCTTTATTACAAAGAGCTTCAGATAATTCTTGAAAACGCTTCCGAATACCTCCCCTTCCTCTCCCAAAAAGATACTGACGGATATACGGCAAAAGATAAGCTTCTGTCGATAATGAGATTTCGCGTTCCGTATTATGTCGGTCCGCTGAACGGCAAAAGCCCATATTCCTGGATCAGGAGAATGGCAGAAGGTAAAATATATCCGTGGAATTTTGACGAAAAGGTAGATCTTGATGAAAGCGAGCAAGCCTTTATCAATAAGATGACGAACTCCTGTACATACCTTCCCGGCAAAGACGTACTACCAAAAAGATCTCTGCTTTATGAAAAGTTTGAGGTCCTTAACGAAATCAACACCATGATAATCAACGGTGTTCCTGTATCTGTTTCGGTCAAACAGGATATATACAATAACATATTCCTTGCCAAGAAAAAAGTATCTCTGAACTCAATAAGGGAATATTTACTTGCTAATAACATTATAACCAAGGAAGATCAGGACAAAATATCCGGCGTCGATTCTAATATAAAATCATCCTTATCGTCTCATATAATATTCAAGAACATTCTTCAGAGAAAAGTATTGAATGAGGAAAATGTTGAGGATATCATCAGGCATTTAACTTACACGGAAGACAGGCTTCGCTTCAGAAAATGGCTCGATAAGAACTACTCCGAGTTGTCCTCTGATGACAGAAAATACATCTGCTCTCAGAAATTCAGCGATTTCGGCAGACTTTCCGGTGAGTTTTTATGCGAATTAGAAGGAACTGAAAAGAATTCGGGTGAGGTCGGAACTGTTATATATTTTTTATGGAATCGCAACGTTAATATTACGGAGCTGTTCAGCGACAAATATACGTTTCTTGAGCAGATAAATAATTATGTTCAGTCTTACTATGCAGAGCATCCGATAACGCTTGACGAAAGGCTGGATGAGATGTGTGTTTCCAATACGGTAAAAAGGCCCATCTTCAGAACTCTAGCAGTCGTTGACGACGTAGTAAAGGCTCTAGGCTCCGCACCTGAAAAAATATTTGTTGAAATGGCAAGAGACGGCGATGAAAGTAAAAAAGGTAAGAGAACCGTCTCGAGAAAAGACCGCCTTATTGAACTGTATAAACAGATAAAAGATGAGACAGCAAGAGCTTTTGCTGAGAATCTTGAAAAAATGGGAGACGCTGCGGATAGCCGTCTTCAGAGTGAAGCCCTTTTCCTTTATTACCTTCAGCTTGGCAAATGCATGTATTCTGGCGAGACTATCGATATCAACAAACTTACAGACGGCACATACAACATAGATCATATCTATCCGCAGTCTAAGGTAAAAGACGACAACATCCTCAATAATAAAGTTCTTGTTCTTTCTACGTATAATAAGGATAAAGGCGATTCATATCCAGTTCCTTCTGCATGGAGAAATAAAATGACGCCGTTCTGGAAATATCTAAGAGATCACGGACTGATGGAACCGGAAAAATATAACAGACTCACAAGACGAACAGGTTTTTCCGAGGATGAAGAATGGGGCTTTATCAACCGTCAGCTTGTTGAAACGAGACAGTCAACAAAAGCTATGGCGGCGATTCTCAAGGAAAAATATCCGGGCACCAAAATTGTCTATGTCCAAGCAGACCTCGTTTCTGATTTCCGTCAAGAGTTTGGTATGCTTAAATGCAGAAGCGTAAATGATCTTCACCACGCAAAGGACGCATATCTAAGTATTGTCTGCGGCAATGTGTATACAGAGCATTTCACAAAGCAGTGGTTCCTTAAAACCAAGCAGAACAACGATCAATACAATATCAAGTTATCGAAACTTTTCGGCGAATTCAAAACAAAAGAAGAAATCGTTAAACGCTCTTCAGGTGAACGCGCTCAGGTGCGGGAACCAATTATCGACGCATACGGAAACCCTGTATTCTCAGGCAAAACAGTAAAAAATGGTGACACAGTCGTCTGGAACGGCAGCGAAAGCTTTAATACTGTCAGAAAGACCATACTTAAGAACAGCATTCACACTTCCAAGTACGCGTTTTGCAGGCGCGGAGGATTTTTCGATCAACTACCTGTAAAAAAAGCTAAAGGTCTTGTTCCGAGGAAAAAAGGCCTTAATACCGCAGTATACGGTGGATACAACAAACCTTCGATATCGTTCTTCATTTTGACGAAATACGTAGAATCAAAAAAGAATAACGTAATGCTTGTTCCTATTGAGCTTATGTCTGCAGATCAGGTTCTTACGGACAGTACGTATGCAGTCGAATATATCAAGACACGTATTTTCCAAATATTCCGAAAGATACCTTCAGATATATCTTTTCCGCTTGGAATGCGTTCCGTAAAGATTAATACAGTTATTTCCCTTGACGGATTTGAGTTTACGTTATCTGGCACCGGAAACGGAGGAAAGGCTGTTGTTATGGCTCCGTTTGTTCAGCTTAAGCTTTCGTATGCGCATGAAGAATACATAAAAAAGCTTGAATCCGTTGTTGTGAAATCCTCCGCCAACCCGAATTACCAATATGACCCGGATTTTGATAAAGTAACTTCTGAACAGAATATTGAACTTTACGATCTTCTCCTTGACAAACTGACAGACGGAATATATACAAAGCGCATTAATTCTCCTGTACAGGCAATTATCAGAGGAAGAGAAGCGTTTATCTCCCTCGGAATCATCGAACAGTCAAAAGCGCTTATGAAAATCATCCAGGTTTTCGGCTCGGTTTCATCGGGTATAGATTTGACCCTGATCGAAGGCGTTGCCCATGCCGGATCGACAGTCAGCTTCAGTTCAAATCTTCAGAACTGGAAAAAACAGTATAATACAGCCTGTATCATAGATCGCTCCCCTTCGGGCTTATGGGAAAAGCGTTCAGGAAATCTTCTGGAGCTTTTATGATCAGAATAACAGTTGTAATCTCTTGCAGATTCAGGAAGGATTATATGATAAGCTTGAAAATGTAGCAATTATTATATACGCCTTGAAAAACGCTTTATTGAAGACAGTTGTTCAGACTGCTTTTGATATTATCTTCATTTTTAGTTCTTCTTACGCCATTCTTCCCGGAATTTTAGACTTTGTAGTGGTCGAAAACGGATATGGATCCGCTCAAATTCGAGGATGAAAAGGCTGTAATTTATATGGAACTAAACAAACACCGAATGAGGTCTAACACCATAAAGTTTGAGAGTAGTGTAATTTTATAGGGAGAATTACTCTGCCGCTTATTTGAACATGAAAAAGCACCTGATTTGGATGAGGAAAATCCCAATGATGGTGCCGCTATGGAACAGTATGACATTCCGTATTACAGCGTCCTCATTCAATTCAATACGCGGAATATTTTCACGAATATCGATCACCGGATTGACAAGCGGGTAAACCAAATAAAATAAAAAAAATGTTCGAAAACATAACAAGTCCATAAAAAGGTCATTAAAAGAAGTCCTCCTATGACACACTATAAGGATATATCATGGGAGGATTTTTTATAACAAGAGGATATCGACACATAATAGAGCATGAATATAAGTAGTTGAAACTAAAAGAACAACATGATTATTTTGAAACTTCGTGTAGTAATCAATAATCTTCTCAACCATGTTTTTTAATTCTATAGAAGTACCGCATTTATCGAGAATACTACAAATGCCCTTTAAATAACAATATCTTTCGTGATATGAGATCCATAGCTCACGCGATTCCATTTTCTACGTCCTCGATATAATCAACTACAGCATTTACCAACCTGATTACCAGCTGCGCTTCCCTCTTCTGTATCAACTGTCCGTTGGGATGAGCAATCGTGTTGTTATTTCGCAGTTCATTCACCGCATTTATCATACCACCTGCACTACGAAGAATCGTCTTCAATCGCTCCGCGACATCTGCTGGTTGAATTGAATCCCCATAATACCAGTGAAGCTTCGCAAACAATGCAGGTAGTCCATCTTCTGCTCCGTAAGTCACACGATGATCTGTGAGTACCTGTCTCAAATAGCCATGGAATGCTGTGTGAACACGATCAACGGCAGAGTCGTAGCGTCCTTCACGAATAAAAACTTCAGCATCTTCTACCGCTTTTTGAACTGTTCCAGATCTGGTAGCTATTTGTTGGAAACTCACATCTGTGCCATTATCTTCAGATTCTCTCAGCATTTTTAGCAGAGGCGAAAACTTCTGTGAGATGTATTCCCGTCTCTCTGCATAGCTCGAAAGCAGTCTAACTTCGCCCCACCATTCAACAAGAGTGTTTGCCGTCACAGGGTAATCAAATCCTGCCTTATCCGCTATAGTGAGAATTTGAAGGTGCCTCTCTTGGTATGCGTCCTCAATGCCATCTTCTTTGAAGGATATCTTCCCAGTCGCCACATCAGAAAGCATCTTCTGTTCTTCCCGTATTAGAGCGATGGTACTTTCTTTTGTTGCCGGAAGGATTGCGTTCCAATCAATGTATTGTTCAATCATCGGCTGGATTATAACGTTGGCAAGACGATCTCTTCCATCTGTGTGAAACTGTTCAAGAACTGTCAGTATTTCGCCTTCGATTTTATCTTTCTCACCAGCGATAGCAGTAAAATCTCTATACTTCAGATGGAAGGCCAGATCCCAATAATCAATACCGCCGTCCCAATTATCGTGATTGTTAAAGTCAACACTAAGGATGGCGTTCTTTATGACTGCAACCGCAGCAGTATTCCCCTGGTCTTGGAGGAAGCGGAGACCTGTTGAAACGAGCTTTTTCCAATATGGTTCTAGGTCCGGTATCATTTTGGCCTCCTTTCCCTGTTCCTCACTCGTGCGCTTTCCCCGTATGGATTCCCCGCCATAGCCAAGATTAGTTGCAAGGAACTTTTGAGAGTTATGCCTTCTCCCCGATCAGGAATCTTGTCACCTTCCAGCGCATCAGCAAACAGCTAATCAGGAAGCTACATACCACGGCAACGATAAAGTTGATTCCAGCGTGAATATACGGGTTAACCTTTCCGTTAAGCCAGAAAATCATGAAATAGATGATCTGCTGGTGGAAAAGATACATAGGCATCGTCTTATTGCTAAGGTGTTGGAACCAAGCTTTGTTCCAGTCTATTCTCTTTGCTAATGTGCCTAGAGCTTCAAAAACAGTAATTGAACCGGTTACATGAACTGCAATTTCCAGCAGACTGTGGATTGCACCACTATTTAACATCTCCCACGCTATGAAGAGGACAATAAATGTGGTCGGCCACACATACCATTTTATCCGTCCAAAGACTGCTGCCAACTTCCGCATCATAAATCCAATCCAGAAATATAAAACATATTCGCAACTGCGCCAGATGAAGAAGTAATTCGGAACAAATCTACTGCCGACCATACCGACCGCATATAATCCAACAACAACTATTCCGCCTATTAAAGGTTTCCTATCAAAGACTCCTGCCAGCGGCCATGCGATCACATACACCCAGAAGAGCATTAATAGAAACCATAGCTGATTAGGATTTATCCCAAGGACATACCGGTCAATTACGTCTGCTATACTGTAATGGAAGAAATACTCTGCTACAGGAATGACCCAGATTATACATAGAAAAACATATGGAACAATGAGCCGCTTCATCTTTCCAATCAGAAACGTCTGGAACTCCTTATATTTTCCCTGTTCGATTTTCAAATAATAGAATAGATAGCCAGAAACGAGGGTGAATGCAAAAATATGAAACGCATTCATGAAATCGGATATCCAACTTAAGCTCGTGCTAAGTTCTACAGGTTCAACTGCTGTGAACCATGTTCCCTTCCAGAAGTTCACTGAGTGACCAGCTATGACACATAGCATTAAAGCAGTCTTTACTAAAGGCAGATTTTGAAGCTTGCTTGCTTGCTTGCTTGCTAGGAGATTGTGTTCCATCTCGTCCTCCAAGTCAAGATTGTTTTTCGTGGTTAAATATAAATTATGTCTTCTTTATCGTAAAAAGCCCCAATAACTCCACTTATGGCTTCAGACACTTCCTCACTTATATATAAGTCCTTCTTACCATCTTCAATCGCTTTTGTAAATGCCACAATCTCATATCGGATGCCTTCTCCATCTAATTGATAAAAATACCTTCTATTATCGGAAGCGTTTTCATATCTTATCTCAAAATAATCTGTCTTCCACCATGGAGCCGGCACATAAATGTAACCTTTCGTGCCTGTAATAATCAATTCACCCTCTGACTTGGCGCCTTTACCTACCTTAATTGAAGCAACCGCATTTTTATATATGAAGTCAATTTTAGTGAAACCGTCAAAGTTCTTATTATCGTCAAGAATATGAGATACTATGCTTTTCTTTACATATTTAGTTCCCAAGAGGTGGAAAACTGGAAGCATCGCTGTAGGTCCCCATGCGCAAATACTATTCCAGTTATTCTCAATTTCATCTCCAAGGTACTTCATACTTGTACATGTAACATCAACAGACAGTATGTCACCGATTTTTCCTGTTTTGGCCAGAAGTATCAGTCTTGAGTAAGCTGTAGAATATGCAGTTTTAATCCCCTCCATTAAAATACAGCCTTTTTCTTTAGCTAACTGATATGCATTAGCGCATTTCTCAGCCGACAAAGCGATTGGAGCCTCACATAATACATGTTTTCCAGCAGTAATCGCGTCAACTATTTGATCATAATGCCTATCCGGAGCAGATACGAGATAATATGCAGAAGCATTTTCCTCACCTACGTCCACGCCATTAACATATTTACATTCTGATTTAAATTTGTTGCCAATTGCCGATTCCCCTATAATTCTAATGGTCAAGTGCCTCTTTTCAGCTCTAATTTCCGAGCTTGAAACTCCTTCTGTTCGAGGTAAATATATGACTTTACAGTATTCCCCTAGGTAATCAAAATAGCCTTCCCAATCAGAACCGACTGTAAAAATATCAATATTATATCTCCTGATATCGTCTATTTTTTGACCTTCGTACTCTTCAACAATTACTTCATCAGGAATGCCCGTTGCACGTACCGCTTCTATCCGCTCCATTAAGGATTGTTGAAGATTTATTTTACCTCTCGTTTTATCATAATCGTCCGAGGTAACACCAACTATCAAATAGTCTCCCAGAGCCTTTGCTCTTTCAAGCAACCTAATATGGCCATAATGCAACATATCATATGATCCATAGGTTATTACTTTGACCATACCGCGCAATCCTCACTATCGATCCAATTCCTGTAACGCATCGACAAATATCTGCATATACTTTTTCTCGCCTATAGAAACACGAAGGCAGTTTCCAAACTCTCCAACATTAGGGTATGTTTTTATCAGAATCTTTTTCTGCGACTTCATACGATCCACGATTGATTGTGCGTCAGTCTTGGGCTTAATAAAAATAAAGTTCCCCGCTTCTCCTTTATGTGAGTATTCGTGGGTATCAAGCCAATCGATTAGGAATTGACGTCCTTCTTTAAAATTATGAATAAGTGTATCTATCATTCCTGGTGTTTCAAGAATAGCCTCTGCAAATTTCATAGCAAACGCATTTGTGTTGTGTGGAGTACACATTTTTTGCACCATCTTAATTCCTTCAGGCCAGCCTGCCACATATCCCAAGCGGCAACCAGCCATGGAAAAGAGCTTCGAGAATGTGCGCGTCACAAACACATGCTCTCCCTCCAGAGCATATTTTATAAACGTTTTAGGATAGAAATAATGATAGGCTTCATCAATAAGAATATTAATATGCCGTTCTTTTGCCACCTTCATTATTCGTTCAAACTCCTCATCTGAATACACATTCCCCATAGGATTGTTGGGATTTAGAAGTATTAATAATTGAGTATCGTCTGTCAATTCACGAATAATGTTATCAATATTCATGCTTAAATCTTCGTTATATGATACCTTAACAAAATTTCTCCCATACATTTCAGAATAGACCTGAAACATAAAATAAGACGGAACGACACCCACAATGCGTCCATTTTCGCTTGTGAAAGCCTGAATTATATAACGAATACCTTCTGCAGATCCGTTAACAAGGCATAAATGTCTTATATCAGTGTTAAGATATTTTGCCAGCACTTCAGTGAAATGTAAGGTTTCAGGGTACTGTGCAACAAACTGAGGTGTCACATCTGCTAAAACTTCTTTTATAAACTCATTCGGCAATCCACCAGGATTCTCATTCAGATCAAGACGCAAATAATCCTTTCGTTCATTTTGATCAAATATTCTTACAAGATCAGTTATAGTCGGGTTTGTATAATACATTTTCTTGCTCCCTCCTAGAAATTAAAGTACCATCTATCAGAGGTCTCTTTTATGAGAATTCCTCCCGCTTTTTCTATAACACGTTTCGAAGCAGGATTAAACCGCTCAACTGTAAGAAGAATCTCCTCTATTTCGTTTTGTCTTGCTTGTTCAATCAACAAGACAAGGAATTTGGTGGCATATCCCTTACCACGAAATACCGGGTCGATGGCATACCCAACATTGCCTCCTATATAGCGTGAATTATCATTTAGCCGATGTCGAATCTTTCCAATTCCCACTATTTGGTCATTGTCATAAAACCAATAGATGGTTTGCGGTACATAACCATTTGGAAGATTCAGTCCTTTTGACCATTCATCTTGCTGCACAAGCCATATTTTGAATTCATCTTCAGTCAAACCATGTGCAGTATTCTTAAATTCATTTTCATTTTCACCGATCCTTTGAAGCATTTCATATGTTTCTAGGGAATCAGATAATGACAGCTGTTTCAAGTAAAGAGCCATTGTCATATTCTCCAATACACTTCAATTTCATGTTGGTTTCCTCTTTGATTTTCAGGAGGTAATTGCATATAATCCCCAAATGTATGTCTGAGAATTGAGTCATATCCAGCTGGCACATCAATTTCAATATCCTCAAATGCGTGTCTAAAAGTAGATGTAAACCAACCCTTTTCCCACACGAGTCGATCTCGCGCTTCTCTTGATATGGGCCCCCATCTTTTACACGAAACGGAATTGTATGATTGTGCTGTTTTATCTATTCTATCAAGTACGCCTTCTATGTTTGCGTGACTTAATACAGAAGAAACAAGACGAATTCCGCTGTCTTTGAGAGTCGTGCCCCTTCTCTTTGCTGCAACGGAATAACTACATATGCGACAATCGTTAAACAATTTTTGCATTAGCCTTTCTTTATCTTTATCATCATCCGGTACATTATCCAACGGAAAGATGTCTATATACTGACCTTTTCCCGTATTCCAACGTAATAGATGGCTAACAAAAATGGTCTTGCTATCAGAAAGATTACAATGCTGGAATGGATGGTAGTATTTATCTCCGCAAAATCTTGTGACCACATCTATATCTTTTGTAATCTGTGAATGATTGATGAGTTTTTCATAGTCTTCCCTAGGCATATAAAAGTCTACATCATCGTCCCACGGAATGAATCCATTGTGACGTATAGTTCCAATCAGAGTTCCTCCAGCAGGATAATACGTCAGCGAATTTGCTTTACAGAACAGATCAAAGTAGTAAATCAATTCTTTAAGCCTTCCATGGATTTCGTCTAGAGTAAGTCTTCCATTACTTTGGCTGAGTATTTCTTCAGTCGTAAATCCTTTTTTCCTCATTTTTTCGACCTCATTACAATTCGTGTTTCCCTCTTATCTCTATCGACGAAGCAATTTCTTCTTTAACTGCATAACTTTCTCTCTATAAAATAGCAGATTCACACCCGCGGCTATAATTACCCAGATAACGAATACAAAGAATGCTTGGATTATCCAACTTCTATATGTAACCGATAAAAGTGGAATATTCATGGTCGCAATTACACCTAAAGCTACTGTTATCGCATCAACCACTGTATGTTTCAAAAAGCTTATAAAGACACCTTTCAATATGGCTCTTGAATCATACAAAGCCATCCATATGGTCTGATATACCATTGCGACAAGGGTTCCTATGGCAACTCCGATTAAGCCCCATATTTTAACAGTTGCAACTGAAATGACAATATTAAGAGTCGCAGCAATTATATAGTTGTGCTGTGTCTGTTTATAATGTCCCGCCGCTAATATTAGCAGATTATATGGAAGTCTTAAGCAATGTCCTGCATGGGCCAAGGTAATCAACGCCGCGAAAAGAGGAACTGTATAGTTTGCATCGTTCACACCGTTCGTATATACCATTACAAAAGGAACAACCAGCATCCCAGTACAACCAAAAATAATAGTTGTTCCAGTATGCATCAACCATTCAGTCCAGTCAAATAGAGATCTCAATTCTGTCTCTTGTTCTCTAGCGATATATTCTCCCATCAGCGATTGGAACCCACTTGTGAGCGATACCAAAAGATTCTTTACGCCATTAACTACAAGCTGGTATACAGAATAGATAGAGACATTTGTTAGTGTTGATAATGCAGTTAATACAATGACATCGGTTTGGTCTAAAACAACTGCCGCCACATGCTGCGCTATCCCGTTCCATTTCTGTTTTATAGGCTCTCCGGTAAGCTTTATTTTCCTGTCAATGTCATAATGCTTATTAACATAAATCCTTAGAATGAGCGGTCTGACGAGATACACTAAAGATGTTGTTAATTTAACGATATGGATCGATGCACCAAGCTTTATAAACAGCGCGCAAAGCAAGGTATTTACGATTAATGTTGCTGTCTGTGCATTATACTGAATATACCCATGCTGGTCTGCTGCAAGAAGAAGCCTATCTACAACGCCAAAATAATATTGTGCAAATGAACTTATTCCAATAGCAATAATAAGGGTTGCAGTATATATGAAGTCAAAATCCTGATTGACCATAAGAGGATATACAGCAATCAGAATACCTATATACACGCTCAGAATAATTGCAATTTTTGAAAAAAAGTTGCCTGCCGATTTGATTATTTGGCTTGTCAGCAATCGATTCCCATCTGCAAGAGGTTTATATAGTGATGACTGAACGACTGCACCTACACCTAGTTCAAGAAAAGCTATAATATGAAGAAATTGGGTGATTGAGTTCACCAATCCATTGACTTGTGAACCATATGTGCCAAGTATTAGCCTTGGAAGAATGAATCCACAAGCAAGGGTAGTCAACTGAAAAGTCAGCGAGCTTATCGTATTCCACTTTAACCTTTTACCACGAGTTGATGACATTACCAGTCTTCCTCTTCATTCTATGGAGAAGATTATCCCTTCTTCTCAGGCAACTTAATCCAATCTCCAATTATTCTATCCCATTTTTCCGGCTCAAACGGTACCATACCACTCCAGTGAGCAAATGTCATTTCGCCGAAATATACTTTCCCATTACATTCATAAAAGTCAACACGAACATGTGGAATACCTGCTGATAACTTACCTGCCAATTCCTTCATTAGTTCAAAGTTTATCGGCTTTTCAGGAAGTCTTTTCGCGTTTGGATGACCATTTGTAAAATCCAGATGATTATAATCAGAATCGAAGAAGTCAAATTTAGTATCTTCCCCTTCGACCTGCCTATCCTCAGCAATAAATAAAGCTTTTACTTCTCCATCAAAGCAGAAGAATTTATAGTCTCTAAGCTCCGAAGTTGCATCATCTTCCATATACGCCTCGGCTACCACACAAGGCTTTACATTTTTATATGGCCATTCACGGGTCAGATAGAACATAGTCTTACTGAGTCGGCTTTCAAACCAATCGACAGCCTTTTGTTTGTCAAAACAATTCTTATCTTTACAAATCATGACACTACCTGAATCATGATTGCACTTTAAAACAAACTGATCAGGTAATGCTTCAAAATTAATATCATATGCATGTTCCCACATGCCAAGTAACGGGATCAAGTATTCTTCACCGATGGTCTCTCTTACGAAAGTACGTACTCTGTACTTATCTACATATTCCGTATATTTAGGATTACGATCATAAAGCTTCAACCACTGAAGCTTCTCATTGTATGTCGTAGGGTTATCTAAATCGAGCTTTTTCCCCATACGTACTCTATAAGCTATTTCAAGAAAACGTCTATCTGACACGTTGTTAAACAGATTTGTATGCGCTAGGTTATTAAACGCTGCAACATAAATGCCTCTTCTATCTGTTTTGAGCAGATGTAGAAATGTGCCTAACTTTCCCATATCTAATCCTCTTCTTTCTATTACTTCCTCATATTTTCACTTGGAATATTATACTTGATATCTTCAACCATCACACAAGAGCATATCAATGGTATGTACCATACGCATACGGCAGAGAAAGAAATTGCTGCAAAATCCAATAATACTGTGGCCAGAATCAAGATGAATGGGAAATAGAATCTCCTGTCATTGAAATGACTTTTAATCAAGCTCTTTAGTGAAAATAACAATGTCGCAATATGTTTGTTATAGTAAATCAACGTACCAACCAAGCCAAACGAACAAAGCAATTCAATATAATTATTGTGTGAATATGTATAGCTTGTTGTAGTATTAGCATAGAAATATGCCCAGCCTCCACCGAAAATAGGTTTTTTTAGAAATAATTTAAAGCCTTCTTCTATCATTCGATTTCTTACATCCGTTGAATAAGAATACAATGCAGTATTATTTCCGTATAACATAGTACTGATCATTGTCTCGATCCTGTGTCCAATGATTTCGTAAAAAACGGGAACGTTAAAAACAAGGTAAACTAATGCAACAAATGCCAGACCAAACTTAAGCCATCTGCCAGCGTGACCCCTATCGTGCATGAAAAGTAATACAAAATCTAGTAAAAGAATTATTACTACTTTCTTCGATCCAGTCAGGAGCATAACGATTGAAAATAGTAAAAAAAGAACTAGTTTATACCATTTCTTTTCTTGGCAATACCACCACATGGTGAACATGGATACCAATCCAAAATTATACCCGACAGTATTCACATTTCCACTCATAAGGTTTCCAATACGAGAATAACCTGCCAAAAATGAAGTGCCTTCTGTCATCAATAAATATCCAAATGAGAACAGTCCCGCTATAAGAAATGGACCAACAATTTTTTTACTATTTTCTCTGACAATATCTCTGAACAAATAATACATTGCTAGATTCTCTATAAAACGATAAAATATTGTATCCCATGTAAACGTGCCAATTTGAAGGCGAAAAAAACCATTTATGACAAACATGCCATATATCACAATCAACCATACTGGGAATCTTCTTATGTTTACTGATCTGTGTATATAACGAATTCCAGCAATAAACAGGCCCACTACAATTCCGAAGCCGGTCATTATAAAGTAAAGATTTAAAGTTCCAATTCTATAAAAGCAGATTTCAGCTGTAACTAACAAAGTAAGTGCTACTATGTCCAGCTTTATCCGGCTAGATGCTGTGCTTTTTTCTTGCATTTATCTCACCAAGCTTCGGAAGTATTCTTCCCATTTAGTGTAAATTTCTTCTGGTTTATATTTTGACATTACCTCAGATGCTCTATTAGCCATTAATAGCGATTGTTCTGGCTCCTTAATCATCTTAAGCATTGCCTCTGCCAGCTTTTCTTTATCACCAAGCGGAGTTATCAATCCATCCACACCGTCTTCAATTATTTCCCGCGCTCCTCCTGGTCTGCAATCCGTAGAAATAGAAGGAATTCCTAATGCCATTGCTTCAAGAAGAGTATTCGGTAATCCTTCATAGTCTGAGCTGAGTACGAATAAAAACGTATCGTATATATGACTATGAATCTTGTTGCTTGTACCCTTTAAAAATACCCTCTTACCCAGATTATAATCATCTATTTGCCTTTGAAGTTCACTTTTCAGTTCTCCATCACCCCATATTTCCAAAGTGAAGTCTTTAATCTGATCTGCGATTAATGCAAATGAATCGATCAGCAATTTGTGGTTCTTCTGAGGGTGAAGGCGGCCTATCGTGACAATGACCTTACGTCTTTCCTTGACTTCTGGGTAATCTGTTCGTTTTACAAACACAGGATTAGGTATGACAACGCTTTTATTTTGAACTGATTCATTAAAATATAGCTGCGCTCCTTTGGATTGAAATACAAACCCATCGATTCTAGGAAGGGTCACGTTCCGAATCATACCAAGCAGCCCATTGTACTCCTTGTCACCCGGATCTCCCCTCTCTGAATAGACAACTTTGCCTGTAATCTTCTTACTCATACCTGCTGCTAAATAAGCAGATTGATACCAGAAATTCAGAGTAATGTCTGGTTTGATACTTTCCAACTTCTTTTTGATATCACTATATCTAGTTATATGTCTAAGTGCTCTTCCATGACTATCAGGAATATAGCTGTAGGTGACATCCTTATCCAATGAATAGCAATTGTTATCAACACTTATGGAAATCATGTGAATATCATGACCCCTTCTTGCCAGTTCATTAGCAAGCATCACCATTTGTTTTTCTGCTCCGCCGTATCCTTCCAGATACGCAAGAAAAGCAATCCTCATATCAACCCTCACATTTGGTTTGTCTTCCAGTTCTTTTTATAGCTTAACAGTATATAATCCTCTGTGACCTTCAAAAACGGAATCGAAGCAAATAGTATCGCCCTTTCGATTCCATCTCGGATGAAGGTCACATCTAGTGTCATTATCGTACTTAAAGGGTGCAAATACCCTAGCTACAACAGTTGTTACATCCTTTTTCTCGTTCGTTCCATCCATCACACGAATTGATGCAACACGGGCCCGATCGGGGTAAGCATCAGTCACAATATGTTTTTCATCGGGACTATAGCTAGGATGCCCATCACCGTTTAATTCAGGCCAACAATGGATATACTCCTGAGTCTTATCTTTCATGAAGTAATAGCCTGGGCCACCATCTTTCTTATTTTCAAAGGCCAAGATATGCTCGTCATCTTTCCAGAAACAGTGGCTGACCATATCATCATCGGAAAGAACGTACATATTTTTGCCGTCCGCTGTGTCGAAAGTAACAAGCCTTGTATACTTCCTCTGCCCAACAAACCAACGGTAAAGCACCATGCAACGAGATCCAGACGGGCTAATCATAAGATGATTAACCTTGTGGACAGCCCCCGCTTCCTGCATCTCTGTTCTTGGCTGGAATGTGGCGAAATCTTTATATGTTAAGAGGTCGGTTACCTCCCCGCTCTCCAAATTGATCTTCCACACGGCTGTTGCATCTGGTAAAGCCACCCCTTTGGTTTTCTCAGGAACATTGTAATAACCATAACCAGGGCGTAAGTTGTAGAGACGGCTGAAATCAAGCGTCAGAGCAGTCTTTCCATCAGCCGATACGGTGTAAACCGGAGCTTCAATGACTCGCTCTGCTCCTGTAGCCAGTTCTTTGATAACAGCCACATACCTTCCATCTCGATAATCGTTAAAAAGAATACGTGAAGAAAAGTCCGGACCGAGCCACTGTGCCATGCATGCCTGCTGAACATTCCAGGAGCTGGTTTCTGCGATCTTCATCACCCTATTCGGAGCACTTTCAGGAAGTGACGTATCAATCAGAAGTATATCCGCTTTCTCTTTTGGGCTTACATCAGACCATGTATCATTGGCTCTCATGCAGAGCATGTAGCGATCAGATGCATCCCAGGGAGATTTATCGTAATAGCCGAAAAAGTACTCATGAGCAGTATCATCAGGCGAGATACGAGAGATGTTTCCTTCACTCTTAATTTTAGGGGATATGGCATACATTGTTCGCTGATAAACCCGCTTGATTACTTTTTTTACAGCGGGGATTTTATTCAGTTGATAATTAATCTTTTGTTCTAAGCTCATCTTTATGCTCCGCCTCTGCTCAACATATTTTTTGCAGTTACAAGTATCTTAAGCATTCCAAAGTGCTTCCGACCAGCCAGCATCACAAAGATTTTCTTTGCTTTAGGAAGGCCATTAATATATGAATTTGACTCCCAGCCTTTATGGTTTCGATTAAAAGAATTAATATGATCCCTAAATTCTTTCCTGCTCTTTTTTGAGATTATCATAAGGTAAACCATACCATACAACAACTCATGTATGCATCGAAACTCCAATTCTTCTTCATATCCTTTTTCCGACAATTCGAGCATTCGATTTACAGTTTTAGGATAGAAACTCAAATCAATATTATTATTGGAAAGAGAAAGTGATGTGCTTCTTTGATAATAAAGGTATACAACTTTCTCATATATAGCAATTCTCTTTGCTTTTGTTAAAACTGGAATAATGGATCCAATATCGTCACTTCTACGAATGTCTTCCGGAAAGTCGATAGAACTAAATAAGTCTCTCTTGAAAAGACGTCCGCATGCATATGACCTACACTGCGCAACTATTTTTTTATTATCTACTCCGTTATTTAAATGGCCATATGAATCCGCTGATTTTTCACTTCCATTATCGTATATATGCGACTCCACCTATTACAACATCTGCTTTGCTCATCTCTGCGGTATTATACATACCCGATACATAGTCTTCAGTGACCCAATCATCACTATCAATGAACGTAACCCATTCACCAGAGGCATGTTCCAGTCCGCTGTTCCTTGCTGAAGATAAACCCCCATTCTTCTTGTGAATAACATGTATCCGTTCATCTTTTGTTGCAAGTTCATCGCATAGCATACCAGATTGATCAGTTGATCCATCATCGACCAGTATTATTTCTATGTTTTTATATTCCTGGTTAATTACCGACTCAACGCATCGTTCTATGTATTGTTCTACATTAAATACTGGTATAATTACAGAAACTAATGGTTTCATTTTGAACTGTCCTCCTTCATACTTCAAGAAGACAGTCCACCCGCTTAAATCAGCCTATAAGCCTTGAATGAATCTTGGCTAAAGATTTTAATAGTCTAATATGCCGATATTTGATACAGACTAAAAAAACCATTTTGGCTTTTCCGAGTTGTTTCACGATGCGATTCTTGTACCAATTAGGATAATGAAATTCAAAATCCTCGATATATTTTCTTATCTCCTGATTGCCCTTGTTTGCTTTGCACTTTATTAGGACACCACCGTAGAGCAAATCTGGAATAGCCTTTGTTTCTATTTCCTCTGGATATTTAGCTCCTAGGTTTTCCGTAATAATCTGATAAGCTTTAATCATATCAGTAGCATCTAAGGTGCTATCATTGGATAGTGACCCTGGGCGCTGATCATAATTATATAAGGCCTCTTTGAGATAATAAGTACAACCGATCTCTTTATCACCATCCATGCAGCAGGCTTCAATTGCCCTGCACACAAAGGCAACATCCTCGCATCGCTTCAACTCTGGGAAACTAATCTTCTTTATTCTTTCAGATTTATAAAACTTCCCTATGACATGGTTCCGCACCATTGCGATGCAAGTAGATATCTCGTGTACCCCCCCCCGATAACTTCCATACATTGAGGAGGCGCGGCTTACTTCATTACCCTTTACAATATTATAGTCATATACTACACAGTTAATTGGTACGGCTGCTCTATTATTGGACTCTATAATACCATTGACCTTTTCAAGCAGATGCAGATCTACGCTGTCATCACTATCAACAAATGTAATCCAATCACCCTTAGCCTCAGACATTCCTCTATTTCTGGTATAGCCAGGCCCACGGTTCTCAGAATTTCTCAGCAGCTTGATTCTTAACGGACTATTCTCTACATAGTTACATAGCCTTATATAAGTATCGTCTGTAGAGCTATCGTCCACTACAACTACTTCAAAATCTGTAAACGTCTGGTTTTCCAAGGACTTCCAATATTTCTCCATGTATTTCCAAGAATTGTAGCTTGGTGTGATTATAGAAAACTTAGGCATTCCGTTTTTCTCCCTTACAGATTCTCCTTATACCACTCAATCGCAGCTCGAATGCCACGGTCAAAGCTCCAATCAGGATCATATCCCAGAAGCTTTTTTGCCTTGCTGATATCTGCATTGCTGTGCTTGATGTCGCCAGCGCGATCAGGGCCGAAATTAGGCTCGACATCCACACCAAGGGCTTTAGTGAGGCCGTAGTAGATGTCAAGAAGATACTCTCTACCACCATATGCGATGTTGAAAGCTTCACCTGCGGCACTGCTCGGAGCCATGCACGCCTTCAGGTTTGCTTCAATAACATTCTCAATGTAAGTAAAGTCACGACTCTGACGACCATCACCATTGATGGTAGGAACTTCACCATGGAGAAGCTGACGGATAAATTTCGGAATAACTGCAGCATAAGCGCCGTTTGGATCCTGACGGCGACCGAAGACATTAAAATAACGGAGGCCGTAGGTATCCAGACCATAATGTCGAGTGTACTGTTTAGCCCATTCCTCGTCTGCTCTTTTGCTTACAGCATAGGGAGACAGCAGATTGCCCTCCCTGCCTTCCTTTTTTGGCAGATTCGGCTCGTCGCCGTAGACTGAAGAGCTCGAAGCATACACAAACTTCTTTACTTCGTTCTGCCGCGCCGCTTCCATCATATTCAGAGTTCCCATGATGTTGTTGGCACAGTAGAACAACGGCATCTCGATGGAACGAGGAACAGATCCCCATGCAGCCTGGTTCAGAACGTAGTCCACTCCCTCACATGCTTTCATACAAGTATCAAGGTCTTTAATATCGCCCTTGATAAAGGTATAGTTTGGATTGTCCATGAGCATATCAACGTTCGCCTGCTTACCAGTGCTCAGGTCATCCAGGCAGCGCACCTTATAGCCCAATTTCAAAATAGCTTCACAGAGATTCGATCCGATGAATCCCGCGCCGCCGGTAACCAAGAACGTGCTGTTCTCAGGAAAACTCACATTTTGATAGCCCATTTTTCTTCCTCCATCTATTTCAACTTTGGCATCCTCCCCATGCAGGTAAGTGCACAGGGAGGAGAACCAAGAGAATTACAGTCTCCAATAGCTGTATCCGGCGGCTTCGTACTCCTTGCGGTTCAAAAGGCCCTTAAGGTCAAGGAGAACCTTCTTCCCTTCACCGAAGAACTTGTCCATCTCAGTCATTGTGAAATGACTAAATTCAGTGTGAGCCACAGCAAGAATCACAGCATCCATATCCTTAATCGTACTCATATCCACAAACTCAACACCATAGAGCATCTTAGCTTCAGCAGCATCTGCTTCTGGATCAGCGATCACTGGTGTGATGCCATATTCCTGAAGTTCGTGAACGATATCTATAATCTTTGTATTTCTGGTATCCGGGCAGTTTTCCTTAAATGTGAAGCCCAAAATAGCAACTTTTGCACCTTTAACTGCTTTATCAGCAGCGATCAGATTCTTCACGCAGTTCTCTGCGCAGTACTTGCCCATATCATCATTGATCCGGCGACCGGACAGAATGATTTGGCTGTGGTATCCCATCATCTCAGCTTTATAGGTAAGGTAATACGGGTCAACGCCGATGCAGTGACCGCCAACCAGACCCGGATAGAACTTCAGGAAGTTCCACTTGGTGCCTGCAGCTTCAAGCACACTCTTTGTATCAATGCCCATCTTGTTGAAAATGATGGACAGCTCATTCATGAAAGCAATGTTAATGTCACGCTGGCTGTTCTCGATGACCTTGGCAGCCTCAGCAACCTTAATAGACTCTGCGCGATGAACACCAGCTTCAACAACCAGTTCATATACCTTCGCTACGCAATCAAGGGTCTCTTCATCCATACCTGAGACGATCTTCTTGATGGTTTCCAGACGATGTACTTTGTCGCCGGGATTGATTCGCTCAGGGCTATAACCGATCTTGAAATCCACACCGCACTTGAGACCAGACTCACGCTCCAGAATCGGCACACACACATCTTCAGTCACACCCGGATAAACCGTAGACTCAAAGACAACAACAGAGCCCTTGGTCAGGTTACGTCCAAGGATGGTGCTGGCTCCTTCCACAGGTGTAAGATCCGGAGTGTGGTCATCATTAACCGGAGTCGGAACAGCAACGATATGAAACTTCGCTTCACAGAGTTTCGTTTCATCCGCAGTGAATTCCACAGTAGTCTTAGAAATAACTTCATTTCCAACTTCATGAGTAGGATCAATACCATTCTTATACAATTCGATCTTCTTAGCGTTCAGATCGAAACCAATAACATTAATCTTTCTAGCAAACGCAACAGCAATAGGCATACCAACATAGCCAAGACCTACCAGAGACAGTTTTGCTTCCTTATCAACGAGCTGATCATACAGTTTCATTTTCATTTTCTCCTTCAATTAATCAATCGTAGTAAATATGCCCGCAAGGTACCCCGTACCATAAGAAAGGTGTAGAAGCAGGAACAGAAATGGCATCTTAATTATTTCAGTTAGTTTCTTCGACTTTCTTGTTGCCGCATAAAGACCAATAAGAAGATGCAAAATAATCACTCCTGCGCCTAAATACCAGAAAAACCGATGCAAAAATCCTAATATTATGGTAGCTATGATACCTAGCACAAAGGCAAAAGGAACAAGGTGCCTTAGGCGGAGTGCAGAGTTCTGATTCTTAAGTAACACCATATTCCATTTGCCATTACCATAGGCTTGCTTTGCCATCTTCTTTACAGTGTTTCGCGAGTAATAAACGCACTGTATTTCAGGATTGAAATAAAATTTCTTTCCAGCAGCTCTAATTCTTGAATGCAGTTCAATATCTTGATTTCGAACGTACTTTTCATTGAAATATCCTACTTCCTGGAATATTTCTTTTCTGTACAATCCATAAACAGCAGTATCCGCATAACCTGCCTTGTCTGAAACACGGAATGATGAGTTACCAACGCCAAATGGAGAGGAAAGAACTTTTGATACGATGTCACTGTCTCCTTCAAGCGATTTTGTAATAAGTCTTCCTCCAACACAGATTGCATCAGGAACAGCAAGAATCGTCTCAACGTTTTTTTCTATAAAATCATTGGCCGCTTCACCATGCGCATCTATGCGAACAACATAATCTCCTCTAGCATTCTTAATACCAAGATTCCAGCCTGATGCCAGAATATGTTTAGGATTATTAATTACGCGAATGTCAAAATAATCCGTTTTATATCGCTTGATGAGCTGTTGTACAATTTCTAATGTTTTATCCGTAGATTCACCATCTATAATAATTATTTCATAGCTATCTTTCGGATATGTCTGGTTTATCAGGGACATGAGCGCCTGTTCTATATAAGCTTGCTCATTTCTGGTTACAAGTAATGCTGAAACAAATGGCTGTTCTTTTTTCATTTCTTATTGTGTCCTTCTATTAGGTTTCTAGCTTGTGCCTGTAAAACGTCATACTGAGACTTTGACACTTTCCCCGTCTTCAGCAGCGCATCCCCATAATCAAGTGCTGTGGCGTTCTCTCCGTCTGTAATACCGGACCTCTTAAAAACCACAGCAACAGTCTCAAATAGGATCTTCACATCGCCAAGAAAGCTAACCTTCTCAATGTACTTCAGATCCCAGTTCAACTTTTCTTCCCAAGTAACCGCGTTCCGCCCCTTCACCTGCGCCAGACCTGTCAGACCAGGCTTTGCCGTGTGGCGCATTCGCTGCTCATCGGACATGAAGACCATGTCTCTCACAAGCTGAGGCCTAGGTCCGATTACGCTCATCTCACCTTTTAGGATGCAGAAGACCTCAGGAAGCTCATCGAGAGACGTGGAGCGAAGAAGCCTACCAAATGCAGGAAGACGATCTGCATCCGGCAACAACTCCCCATTCTCATCCCGCTTATCAGTCATCGACCGGAACTTATACATATCGAAGATGGTTTCTTTTCCATTCTTTATGATCCCCGGACGAGGCTGTTTAAACAGCACAGGGCTTCCCATCTTCACTCTTACAATCACTGCAATGATTGCATACAGCCAACAGAAAACAATGATGAAGAGGAGGGAACAAATAATATCAAGAAGCCGTTTTACGTACTTCTCATAAAAGCCGATCTTTCTTTCAAACCGCATGCATCTTCCCCTTTATCAATTTCCACAATCCAAACCCAATGGATGCTCCAAGAACATTGCAGATCACATCATCTATTTCACACCAACCGAGATTAAAAGCGTATTGAATGACTTCAATTCCAACAGAGAACAGCACGGCTGTGAGAAGTAAGGCTCTCCACCGTTTTCCCGGAAATAATGCTCCAAACGGTATGAACACAAGAATGTTATTTATGTTTTGGATGCTTTCAGTTTTTCCGAAACTCTCACCTGCTATCCACGCTCGGTACGCCCAGAGCAGTTCCCATTTAAAAACTCTGGCACCCGTTCTGGGTTGCCGCGTTAGAATGGTTAGCCAGAGAAGAAATAGCACATACACAACGAAGAGAATCCATCCCAGTCGTTTCTTCACACTTGCAAAGCCTTTCTCACCAGCGCATCCACAGTGTCAACCGATCCATGATTCACAGCTTCTATAGCTGAGGCTAATATTCTCCCGAACTCTTCCGGCGTGAGCTTCAGCACCAAATTCTTTGTTTCCGCGTTCAGCGTGCTTGGCAGTAATAGTCTCGCCATCTCAGGGAGACTCGCCGAATCACACGCCCGATCTAATAACTCCTCAAAATCCATCTCCCGCGCCTCCGCGCTCTCAACCACACCAACCAGTCTGCCTGCATTCGCCGCAGTTGCCCACACAGGAGCCCGCTGCTCGTCATGCCTTGTGGCTGCCTGATGCATATGGAGCAGATGCGCCTGACCGCCTGATTCATGCTCAGCAGATGTATATCTGACCGCTTGATTCATATCCAGCCGATGCCTTATTTTCTATCTACGCACCTCATGCATATTCAGCCGATGTACATATACGCCATCAAGCATATCCGGCAGATGCGTATCTGCAGTCCTAATGCATGTCCGGCAGATATAGCATCGCCCTATTTACAGCCCTCAGTCATGTCCAACCGATTTACAAAAAACACCGATGAATGATCTCAATAATCCGGTCTTGCTGCTCCGGCGTCATCTTGTTATCGCTAGGAAGACATAACCCTCTACGGAAAATATCAGCCCCTACGTCGATTCCAGACCCCTTTATGTAAGCATTTGTGCGGCCTCGGCCATTACCTTCGACCGTGACAAACGGATTCGTCCTATATATCGGCTGCATATGCATGGGCTTCCATAAGGGCCTACCTTCGGCGTTGAAAGCGGCTATGGCGTCAAGTATTTCCTGCGGAGAGCTTTTGCCGTGTTCGCTCGTATACAGATAATCATTCTCGCCTCTTACCATGGGAGCCATAGCGTCTTCGTTTATCAGCATACACGAAAGCCAGAAGTTCGGTTCGGAGTTTTTTCCGTCATACGGATTCATTGATACGGGAAGGTCTTTGAGTCCTTCTTTATATCGCATATATATAGCTTTCTTCTGGGCAATATGTTCGTTGAGATACGGGATCTGACCGCGGATGACTCCTGCGATAATATTTGACATGCGGTAGTTATACCCTATCTCCTCGTGCTGATACCACGGAGCGGCTTCTCGGCTTTGTGTGGACCATTTACGGACCTTTTCAGCGTATTCTTTGCTGTCTGTAAGGAAAAGTCCCCCGGCAGAGCCCGTTATTATCTTGTTTCCGTTGAAGCTTATCGCATTAAAATCCCCAAACGTTCCTGTCTGTTTACCGTTATACGTTGCGCCGAGGCTTTCTGCGGCGTCTTCGACTATCAGCGCGCCGTGAGCGTCTGCTATCTTTTTTATCTCGTCTATTTTACCGGGCGTACCGTAAAGATGAGCTACAACAATAAGTTTAACGTCGGGATAAAGCTCGAACGCTTTTTCAAGAGCTTTCGGATCCATATTCCACGTGTCGTATTCGGTATCAATGAATACAGCTTCTCCGTCTTCATATGCTACCGGATTGATCGACGCGTCGAACGTGACGTCTGAGCAGAATACCTTATGTCCCGCAAGCGTGCCTTTATCGGGCTTTGCCTGTCCGTAAAGCTTTTCTCCTGCAAGCTTTGTCGCGAGGTGCAGAGACGCGGTACCGCATGAAAGTCCTACTGCATATTTGCAGCCGATGTATTCCGCCATCTGCTTTTCTGTTTCGTTTATATTCTCCCCTACCGTGCTTACCCAGTTTTTCTGTATAGCGTCATCGACCCACTTCTGCTCGTCTCCGTGCATTGTGGGACTGCTGAGCCATACCTTTGAAGAAAACGGTTCGATTCCTGAAAATCGTGAATCATTTAAAAAATCCATTATTTCACCTTATACGTTTTCACGTTATACGTTTAATAAAATCTGTTAAAACCGAACTTCGAGTCCGTCAGTCGCCAAGACTATCTTAAGTTCGTTCTTCATTTCGTTTATGAGACGTTGGGCTTTTTCTTCCCACTCTCCGTTATAGTGATTAAGAATAAACCTCTTCGGCAGATGACGTTTCAGCGGCTCGATATACGTCAGAGGATCGATATGTGCGCCTTCAGCTACTACAAGGTCTGTTCCGTCCTCAGTAACGTAGCGAGCATAGTCTGTCGCTGCGCCTACCCTGTGCTCTATATCCCCTGTAAAGATCGCTTTCTTTCCTTCTCCTTCTACCATGAAGGCATAGGACTTTGAGTCTTTCAGATGTCCCGTATGCATGGCATGTACGCGAATATTGCCGTCGTCGTAAATCAGACCTTCCTCTATCAGAGCAAAGCGGATATTATCGCGAAGATGCTCTACCAGACTGAACCAGCTTTTCAGCGCTTCAAGGATATCCATATCGGGAATCATGATATACGGATCCGCTTTTGTGTAGTACCAAGAGCAGAGATCGACGAAAGGAAGCAGACCGTCTACGTGATCGCCATGCTTGTGTGTGATGAATACCGCAGAGATATCGTTAGGCGTAAGCCCACGTGTTACAAGTTCCGGCGTAATATCGCAGCCCATGTCGATGATATAGTTTTTTCCGCCGCACTCAAGCATTATGGATGAGCATTTTCTGTTTGGTTCGGGAACGCCGTGACTTGATCCGAAAAAAGTTATCTTCATGCGATTCACTCCGTGACTTCTGTAATGATATTACGAACGATCGAGTTCATTATGTCCATCTTATCAAGCATATCTTTTGCGAGAGCTGCCTGAGATCTTGTTCTGTCAAGGTTATGTTCTGGATAAAGTGTTTTGAAATACTTATCTCCGGTGATATAGTCATCAACAAAGCGAACCGCCTGTTCGCACGCAAGAACGAAGCAGCCGAGAGCGAGTGTGGAAAGCTCGTTTTCAGTAAGCGTATGCGCAGTTTTGCTTATGAAGCCTTTGGCAAAAGCTTCGAATACGTTGAGATTTACTCCCGCTTTTTCATATTCTTTGCTGTCTTCGGCCACGTAGTTTGCCGCAAAGCGTATGGCGTCTCCGAAATCATGTCCTACAAGACCCGGCATTACGGTATCAAGATCTATTACCGTCAGCGCTTTCTTTGTGTCCTTATCAAACAGAACGTTGTTTATCTTTGTATCGTTATGAGTTACTCGCAGCGGTAAAAGTCCTGCGTTTTTCATTTCGGTCATTTTACATGCTTTGTCTTTTACCGAAAGAAGCCAGTCAAGTTCTCTTTTTACTTCTTTTACTCTGCCGCAAGGATCGTCTTTAACGTCTTTTTCAAGTGTTTCGTATCTTTTTATGGTATTATGGAAATCGGGAAT
>JAEEGL016660170.1_pt1 | contig 44443 bp, 35 predicted proteins | sample 9134231 | NCBI WGS metagenome assembly JAEEGL01 (sample SAMN16246548, study PRJNA631951) | gut metagenome | biome: gut microbiome; feature: rumen; material: fiber-attached | host: Bos | place: Iran: Karaj | collected 2018-10 | reverse complement strand
TAGTACAACAAGCAGTAGCACAAGTACTAACACCAATCTATGAACCATTGTTCATTGATGGTAGCTACGGATATCGACCAAACAGAAGTGCTCAAATGGCAGTAGAGAAAGTAAAAGAGTATGCGGAACAAGGATATAGGTACGCAGTACAACTGGACCTGTCCAAATACTTCGACACACTTAATCATGCCATGCTAATCAACATTCTCAGAAGGACAATCAAAGATGAACGAGTAATTCAACTAATCAAGAGATACCTCAAGAGTGGAGTACTGGAAAACGGAATATGCGTGAAGACGGAAGAGGGTTCACCGCAAGGCGGCCCACTTTCCCCATTACTTGCAAACATTTATCTTAACGAATTCGACCACGAGTTTGAAAGAAGAGGTGTCAAAGTAATAAGATACGCAGATGACATAGTACTATTGGCAAAGAGCAAAAGAGCAACTGAGAGGTTACTTGAAACAAGTACAAGATACCTTGAGGACAAAATGAAACTCACGGTAAACAAGGAAAAGAGTAAAGCGGTATCAGTAGGAGCAATTCGAAATTTTAAGTTCTTGGGTTTTGCACTGGGAAGGGGCAAGAACGGATATTTCGTTCGAGTCCATGCGAAATCCTTGAAGAAGGCAAAGCAAAAGCTGAAAGAGCTGACTTCTCGAAGCCAAGGCAGAAGACTTGAATATGTGCTTAACAACATTAAAGTATATATGACAGGATGGCTTACCTACTATAGAATTGCAAGCATGAAAACAACAATGGAAACATGGAACGGATGGCTTCGAAGAAGAATTCGAATGTATATTTGGAAACAATGGAAGAAGCCCAAAACAAGGGTCGAAAATCTAATCAAATTAGGTATGGAACCCTGGAAAGCCAACAGAAACGGCAATACAAGGAAAAGCTACTGGGCAGTTGCAGATAGTGGTATTCTTCAGACCACATTAACAAATGAAAGACTCGCACAATTAGGATACTTTGACATCCTAATGAAGTACGAGTCCTTGCATATTTGATTGAACCGCCGTGTACCGAGCGGTACGCACGGTGGTGTGAGAGGTCGGTCACTCAACTAATGGGTGACCTCCTACTCGATTCTACTTTTTCACTGTCATAAAGACTGTTTCGGAATTAAGTCTTTTTTCCAGAGGTTTCAACACCTTCTTTTCTATAAGAGAAAGAATAAGTGTTTCTGCAACAGGCATTGAAGCCAGGTCTGCAACGAATCTGTATTCACAGACAAGATGCTCGGGGAGTGTTTTTTTGATAAATGATGCCAGTTCTTTTGCTGTTTTGTCAGCCTGTTCGGTCAGGAGATCTGTGATTCCATTTGATATATTGTTCGGAATGTCATTGTTTTTCTCTTCAATGACAAGAAATTTTGTATAGAGTTTGTCACCTTCACGATAAATGTAGTCTTCTTCTATTGCCTTGGCTGCAACTTCTTTTTCAATATCTGAAAAAACTGAAACATCCAGGCCATTTATTGCTCTGATTGCCATCTGCATTTTGGAATCATTTCCGATATTTAGACCGCAACTGAAATGTTTTGATATAGGTAGGTCTTTTGAGGAACTATATATGTTCTGCACCTGAATGTAGGAGTACCCCAAAACATTATTGGCACTTGCACCGTCGCATCCTCCAAACCATGTTTTACCAAAGTCTTCCCACCCATATACGGAAAATGGTCTGTCAGGAGTTTTTACGTTCGGAAAATACTTTTCAGATAAAATGCTTTTGACTTTTCTGTTGAATATGTGTCCAATATTATGTATTTGTGACCATAAGATATCATTCAAAGTCACACTCTTATTCAGATACGGAACGGCCAGGTATTCTTTCTCATGTTCTTTGATGAATTTAAGTGCGATATCGCAGAGAAAAACAGTATTCTTCTGATAAATATTCCACGCCCTGATTGTCTGTTCCTTGTTAAGCAAAACAAAATTCATTGAATATTTGCCATCTTTAACTTCTCTCAGAACACCATATCTTCCGTATTCGCCTTTTTCCAGAATATTCAATTCGTCTTCGATGTAAATCATCGGGACATTGAGTTCTTCAGACAGTTCTTTTGCCGAATATGGTCGGTCGGAACAGAGATGCATTATGTGTCTTGACAGTTCACGATCACAAACATTTCTTGGATCACTCCATGCCGGACTGCCTGTTCCCCATATCTCATATTCTATATGTTTCAATTGTGTGGGTCTATTAATTGTATCCATTGTGTTAACCTCGTCTCTTATTTCGTTTCTTGCGCTGAACAATCTCTGCCTGACTGTAGTCTCTTTGATGTTCAATTCTTTTGCAATTGTAGATGTGGATTTCCCGTCAAAATAGAATGAAACCATGACATCCCTGTAAGAACGGGAAAGAAAACTGATGGCACGAAAAACTTTTTTAAGATTTTCGTCTTCGCTGTCGTCATATTCTTCATCAACTGCGTTTGCTAATACATCGTCGGGATCACCTTCATAAGAGTGGACTCTCTCTATTTTTCTTCTTTCTGAGTACTTGGCATATACATTGCGAGCAATTTTCCAAACGTATGTTTCGGGATTGTCTATATCTCCATTTGTCTTGGATTGCTTAATGATTTCAAGTACTATTTCAGATGAGAGATCTTCTGCTTCATAGTGATTGTTTGTTCTGGAATAACAAAAGCCAAACAGTTTGTCCAGAAATTGTTTATCCAAAAGTGTAGACAGATCTTGTTTTTTCATTTGTTTACCTCGAAAGCGCTTTCACTGGTTAAGTGGCATAAAAAAGAAAAATGTTAGCCAAAATACGATATTTGGATATATATTTTTTCTATTGTGAGCATAATAGGTTATCCTGGAAAAATTATGTACGATTTGAAATTCATTATCAAGGATTCTTTTGTTTTTGATACTTACTTTTCTTTTCGTTAATCATTTCTCGTCAACTCAAAAAAACAACACACATCTAGTATATGCATTAGGTAAAATTAAAGTTTACTTTACATCTTTCCTAATATATAATGTAAGGTACACTTAACGCAAACATTATAATGAATATTATTCCTCAAATACGGAGACAACATATATTATGAACAAAAAAATACCAGCTTTGCTGTTTTCAATATTACTTATTTTCATAACCATTTTTATTGTCGCATCATGTAACTCAGGTGTTAAAGATTCGACAACCGTTTCTACGTCTTTTGAGACCCTTGACACCACTGAAGGCAATGTATATTCTAAAGATTTTGAAGTAATCGATGATGTTTTGAAAAAATACAAAGGTACAGATGAAACAGTAATTGTACCTAGTGGAATAAAAGTAATTGGGACATATGCCTTTACAAATTCAAAAGCTAAAACTGTTGTTTTACCCAGCACTGTAAAAACTATTGACAGATATGCATTTTTTAATTGTGAAACGCTTGAAAAAGTTACAATCAATACTGAGTGTAGTAAGATTTCCACAGGTGCTTTTATAGGGTGCTCTAATTTAAACAGCGTTGTTTTTGAAGATTCGGATAATTGGGTTGTGTCAATAAAAGAATCTGGTGAAAACGCAACAAAAGTATCTGTAAAAGATAATAGCTATAATGCGAAAATCCTGACCGAAAAGTATATGACATATTATTGGTTCAATGGTGAAATAGGTGAAGAAACAACGGATGTTGTTACTGAAACTGAAACAACTGCAACTGAGTCTGAAACCGAAACAATAGAAACAACTACTCAGGATTCTACAGAAACTGTAACTGAAGAAACTACAGAGCCTGATACAACGGAAACAAGCGAAGAGACAACAGAGCCTCAAGAAGTTCTTTTGGCTTTGCCGGATAGCTACAATAAGTATAGAGACATAGAACTTAACAGCAATTTGGATCAAGTAAAAAAAGCTGTGGGCGGATTGTATGACAATTATGACAAAGGTGTATATACTTGGTACACTTTGTCTTATTACCAGGATAAGACCACATATGGAACATTGAGCGTCTATATGCAAAATGGCAAAGCTACGAAAATAACATACATCTACGGAACCGAACTTAAGTATTATTTGACAACTGAAGAAGATGTCACTTTAAAAGAAAATGTAACAAGTATTGGTGACAGCGCATTTGCAAATAACGAAACAATCAAGTCCATTATATTGCCAAAGAAAATAACAAAGGTAGGGCAATATGCATTCATGGACTGCAGCAGTCTTGAAACAATAGATGTTTCATCAGGGCTTAAGAGTGTCGGAACTTATGCTTTTATTGGGTGTAGATCTTTGTATGCTGTATACGTTCTGGACTTGGGTGCATGGTGCGAAATAGACTTTTCCGGACCATATTCTAATCCTTTGTCTGTAGCACATCAGTTGTTCTATAACAATAAACTGGTTTCAACATTGACTATCCCATCTAGTGTTGAAACCATAAAGCAATACACTTTCTATGGAAGCTCAACATTACTTAATGTGACAATACCATCTAATGTAAAATACATTGAACCATTTGCTTTTGCAGGATGCCCGAACTTATCTGGTGTCACTTTCCAGACTAAAGAGACTTGGTATGTTACTTCTTCATTGGTTTTGGATGGTGAAATAGTAGACGTTAGTTATGCATCCAAAAACGACAATTATTTGTCTAAAGACTACACTTCGTATTATTGGTATCTTGGCTCAAAACCTGTTTCACACAGGATGGATTATGACTTTGACTATACCTCATTGTCTTTGGACATGACATACAGCCAGATAGTGTCAAAAGTCGGATTTGAATATTCGGAAATAGAAGAAGATTTCTATTATTGGTACAGCGATGGGTATTATGAGGATACGGATTCTTATGCGCTTCTCATAGCCAATATGGACAAAGGCAAATTGACTGAAATCACATATATCAAAGACAACGCTATCGTGTATTACAAGAGCGATCTTGAAAAAGTCGTTATAACGGAAAAGGCCAGAATAATAGGGTCACAAGCATTTGCAAATAATAGTGTTGTAACTGAAATCGTGATACCTGATACTGTGAAAGAAATACAAACAAATGCTTTCAGTTCATGTAGTGCTCTAGAAAAAGTCACAATAGGAGCAGCCGTCAGAGTAATATACCCAAGAGCATTCTTTAATTGTCCAAAAATTGAACGAGTAATATTTGTTACAGCAGGCGGCTGGAGCGTATATGAAAACGAAACCAGCTCCGGAACAAGCATTTTTGTAACAAACGAAAAGAATGCTGCAAATAACTTAAAGAACACATATCTCAATTTCACCTGGGAATGTATGAATGCTAAGACTGACTATATGTCAGACACATACCACAAATACACATACATTATTTTGGGCGACAGTTTAGATAAAGCAATTGAAGCACTCGGATTTGATTACGACGCAATTCAGGGTAACACATATATCTGGTACAGCGAAAACTTCCATGAAGGCTTGTCTGATTACGATATATTGAGAATCACAATTGAAAACGGAAAAGTGTGTGAAATTGAATATGTGGATGGAACTACATTGGCATTCTGGTCTGGAACACACAAAGAATATACATTATCTGAAAAGATTACAAAAATAGGGGATGCGGCATTCTTTTCTGCTACATCGCTTGAGACAATTAATTTGACTAAGAAAGTTACATCGATAGGAAACAGCGCATTTGTAGGATGTACCAATTTAAAGACCATTACTATTCCATCAAGTGTGGAATCAATAGGTATAAATGCGTTTGACAAATGTGATTCGCTTGAAAATGTTAAATTTGAAAGCGCCAATAACTGGTATGTAACAACAGAACAAAACGCTTTGAGCGGAATCAACTTGAAACTCAACAACGAATCCGCTAATGCAGGTTTGCTCAATTCAACATATCTAAAATACTATTGGTACATAGTCTCAGGATTCAACTATATAGCAGATGACTTCAGCGAGTACAAAAACATAAAGCTTGATGATAAACTGGAAGTTGTCAGAGCTAAAGTCGGATCTGAACCGACATCTATGGAAGGCGACACATTCTATTGGATGAGCGTCGGATATTATCTCGGAAGAGAAGATTATGCAGTCTTGTCTGTTACTTTGAAAGACATGATTGTCTGCGAAGTTCAATTTGTATCTGCGCACCAGCTCGTTTACATGGTCACAAAACAAGATACTGTGACACTTAGTAAATATGCGACAAAAGGCGCAGATAATCTGCTCATGAACAATAGTACAGTTAAGGAGATAATAATCCCGGAAGGATTTACAGAACTCGGGTCATATTCGTTTGACGGATGCTCTAAGCTTGAAAAAGTAACAGTGCCGTCAAGTATGAGCCTGATTAAACCTTATGCATTCCAGAATTGTTCAAAACTCAATGCAATTGTTTTTGGTAATTACGAGAATTGGTCAATATCTTCTCTTGAAACATTGCAGGACGCAATGCCTATTAACTTGAGCAGTGCAACTGTAAACGCAGCATATTTAACAAACGACGGCTTGTCATATTACTTGTTTACGGATTCAGCTGTAGTAGTTGAAAAACACTTGAGTGACGACTATATGGGATACAAGGATATTCTTCTGGACAACTCAATAAGCATCGCTTTGACAAGTGTTGCAGTAAATTACGACAAGTATTCAAGCGGTAAATATTATTTCTATAGCGATAGTTATCACGAAGACAAAGACAATTATTCCATCCTCATTATCTCAGCAATAAACGGGGTCGTTAAAGAAGTGTCGTTTATAAAGAACTCAGAGCTTGTTTATTGGAGAGGAACTGTTAAGTCGATGACTGTAGATGGAGAAGCAAAGAAGATTGCAAGCGGAGCGTTTACAGGCTCCGGAGTTCAGAGCGTAAAGCTAGGCGACAATATCACTGAAATAGGGGACTTTGCTTTCCTGAATGAGACAGAATTGACATCTATTGTGATGGAAACATCAATCAAAAAGATCGGAAATTCAGCATTTAACGGATGCGAGTCACTTAAAGAAATAACATATAACGGGGTCCAGGCTTACTGGAACGAAATTCAACTTGATGAATCTTGGAGAGAAGGATCTGCAATCAAAAAAGTTGTAGGTGTCAGATTCTCTTTGAGTTACTGATAAAGGGGGCAAATTAAGTGAAAAAGATAATAGCGTTAGTTTTATCTATTGTATTTGCCTTCCTCGTAGTGTTTATTGTTTCTTCTTGTAATGAAAGCGCAAAGAACACAGAGTCTAGTGATTTTGAGACAACGAGCAAAGACGCACAAGAGACAAAAGAAGACACGACAACAGCCGATGTGACAGAAACCACATTTGATGCTTCTTTTGATATCCGCGATGGTGTTCTCATATCATATTCTGGTCAACAATCTGAAATAGTGATACCGGATGGAGTTAAAATAATTGAGTCGAATGCGTTTAAAAACAACACTACAATTGCGTCTGTTATAGTGTCTAAAAGTGTGGTTGTTATTAGACCAAATGCATTTGTTGGATGCGACAACCTTAAATCCATGGTGTTTGAAGAAACAACGGGTTGGGGTGTTGCTTTAAATGAGTCTGATGCAACATTTGCGATAGACGTAACAATTCCTGTTTCCAATGCTGTTTCTGCTCGAGGAAATTTTTCCAGATTTTATTGGATAAGAGAAGTTGAAATTGAAACGACAGAGACTGAAAGTGAAACTGAAACAACTCAAGTTACAACAAGTGTTGATGAAACAACAGAAGACATAAGCAATCTGGAACTCATTTATCTTGATAACGATTATGACGGATACGAAGCCATTTCCATGGGAATGAGCGGATATGACGTCATGATGCTTTTGGGTGGAAAACCATTTGAACAGGAACAAAATAAATATGTTTATTACACGCAAAACAGAAACCTGTTCAATGCTGAATATGGGACATTGACAATTAGTTTAGACAACGGCAAAGTCAACATGGTTGAATATGTTGTAGGCAAGACAATTGTTTATGTAAGAGGTACCCAGAATTATTACATCATAACCCCGGGAATCACTGAAATAGGGAAGGGCGCATTCGATAAATATTTTATGCTCAATTCCGTTACAATTCCTGATTCAGTGCTAAAAATAGGGGAAAGCGCATTTATGGACTTAAAAGCGCTTGGATCTGTTGTAATTGGTGATGGCGTTGAAGTAATAGGTAAAGACGCATTCAGGGGCTGCGAAGGCCTAAGAGCAGTGTTTATATATGACGTAAATTTCTGGTGCGGAATCAAATTTGAAAATCTGTTTTCAAATCCTTTGGGATACGCACACAACCTTTATGTCAACTCAAATCTTGTGTCAGACATATCCATTATTTCACCGGTTACATCAATAAGCGACTTTGCATTCTTTAATTGTTATTCAATAAAAGATGTAACAATACACTCTTTGGTTACAAAGATTGGACAGAGTGCGTTCTTTGGATGTAAGAATCTGAAAAATGTGAATTTCAAAACCCAAAGTGGATGGAGAATTGCTTCAACTACTGCTTATGACGACGGAGTTACAGTCGACACGACAGACTCCGCTCAGAGTGCAATTTTCTTGTCTACAGCATATATGTCGTATTACTGGTATAACAATGGTGAACGCGACACTACTCAGCGTATGAAAGATGATTTTGATGGCTACACAGGCATTAAAGTCGGAAATTCTCTTGATGACATAGTGAATCTGGTTGACAGTGAATCTTATCAGTACTCATTGTCAAATAACTCATATATCTGGTACAGCGAAGGATATTATGAGGGAGACAGATACAACGTTCTGGTTGTTGGTTTTGAAAACAACAAAGCAACAAGCATCATGTTCGTTCGAGAAGGAGAACTTGTTTATTGCAACACGAGTGCAACAAGCGTCACAATACCGAATTTTGTTAAAACTATAGGCACAAGCGTGTTTGCAAACAACAAAGCTTTGACTGAAGTTATATTGCACGACAATGTTACAACAATAGGTGACAGTGCATTCAGAAATTGTTCATCTTTGACAAATATTGTACTGGGTTCAGGCATAGAAAAGATAGGGGATTTCGCATTTGAAAAATGCGTTTCACTTGCCAAAATCATATTGCCGTCCAGACTTGAAGCCATCGGAAGAGGAGCATTTTCAGGCACAGAATCGCTGTATTGGTGCGACTTTGAGAACAACAAGGGATGGTATGCAACAACTGTTAAGGACTCTCCTTCAGATAGCGAAAACAGCGTTCCGGTTAACGTCAGTTACCAAGGAATTGTTGCAGGTAGTTTAAATAACATTTATGTAAATCACTATTGGTATTGCTCAACTCCTGTTATAGGACACATAAAGGAGAATTACACAGGTTACAAAGACATTGAACTTGGCATGACTTTGAGCGAAGTCAACAGTACCATTGGCTTCTACAACGACATGTTTGCTAACAACATAGGTTTCTGGTATACAGATGAATATTCTCAATCTTCGTTTGACAATACCATGCTTATAGTTGCATTCAGAAATGATGTTGTTGCCGAAGTTTCATTTGTCAAAAAGGGAAAACTCATTTATTGGGACGGAAATGTCTCAACAGTCAATATTACAAACAGAGCAACTTCAATTGGCGACAATGTATTCTCCGGTTACGACAACATTAAAAATGTTATAATACCGAGTTCTGTATCTAGTATCGGAAACAAGGCATTCTACAGGTGCACTAATCTTGTCAGTGTAACAATAGGCAATGGTGTAAACAAGATTGCTCCGAATGCTTTCGCCGGATGCACTTCTCTTGGAACGGTGACGTTTATAGACATTGCAGGATGGCATATAACGGAAAATCCTCAATACGCAAGCGGTATAGAACTTGATGTCAATATGCCTGCCTTGAATGCATTCTACTTAAGCGGCGAATATATCCAGTACTACTGGTATAAAGCCTAAATCAAATACAAACAATCTCCGTTGGTCATGCCCAATTTAATCAGGGCAGATTCACGGAGATTGATTTTTCATTGTAGTAAAAATGCAAAAAGGATTATCTACATAGCCACACAAATATGTGTAAGACAAAGATAATTGTATGCGTTGAATAAGATAACTGACAATCTCATTGCAATTGTTGCATTTTTGCATTTTTGTGTAATTGAATTTCACAATCTTGTTAATATTATATATATTGACAACTTTTGCTGCTGACGTATAATATAGAGTGCTGACTCTATCAGTATAAAACCGAGGAGGATTCTACTTTGGAAAATCCAGAATTAATTCAGATTAGTCAAAACCAGGAAAGCAGTATCGACCTTAAAAAGATACTCAAACTAGTTTTAAAGCATATAAAATTGGTTTTGATTTTGACATTGACAGGAACACTGATTGCTCTAGCTGTTACGGTTTTGTTTATAAAGCCTAAATATAGCGCAACAGTTAAACTTTACGTTAATAATAAAGAGCAACAAGAACAGGGAACAAGTGTAAACACAGGAGATATTTCAGCTTCAGTTTCACTTGTTAAAACATACATTGAGATGATCAAAACCCAGAGCCTTATGGACATGGTAAGAGATCGTGGTGGTTATTCTTTGACAAATAGGCAATTGCTTGACATGATAAAAACCGGTCAATTGAACAACACTCAGCTTTTTTATGTTACTGTTGAAACCCCGGATCCTCAATTATCTGCTTCTATTGCAAACACAATAGCCCTTAGCGCAGATGAATTTATTGAAGAAAAAGTTCAGGGTAGCTCACTTGAAATAATAGACTATGCTACAGTTCCGAAATCTAAATCTTCTCCGAGTATTCCTAGGAACACTCTGATTGGTTTTGCTGCAGGCCTTGTAGTATCTGCTTTGTTAATTTTCATTTTGGCTGTTACAGACACTAAAATCAACACAGAAGAAGACGTCAAACAAGTTACATTGCTTCCTGTTATCGGAACAATATCCAATTTTGATCAAGCCAGCAGAGGCGGTTACTACGGCAGATATGGATATGGAAGCACAAGTAACACTCAAAACAAAGAAACAAGTTCTGTTCAGGATTGAGGTGCAACATGGCTATCGTAAAAAATAAAAAAAATACCAACGCACCGGATATCCGACGCGAGAGAAGAAATATATTAAATGAGAAAACTCCGTTTTCAATCGTCGAGGAGTACAAGCTATTAAGAACAAATATTATGTTTTCGCTTGCTAAAGAGGGATGCAAAACAGTTGCATTTACAAGCGCAAACATGAGTGAAGGCAAATCCATTTCAGCAGTTAATACTTCAATTACATTTGCTGAAATGAACCAAAAGGTTCTTTTGATGGACTGTGATCTTCGTTTACCTAAGATTAACAAATTGCTTGCTCATGCCGGAACTCCCGGAATAAGCAATGTGATTGTTAATATGAGCGCTGAAGAAACAGTTATTCACCACGTTAAAACTCAAAACTCAAGTTTTGATGTAATATTTGCGGGCGATGTACCTCCAAACCCGTCTGAACTTTTGGGCTCTGAAAGATTCGCAAAGATGCTCAGTATACTAAGTGAGCATTACGACTATATATTCATCGACCTTCCCCCTATAAACGTAGTTACTGATGCAGCTGTTATAGGAAAGAATCTTGACGGAATCGTAGTAGTTACAAGAGTTGGAAAAACAGATAAGAAAGAACTTGATGCAGCTTTAGATCAACTCAATTTTGCAAATGCAAATGTTATAGGCATTTTGCTTAACGGCGTTGAACATGAAAGAGGCAGTTACACCAAGGGATATAAATATGGTTACAGTTATGGTTACGGAAGCCGCAGGAGTTCAAGTCAGAATACAAGCCAAAACAACCAGTGACAATCAATTTAGACAATCGTGACTACTCTAGAGTATTAGAGTCGAAAATACATTCTATGGAAGTGCAAAATGGGCAAAGAATTAAACAAACAACACTTTAGATGGCGTTCATTGCTATTTGTCTTTGTAGACTTGGTCATAATGACATTGTCTTATGGACTAGCCATTTGGGTAAGGTTTGACTTTCAATACAGCCATATAGATAGCCATTATATTCAAAGTTTTTTAAAGATTTTACCATTCTATCTGGCTCTGGGAATAGTTGTTTTCTATTTTTGTAAGCTGTATAGCAGCATATGGACGTATGCCAGTTATAGTGAACTTATTCGAGTAGTAATTGCTTCGGTAGGTACATGTGTAATCTATATATTGCTAAGTGTGGTGTTGTCAGCAGGTTTACCGATATCTTGTTATGCAGTAGGCGCTTTAATTCAATTTGCTTTTTTGTCTGTGTCGAGATTTTCAATTCGACTATTCACTATTTTGTCACTCAAAAGCAGAAAAGACAAAGAGACAGCTGATAGGGTGATGATGATTGGAGCAGGACAGGCTGCTCAGATGTTATTGAGAGATATCCAAGTGTCCAGGGAAATAAACGACAGAGTAGTTTGCATAATTGATGATGATCCTAAAAAACAAGGTTTATCCATTGATGGTGTTCCGATTGTTGGCACTAGAGATGATATCCTATTGACTGTTGAAAGATACAAAATCAACAAGATATATGTTGCAATACCTAGTGCATCAGCTGAACAAAAAAGAGATATATTGAACATCTGTAAAGAAACAGGTTGCAAATTGAGCAACTTGCCCGGAATGTATCAATTGGCACTAGGTGAAGTAACAGTTAATGCAATGAAAGAGGTCGACATTGTCGACTTGCTTGGAAGAGATCCTATTAAAGTAAACATGGATGAGATATTCTCGTTCATTTCAGGGAAAGTAATTCTTGTTACTGGTGGTGGCGGCTCTATTGGCAGTGAACTCTGTAGACAGGTAGCAGCTCACAACCCTAAGCAACTTATTATATTTGACATTTACGAAAATAACGCTTATGCTATTCAGCTTGAACTTAAAGACAAATATCCTAATTTGAATTTAGAAGTTTTGATTGGTTCAGTCAGGGATAGTGAGAGAATTAATCAGGTATTCAGCAAGTATAAACCAGATATAGTTTACCACGCTGCTGCTCACAAACATGTACCGCTTATGGAAGATAGTCCAAACGAGGCTATAAAAAACAACACAATTGGTACATACAAAACTGCATATGCTGCAATGGCAAATGGCTGTAAACGCTTTGTTTTGATATCTACGGACAAAGCAGTTAATCCAACGAATATAATGGGTGCAAGCAAACGTTTGTGTGAAATGGTCATTCAGACATTTGCTCAGAAAATAAAGGAAGGGAAAGCATATGAATTGCCTAAACTCCATGTTCATGAACACGATGAAGATGGGAGCATGAGTGATATGCCTTCTTTGCCGGAAAAACCGACTACTGAATTTGTAGCAGTCAGATTCGGTAATGTATTAGGAAGTAATGGCTCAGTTGTTCCGAGATTCAAAGAACAGATAGAAAAGGGTGGTCCTGTTACGGTAACTCATCCAGATATTATCCGATACTTTATGACAATACCTGAAGCGGTATCTTTAGTACTGCAAGCAGGTGTATATGCTAAAGGCGGAGAAATATTTGTTCTAGACATGGGAACACCAATGAAAATTGATACATTGGCGAGAAACTTGATAAAGCTATCCGGTTTTACTCCCGATGTTGATATAAAGATTGAATACACAGGTCTTAGACCGGGTGAAAAATTATTTGAAGAGAAATTAATGGCAGAAGAAGGATTAAAGACAACAGCAAATAAACTAATTTTCATAGGTTGTCCGATTCATTTTGATTCCAATGAATTTATTCAAAAACTTCAGCAGTTGATGTTGGTCGCTTACAATAACAATGATGACATCAAACATTCAGTAGCAAACATAGTGACAACATACAAGTGTTGTTGATTTATCTTAAAGCATTACGACTTATGCTGTTTGTACCTTCCAGCGATATACGGGCAGCAAATGACAAAGGAAGCAATTATAATGTACACAAAACATGATGATATAAAGCCATTCGATCATAAAATATATTTAGCTTCTCCAACAATGCACGGAGAAGAACTTAAATACATGACTGATGCGTATAATACCAACTGGATGTCAACAGTTGGTGAAAATATTAATGAGGTTGAACGAATAGCAGCTGAAAAAGCTGGTGTTAAATATGCTGTTGGCCTTTGCAATTGTACATCTGCTCTTCATTTGTGCGTCAAGTTTGCAGGTGAAAGATTGTATGGCAGACCTCAGATTAGTCACGGAACATTAGAAGGTAAAAGAGTATTTTGCTCAGATATGACATTTGATGCGACATTGAACCCTGTGGTTTATGAAGGTGGCATTCCTGTTTTCATTGACACCGAAGAAGAATCTTGGAATATGGATCCAGTTGCTCTTGAAAAAGCATTTAATCTTTATCCTGATGTTAAACTCGTTGTTTCTGCAGAGTTGTATGGTTTCCCAGGAAGAATAGACTTAATAAAGGAAATATGTGAAAAACACGGGGCATTACTCATAGAAGATGCCGCAGAGGCGATGGGAGCAACAGTTAATGGTAAACAATGTGGCTCCATTGGTGATTATGCTACTATCTCATTTAATGGAAATAAGATTATCACAGGATCATCCGGTGGTTGTTTGCTGACAAATGACTTGGAAGTAGCAAACAAGGCTAGAAAATGGTCAACACAAGCGAGAGAAAATGCTCCTTGGTATCAACACGAAGAAGTTGGATATAACTACAGGATGAGTAATGTTGTTGCCGGTGTTATCCGTGGTCAGTATAATTACCTTGAAGAACACATTGTTCAAAAGAAAGATGTATACAAAAGATACACAGAAGGATTAAAGAATCTCCCTATCAAGATGAATCCGATTACCGATGGGACAAATCCGAATTATTGGTTAAGTTGCTTGATTATAGACAAAGAGTACATGTGCAAACAAGTCAGGGATGACTCAAAAGCGCTTTACATACAAGAAAAAGGCAAGACATGCCCAACAGAAATACTTGAAGCTATTGCCAGTTTGAATGCTGAAGGCCGTCCAATTTGGAAGCCAATGCACATGCAACCGTTGTACAGAATGCATGACTGTATTGGAAGAGATGGAACTATTAGATGCAGAACCAACGCGTATATTGTTGGCGGAGTTCAAGATATTGGTGCGGATATCTTTGAAAGAGGATTGTGCTTGCCAAGCGATAATAAAATGACAACAGATGAGCAGGATAGAATTATTGAAGTAATTAAGAGGTGTTTTGGATAATGGAGTGGTACTGGAAATTAATAATTGTCCTTGGTAGCATGCTCCTTTTGTTTATACTATCTTGGTTGTTCTACTATCCTTTCTTTAAGCGATTCTGGGATATAGTTCTTTCAGAATTGGCGATTTTAATCTTGTCTCCAATCTTTTTGGTATTGAGTCTTTTAGGTTCGATATTTTTGAAAGGAAATCCATTTTTTGTTCAAAAAAGACCTGGTAAAAAAGACAAAGATGGAAACGAGAAGATTTTTAAGTTGATAAAGTTTAGGACTATGTCAAACAAGAAAGATGAGTTTGGAGACTTACTTCCAGATGAACAAAGATTGAACATATACGGAAAATTCTTGAGATCAACCAGTTTAGCTGGTGCGATAATAGGGACAAGTCCGAAAAGTGGCTTAAAGGTTGTTATTTGACCTCAAAACGATGGGTTTGAGAGTAAATAAAAGCTTTTAATCTAAACGGAGAGCACAATAAAAGTCGCGTTATCTTTACCTATTCTGTTTTTGGAAAATACACATTTGTAAATTCTCGATTTTGCTTGACTTTTAAGGCTTTTTCTGATAGAATATAATTAAGTTATTATACTCTTATCCGATTCGGAAAACGGGGCGAAAAAGTCATGTACATAAGCAGAGCGAGAATTGGAACAACAACGTATTTGAAAACAGATCAAAAGAACGATGGATTAAGAACTTTCTCATCGGTTTTGTTGTTGTATTCACTGTTACATAGACAAGATTTTTGTCCCAAATCAAAATGTGAAAACAGCAGATTGTATAATGAACTTTGGTGAGAGATACAAGGGAGTTTTGTATCTCTCTCTTTTTCCTGCGCGCACGTGCGCATGCGCATGCGTGTAAGGAGATTTTGGCATATCATCCCCACGATAATAATGTTAGCACATAAAGTCAATATTGTCAAGTCAAAAATTAGTAAAACACAAAAACAATCGCAAATCAAGCTGGTTTGTTAATTATATTATTTGGGTTAGGAGTGCATTATGAATAAGAATTTATTGATTCTTGGTGCCGGAATGTTTGGTACAGTAGTAAAGGAAATCGCTCTAGAAAAGGGAGTATTTGAAAAAATAGATTTCTTAGATGACACATTTGACAAAGGAGAGTTTGAAGGTAATTATCACGAGCAATCCATAGGAAAGCTGTGTGATTATGAAAAATTAGTTGTTGACTACAGTCATGCTATTGTTTCTATTGGTGAACCAGAGATTCGCATGGAATGGACTAAGAAGTTGTTAGAAGCAGGTTATAATATTCCGACAATAGTTTCAAACCGCGCTTATGTTAGCACGTCCTCGCAACTGGGAAGAGGAGTTGTCGTTTCACCAATGGTGGCCATCAACGCAAATTCGCATATTGGTGAAGGAGCGTTTGTGCTTGCGGGGGCTGTTATTGATCATAACACTTTTGTCGCAGATTACTGTAACCTTCAATGCGGGACAGTTGTTATGCCTGGAGCATTATTGCCTAACTTTACGAAAACTCAGCCAAATGAAGTGGTTCGTAAGACACCATTTAGTTTCACTCTTGAAAATCAAAATGGTGAACTTGTTTTTAAGGGCGAGCCCATGAATATTACATCGAATGGAGACGTCGAGAATTAATGTATAAACGTTTTGTGAAAAGATTACTTGATTTAGTTTTATCAATTATAGGAATCATTGTCTTGGCTATTCCGATGCTTGTGATTGCAATAATAATTAAAATTGATTCACCGGGTCCGGTTTTTTTTAAGCAGAGAAGAATTGGGATACATAAAAAAGAGTTTACGATTATTAAGTTTCGTTCTATGCCGACCAATGTTCCACACGATACTCCAACGCACCAGTTCAAGGCAGAAGATATGCTTACCCGGTGGCAGCGCTTCGAACGTCGCGCCAGTTTGGACGAACTACCCCAGATCCTAAACATAGCCGCCTCGCAGATGAGTATTATCGGTCCACGACCAGCTCTCTGGAATCAATATGACCTGATTGAAGAGCGGGACAAGTACGGCGCTAATGACGTAAAGCCCGGACTGACCGGTTGGGCGCAAATAAACGGAAGAGACGAACTTGAAATTCCGGTGAAAGCAAAACTGGATGGGGAATACGTTGAAAAAATGAGCTTCGGCTTTGATTGCAAATGCTTTTTTGGAACAATCAAGAGTGTTTTGAAACATGAAGGAGTCGTTGAAGGCGGAACTGGAGAACTTAATAAAGGAAAAAAGGAGATCAGTACTAAATGAAAGTTTTAGTGGTATGTCAGTATTATTACCCAGAGCCATTTAGGATTACTGATATTTGTGAGGAATTGGTGAAATGTGGAAATGAAGTGATGGTCATTACTGGAGAACCAAATTATCCAGAAGGTTATATTTATAGTGGTTACGAAAATCATAATCATTCTGATGAAATAATAAATGGTGTTGTTGTTCATCGTTGCCACATAATTCCTAGAAAAACGGGACCGTTGTTTCGTCTGCTTAATTACTTCTCATATTCACACGAAGCTATTAAATATGTAAAGAAAATGGCTACATCAAATGGAAAGAAATTTGATGTGGTGTTCACTTATCAATTAAGTCCAATAATGATGGCAAAACCGGCCATCGAGTATAAAAAAATATTCAGAGTTCCAGCAGTAATGTATTGCCTTGATTTGTGGCCCGAGAGTGTTTGCGTCGGGGGGGTAAAAAAGGGATCCATTGTGTATAGATTTTTTCATGCGATTTCTAAACGTATATACAAATCAATGGATTATATCTTTGTAACTAGTCGTTCATTTAAGAGTTATCTTAAAAAAGAGTTTTTTGTTGATGATTGTCTTATTGATTATCTCCCGCAATATGCTGAAAGCTTGTTTGAACATGTTCCAAACTGTAATGCAGATGAAACAATTAATTTGTTATTTGCGGGAAATATTGGGGTTGCTCAAGATGTTGATACAATTATTAATGCGGCTAGTATTCTTCAAGCAGAGAAAATTCAGTTTCATATTGTTGGAGGAGGCACTGAACTAGAGCGATTGAAGACCAAAGCGAGCGGTTTAACCAACGTCTTTTTTTATGGTCGATGCCCTGTTGAAGAGATGCCAAAGTATTATTCAAAAGCAGATGCAATGCTGATTACTTTGAAGAAAGGTTCAACACTAAATCTAACCCTACCAGGCAAAATTCAATCATATATGGCTGCTGGAAAACCAATTATAGGAGCAATCGACGGTGAAACATCAATAATTATTAAAGAAGCAGATTGTGGATATTGTGGAGAGGCTTCCAATGTTAGTGATTTGGTAGAGAATATAAGACTTTTTTGCAACAACAACAATAAGCTGCAAATGTCAATTAACTCAAAAAAATATTACGAGAAGTTTTTTAGCAAAAAAGCTTTTTTCGCAAAACTGTTAAATTTGCTAAATGCAGAGGTGGAAAAAAATAAACAATTAGACTTATGAAAAGGCTTTTTGTTAATTTGTAATGTTAAGAGGTTTTTAAATGCGAATATTACTGGTTTCGCCATTGCCGCCACCAATAGGAGGAATGGCAAGTTGGACAAAATCATTCATAAATCATGCTGACGATTATAATTACGTATTAAACGTAGTAAACACATCATTGGTAGGAGCGAGAAGTAAAAACATAAACAATAAGACTTCGATTAAAGATGAATTTAGGCGAACTAATATTGTTATCCGAAAAATAAAAAAAAGCATTAAAAATGGTATTGACATAGCCCATATAAACTCGTCTGGGACTAAATTTGGGGTTGTAAGAGATGCTTTGATTGTATTCATTTGCAAAACAAAGAACATTCCGGTTGTGATTGAATTTCATTCCAATGTTGAATACCAAATTGGAAATAGTTTTTTGCCTAAACTCTTTTTGGGATTTATCTTGAAGAGGGCAAACAAAGTACTGGTGTTAAATGGTTTCTCCAAGGATTTTTTATCGCGAATAAATAAACAAACTAGTATTGATGTTTTACCAAACTTTATTGATGATAAGAGGTTAAATAAGAAGATAGTAAGAAAAGAATGCGACAAGGCACTATTCGTTGGACATATAAAAAAAGAGAAGGGCATTTTTGAAATAATTGAATGCGCCAACAAGAGAAAGGATATTGATTTCGAATTATTTGGTAAAGTTGACGAATCTATTGATTTGTCAAATTTACCAAGCAATATTAACTTGCATGGAGAAGTTGAACAAGCAAAAATAATTGAAACAATGGATATGGCAGATTTTTTGTTTTTTCCTTCATACTCTGAAGGTTTCTCTATGGTGGTGTTGGAAAGCATGGCAAGAGGGTTGCCCGTCATTACCACTAATGTTGGTGCAAATATGGACATGCTAGAAAATCTTGGAGGAATAGTTGTTGATTCACCAAAAACTGAATTGTTGATTAGGGCGATTGACACGATAATGCCATTTGAAACGAGGAAAAAAATGTCAGAATGGTTATTTAGCAAAGTTGCGAACAATTACGTTAGCAGTGTTGTGTTGAATCAATTGAATAATGCTTATCTTGAAGTATTGGGGTGTGAAAGCGACGATGATGCAAAGTAATAATATGTTTAAAACTGAAAAAAATTTTTCAGTCGTTATGTTTTTAACAATTGCTTTTATACTCTGTGTTTATCCACTCCTTTACCAAATGTATAAAGATGATGGCACTGTTGGTTCCATCAATAAGTATATCCTAGTCTTGATGGTGTTGATATTTACCATTGTAAATAGAAAATTTGTAGGTGGTTTTTTATCGACACGAGAGAGTAGAGTTTTAATGGTATCAATGACATACCTGTTTCTTTCATTAATCCTTTACTCTAGCAACTTGGAAGCATCGGATTTTTTTAGAGAGATTTTGTATACGTTTTTTCCAGTTATGTTTTATTTTATTGCTGAATCTTTCAACAAAGAAAAAAGCCAAAAGTATTTACGACTAGTTATCTATTGTTTTCTATTTGTGATTGCAATTGGCTTGTTAGATATATTTGGACTTCATATTTCGTCACTATGGATTTCAGTTCTCGATAAACATGGTAAAGCGAATTTTATGTCATACTATAGTGCTATTGTAATGGGATATGTTGCCCAACTACTTTTTGGAATAACATTATTTGGTGTTTCATCAATAAGAGTTTTTGAAAAATTCAGATTGTTGTTTTTAACTTTCTTTTTTATCATAGCTGTAATTACTCTTCAAAGATCTGCGTATTTGGGTGTTGGAATTAGTGTGTTTATATACTGCATCAGTAGAGTTGTAAAAAGAAAGATTGTAATAAAAAAAGGAGCGGTCTTAAAGTTAGCATTAAAACTAGTATCGATTATATTGTTAATTGTCCTCATTGTTGTTAACTGGAGTGCAATAATCACTTTTGCAAACGACTTGCTTGGTTTTAATATTTTAAAGTATGTCAATTCCGAATTGTCGACTTTTAATATGGAAGATGTAATGAGCGACAGAAGTTCCCAAGCAATTATTACCAACACTGATAATGTTTTTAACATTTTGTTTGGAGAAGGTTATGGAAAGTATTCACCAAATAATATGCATTCAATAAGAAGAATGCCTGACGCAAGTTATTATAGATTATATAATGAGTTGGGGATTATTGGCACATTCTTGTTTTTTTTGCCATATGCGATGATATTTATCAATAGTGTTAGGAAAAGAAATTTCTTTGCAATTTATTTTATGCTTCACACTTTTATTGCATTCTTTTTTAACAGAGTTTTGTGGGCAATACCAATCAGTTACATCATATATCCAATGTTCAGTTTTTGTAATCGGGGAATAATAACCAGCCAATATTGCGAGAAAGGTATCACTCAAAAGGAGCAGAGAAAAAAAGATGATTTACCGGTTTTTTGTAAGAATTAGAAATGTGATTAATAGGGTTGTGTTTTTGCTTGTTATTAGACCTTCACTAGGTGGTTGTGGAAAACATGTTATTGTTGGTAAAAATTGTTCTTTTCATGGTATACAAAACATTGTATTTGGAAATCACGTGAGTATTGGTGAATCAAGCTTGTTTATGAGTACTCGAGCAAAAATAGTAGTTGGAGATCATGTTTTTACAGGCCCTAATGTTTCGATTATTTCAGGAGATCACAGAACGGATATTAAAGGCATAAAGATGGATTCAATTACGGATGATAAAAAAGGGGACCACTTTGATAAGGATGTTGTTTTACAAGGAGATAATTGGATAGGGGCAAATGCAGTTATTCTAAAAGGTGTTACGATAGGAGAAGGAGCGGTGGTGTCTGCAGGAGCTGTTGTGACAAAAGATGTTCCCCCTTTCTCAATCGTTGGTGGTGTGCCAGCAAAAGTAATCAAGATGAGGTTTTAACCAATAATTGAAAATAAGAATAATACAGGGGGGATACTTTTTTGGATAATGATGTAATTCACCGCAGATTGCAAATCACTCAGCTAGAAATACTCAAGTATTTTAAAGATATTTGTGATAAAAATCACATTTCATATTTTTTAGATTCTGGGACATTAATTGGCGCAGTACGGCATCAAGGCTTTATCCCATGGGATGATGATATTGATGTGGGAATGGAAAGGATTGAATATGAAAGGTTTATTTCAATTTGGATAAAATACTTCAAAGGAACCCAAAGTAAATACTACCTTGAGTGTAAGGAAATAGATCCGAGTGTGGCTATGCCTTTTTCAAAGCTTAGAAAACGAGGAACGATTCTTATTGAGAAGGAGACTCAATATGAAAAAGAAAAACCCGGAATTTCCATTGATATTTTTCCTTTTGATGATGTTCCCGATAAAGATAGGCTAATATTCAAAATTAAGTTAAAAATAAGTAAGTTTTTCATTTCAGTATCTAGATACAAACGAGGATATCGAGGATTCTCATCTAAATGGGGGAAATTACTATGTTGGTTATTTCAGTGGATTCCATATAGGTTTATTAATTTTTTTCAGCATAAGACATATACGCATTATAACAACAAAGGCTACAATAATATGGCGTGTTATATTTTTTCACGTGGACATAGATCTTGTGTTGGAGATAAAGAAAAAGTGTTTGGTAAAGGTGCATCAATTGTTTTTGAGGGAGAGTTGTTTTCATGTCCTGTAGATTATGATACGTATTTGAGAACACAGTATGGTAATTACATGGAATTGCCACCAGTTGAAAAAAGAGGAATTCGTCATAGAATTTTAGAAGTAGATTTTGGCAATGAGTAGAAGGAGGAATAGTATTGTATGATTAACAAAATATGGAAACAAAATGAACCATATGTAATAGCTGAAGTTTCACAGAATCACGATGGAAGTCTAGGACAAGCGCATGCATTTATTGATGCGGTAGCAACTACTGGCGCTGACGCTATAAAATTCCAAACGCATTTTGCTGATGAGGAAAGCACGCAATATGAACAATTTAGAGTAAAATTTAGTTACGAAGATTCAACAAGATATGACTATTGGAAACGAATGGAATTTACAGAGCAACAATGGATTGGTTTGTTTAAACATGCGAATTCAGTTGGGTTGGATTTTCTAAGTTCCCCTTTTTCAAACAAGGCTTTTTTGATGCTTGATAGAATGGGTGTTTGTGCATGGAAGTTTGGGGCAGGTGAGGTTTTTAATGATGAGTTATTAGGGAAAGCTATTCAAACCAAAAAGCCAATTTTGTTTTCTACTGGATTATGTACATACGACGACATAGATAGGATTGTTGAGAAAATAAGAAAAAACGGGAATCATTTTTTAATGTTTCAATGTGTAACTGCTTATCCGTCTACTCCGGATAGTATTGATATCAGTCTAATACATCAACTTAAAGAGAAGTATAATTGTTCCGTGGGAATATCAGATCATTCATCAACTATTTACCCTTCATTAGCAGCGGTCACCCTGGGAGCTTCCGCAATTGAAGTGCATGTGACAATGAGTCCATATATGTTTGGACCCGATGTTAAAGCATCTGTAACAATTGATCAATTAAAACAAATTGTTGAAGGAAGCAAGTTTATTAGTAAAATGCTTGCCACAAAAATTGATTTGTCAAAACGGACCAAAGAAAAAGAGGATTTAAAAACACTTTTTTCAAAAAGTCTATTTGCCAATGATACGTATGCTGCGGGGACTCTTATAGAACGTGGAATGTTTTCTTCGAAAAAGCCTAATATTGGAATTGATGCCTCTTTATTACCAACAATTATAGGTAAGAGTTTAAAAAAAGATTTAAAAACTAATGAGCCACTTAGATGGGAGGATATAGAAACGTGAAAAAAGTGTGTGTTGTGATTACTGCACGGCCAAGTTATTCTCGTATTCGCAGTGCACTATTTGCATTAAAAAATGATGTTAATATTGAACTTCAGTTAGTTGTTGCTTCTTCGGCGGTGTTAGATACATACGGGAAAGTTGTAAAACAGATTGAAAGCGATGGATTTGCGGTTTCAGCGACAGTATATAATGTTGTATCAGGCGAAAACGTTATTTCATCAGCAAAAACTACAGGGCTGGGTATTATTGAACTTTCAACAGTGTTTGGTAATATTAAACCTGACATGGTTGTAACAATTGCAGATAGATTTGAAACCATGGCAACAGCAATTGCTGCATCATATATGAATATTCCTTTGATCCATATCCAAGGCGGAGAAGTAACGGGAAATATTGATGAAAAAGTAAGACATGCAATAACAAAATTAGCGGATATTCATTTGGTTGCTACGCCAAAAGCTAAAGAACGTGTGGTGAAAATGGGAGAGAACCCAGGAACGGTTTATGTAACTGGTTGCCCATCTATTGATATAGCTGACAATGTTTTAAAGAATTACAAAAAGTTAAAATTTGACCCCATTAAAAAATATAATGGTGTTGGAAATGTCTTGGAGAATAGAGATAGATACGTTGTTGTTATGCAACATCCAGTAACAACAGAAATATCTGCGGCACGGGCTCAAACGCGATGTGTTCTTGAAGCGGTCGAAAGTCTTCCGGTACAGGTTTATTGGTTTTGGCCAAATGTTGACGCTGGATCTGATGGTGTTTCAAAAGAAATAAGAATTCATAGAGAGAACAATATGACAAAAAATATTTATTTCTTTAAAAATATGTCTCCTGATGATTTTCTTGTTCTACTATTGGGAAGCGATTGCATAATTGGAAATTCAAGTGTGGCAATTAGAGAGTGCTCATATCTGGGAGTTCCTGCGATTAATCTCGGCAACCGTCAAATCGGTAGAGAAAGGGGAAAAAATGTTATAGATATTCCTGAATATGATGTTCAATCAATTGTTGATGCATATGGTCTTGCAAAACAAATGGGACATCTTACTTCGGATTTGTTATATGGAGACGGAAAAGCTGGGGAAAAAATTGCAAGTGTCATTTCAAGTTTAGATAAGATTCGTGTTGATAAAATGCTTCAATACTAAGGAGGTCTATTATGAAGGTTTTGGCAATAATTCCGGCGCGAGGAGGATCAAAAGGTGTTCCGAGGAAGAACATTATTGAAATCAACGGCAAACCGTTAATTAATTATACTATTGAAACTGGGTTATCTGCGAAGAAAAAAGGGCTTATTCAAGAGCTCATTGTTTCAACAGATGATAAAGAAATAGCGAATATTTCTCTGGATGCCGGTGCAACGGTTCCGTTTTTAAGGCCAGATTATTTGAGTAATGATACAGCAAAAAGTGTTGATGTAATGATTCATGCCTATGAGTTTTATAAAGATAAAGGAATTATTTTTGACACAATTCTTTTACTTCAACCAACAACACCACTAAGGACTGTAGAAGATATAGATTCGTCATTACAAGTATTTAAGAAAAATAAAGCAACATCACTTATATCGTGTTATAAGGAGGAGTATATTTGTGATCTGGTTTCTTACCATAAACATGGAGACTTTGGAATAGCATTAAATGAAGGACATAATAAAGGAGGACGAAGACAAGAACTTGAGGATTTATATGTTCGCAATGGCGCGATATATATAACAACTGTTGAACAAATGATTGAAAATCATAGAGTTTTTGATGATGTTCCAGCGTTATATGTAATGCCCAAAGATAGATCAATCAACATTGATTGTATGGACGATGTGGAGTTATTAAGATGGAAACTTTCAAAATAGGAATATGCGAGCCTGACCATTTTTCCAATAACGCAATTGATAAACTAAACGAGATAGGAAGAGTTTATTTTTTCGATGGAAAAATGGAAATAAAGGATTTTGTGTCTGACAAAAACGCAATTTTTGTGAGATTGAGTTATCTGATTGATGATAGTTTTTTATCTAAGGCTCAAAAGTTAAGGTATATTTGTAGCCCAACAACTGGTTTGAATCATATTAAGACAAATCGTGATGATATTTCTATTATTTCACTGAAGGGTGAATATGATTTTTTAAGTCAAATAAGAGCAACTCCAGAACACGTATTTGGGTTGACTTTAGCTTTGTTAAGGAATTATTCTCATGCATTTTTGAATAATGAAAATCCATTTTTTAACAGGGATGCATATAGAGGATATGAGGTGTATAAAAACACTATTGGCATTATTGGGTTAGGAAGAGTTGGAAAAATTATAGCAAAATATTATTCTGCTTTTGAAGCGACTGTGTATTATTACGATATTGAAGATATAGATTTCAATCATGCGATAAAATGCGATTCTATTGAGACTCTAATTGAAAAATCTCGTGTAATAATTCTTTGTGCAAATTATACACCAGAAAACGAAAAAATGATTGGCTTTTCACAGCTTTATTTGATGAAAGATAAATATTTTATCAATGCTGCTAGGGGTGAGTTAATAAATGAGACCGATTTTTTGAGACTTATTGAAAAAAAATGGTTTAAAGGTGTGGCAATTGATGTAATTACAAGCGAAACAAAGGAGTCAGCGTTTTTAAAAGAATTATTATCTCTAACTGCTGAGCAGAATATTATTATTACACCACATATTGGAGGAGCAACTTTTTCATCAATGGAAAGAACAGAAGAGTATGTAGCAGAAAAGTTAGTGAATGCAATTGCGCATACGTTGGAGGATTAAATGAAAACTGTAGTTATCCTATATGAACACGTGTCTAGGGAATATGAAACATGCATAAGAGTTAAAGATTATCTTGTAAAGAATGACATAGCAAATGCATATGTTTTTTCAATGCATTTTCAGATCAACGAGGTTTATAAAATTGCTTCAAAGAGGATTATAGATATACTTGCTGTTCCATATGCCTACAAGGAAAAATCACTAAACAAAATTTTACTACTTATAAAGAGAAATAGAATTAAACTGGTTTTTAACTTACGGCATGAACAGATAGGTGCTTCATATAACGAATTCAAACTATATCCAAGAGATTATTTTACTCAGAATTATATTTATCATTCTGCATGGACTGAAATATATAAAAATAAATTGATTGAAAAAGGTGTCCCGAGTGATCATATAATTATTACTCAAAATCCAAGAGCAGATTTGCTTTTTTCCCAGGAACATCAGAATATTGCAGATAGATCAGTTGTCGCAAAAAAATATGGACTAAACCAAGATAAAAAATGGATAATTATTTGTGAATCTGGACCAGTCCGTTCGAATGAGATGATTCAACAAATGATAATTCAGGGTTATAACCAGCAGGATCTGCAAGAGTATAATGAATTCACTATAAATGACCTCAAAAAAACAGAATCACAATTAAACAGTCTTTCAAGCGCTTTTTTAGATAATTATGAAATAATATATCGCCCCCACCCCGGAAAAGATAATTCATTGAGGTTGTGTGAAAAAATACATGTAATAAGTGAAGAAAGTATGTATTGGTGGCTGAATTATGTTGATGTTGTAATATCTCGAATGAGCACAGTATTGTTAGAAGCGCAAGCAAAACAAATAGTTGTTTACAGATATGAACCAAGTATAATTCCAGAACGCTTTATTACATATGGGTTAGATAAGCTTCCTGTTATTCATGAAATTGAGGAAATTGACTTATCAAAAGAATATATTCATGGAGATGATTACAAAGACTATATTGGGAAAGTTGATGGTCATTCAATAGAGATTCTAGCAAATGGATTTAAATCATTGCTGGAAAAAGACGTATCGTTATATGAAAACTTGGTTTTATCAACAGATATTCCATATGTACATGATGCATTAAAGGCAAGGTTAAGCAATCGTTATTCTTATTATGCATTTAAAACAAAATCGAAGAGATTAATGCATTTGTCTAAGTCATTAACTGTTTTGTCTCGCGATATACCGCCGGAGTGGAAGCAATGAAAAAGAGCATTCTAAAAGCAACGGCAGTAATTACTGTAATGGTTTTATGTGAAAAAATATTGGGGTTCATTAGAGAAATTGTTCAAGCATATTATTTTGGAACAAGCGAATTTGTTGATTCAATAGTATCTGCGAACCTTATAATAAGTGTTTTTTTTGGATGGTTAACTACAATTAGTGTTGCCTATACACCGATATACAAAAGAAAAGTCATTTCAGGTGAAGGAGAAAAATTTACTAATACAATAAAAACTATTTGTTATATTTTATCCATTGCGTCATTATTGTTGTGTTTGGTACTTGCAAAACAATTAGTCGCAATTGCATTACCAGGTTTTTCTGATGAAAAAAGCATTGAAACGGTACAACTGCTTTTTATTTTGGCGTTTTCCATTTTATTTATTTCTTCAACAAAACTGAACAACTCTTTTTTGGCTGCAAATGGATATTTTGTGCGTTCAATAGTGCCAAGTTTAGCAATTAATATTGTTCAAATTGTTGCATTGATCATTAGTTTTGGAACTCGAAAGTATATTGTTGCAGTTGGAATTGTAATCGCATACTTGATTGAATGGATTATATCAATATTTTTAACTTTTGGTACAAAGTACAGATTTAAATTATCATTGAAAGATCATGATGGTATAAAAGAATTAGTTAAAACGATTGTTCCAATTACGATTACATACATTATTGATGACATATGTACATTTTTCGATAAGATGTTTGCATCATATTTATATGAAGGTTCTATTTCTTCACTAGCATATTCAAATTCGCTTAGAAAGGTTATCTATAGTGTGGTAACTGTTTTGGTTACAACTATTTTGTATCCCAAGGTTTCAGAGTATCTTGCTCAAAAAGATGATGTACGTGCTAGAGACACAATTGGATTATCGCTTAGAATACTATTTATTGTTTTAATTCCAGTTATTTCAACATGCGTTATTATGTCTAATCAAATTGTTTTTGTTGTCTTTGAAAGAGGGGCATTTAATAGCGAATCCACGAATTTAACAGCATCTTCATTTATGGCATATTTATTTGGTTTAATTCCTTTGTCTTGTAATGCGATAATAATAAAATACTTTTATGCAAATAAAAAAGCAAAGTATTGTACAATTTTGAGCGCATTAACAGTGGGTACAAATATTGTATTTGATGCTATTTTTGTTAACTCACTTGGACATACGGGATTGGCTTTGGCTACTAGTTTATCAGTTGCTATATCTATGCCATTGTACTATTATGTATATAAAAGAGAACAAAATAGAAAGGGCGACAAAAGAAATAGCGTTGTTTTTATTACTGAAAAAACAAAAAACAGTTTTAAAATCATATTTGCTTCTGCTATTTGTATAAGTGTAGCGACAATTACATATTGTGTTAGAGACATATATCAATCGTTTAGTCAAACAAATATTCTATGCTCAATGGCAACGATAACTGTTTGTTTTATTATTTTAGCATTATCAATGTGGGTGCCATTGTTTCTCTCAAAAGAAAAATCTTTTAGAAAGATGATTAGTAAATTAAGAATAAATAAAGACGAACAGTTGTCTGGAGGAGAGAATCATGAGTGATTATATTTTCTTGTTTGATTTAGATTCAACGATAACGCAAAAAGAGATCCTACCTGAGATATCTTCTAAAATAGGAAAATTATCAGAAATGAGGCGATTAACTGAAGCAACAATGAGAGGAGAGCTTCCTTTCAAAACAAGTTTTATTAAAAGGGTTGAGATTTTATCAGATGTTCCGGTATCAGAAGTTAATAAATTGGTTGCGAGTATTCCACTCAATAAATGTATTACCGAATTCATAATGAAAAACAAAGACAGATGCTATATAGTGACTGGAAACTTGGATATTTGGATAAGTGGATTAATGCAAAGAATTGGCATGAAGAATCATTATTATTGTTCAAAAGCGGAAACTAAAAACGATCATATTTCAAAGATTATTAGTGTGGTTGATAAAGAACTTATGGTGAAACAATTTGTTCAACCTTTGGTTGTGGTTGGAGATGGTGATAATGATTCGGGAATGGCAAAATTTGCAGAAGTGGCAATTGGTTTTGGTGGGGTTCGCGATATCGCTCCATCATTGATAAAATGTATTGACTATGCTTTTTTTAGCGATAAAAAATGTGCGGATTTTTTAACAGCATTACTATGAAAACGGAGAAAATAAAAATGAAAAATAACATAACGATAATTATTAGCTGCGCAGGAATGGGAACGAGACTAGGAATTGGTACAACGAAAGCGTTGGTTGATGTTGCTGGCAAGCCACTTATCATACATCAACTTGAACAATTGAAAGATTATGATGATATAAGGGTTGTTGTTGGATATCAGGCTGAAAGAGTAATAGATGTTGTGAAAAATTACCGCAACGATATCACATTTGCATTTAATTACGATTATAAAACAACAGGGACAGCAGCAAGCTTTTCAAAAGGATTAATAGGGGCAAGGGAGTATTCTGTGGCGTTCGACGGAGACTTACTTGTCAATCCAAAGGATTTAAAGTGCTTATTAGAATACGAGGGCGAGGTTATTGGTGGATGTAATCCAACAACAGATAATCCTGTGCTTATGTCAATTGAGAACGGGTGCGTTGTGAGGTTTTCTCGCGATTTTGGACAACTTGAATGGACAGGCTTGGCAAAAATGAAAACTGAAAGGTTAACACCGGGAAATCAACATGTTTACATGATGCTTGAACCACTTATGCCAATTAAGGTAATGAAAATACAAACGAAAGAAATTGATACACAAAATGACTATGAGAAAGCCGTGAAATGGGTATTAAACGGTTTTAGTGAATAATTGCAAATTTATTTTTATGGAGAAAAGAAAAATGAGTATTTATGAACAACTTATAAACAAGTCGGAAGCTTTGGCATTAGTTGGACTTGGATATGTTGGAATGCCAATAGCACATGCTTTTGCTAAAAAAGGTATAAATGTCATCGGCTTTGACATAAATAAGGACAAAATTGAACTATATAAAACTGGGATCGATCCAACAAAAGAAGTTGGCGATGATGAAATAAAGAAAACAAAAATTCATTTCACCTCAGAAGAAAAAGATCTTTCCAAAACAAGATTTATTATTGTTGCTGTCCCAACTCCTGTAAATACAGATCATACTCCAGACTTAACTCCCGTCGTCGGTGCTTCGGAGATTGTTGGTAGAAATCTTAGACCGAATACAATTGTTGTCTATGAATCAACAGTATATCCAGGTTGTACTGAGGATATTTGCATACCAATTTTGGAAAGACAAAGTGGATTAAAGTGTGGAAAAGATTTTAAAGTTGGATATAGTCCCGAAAGAATAAACCCTGGAGATAAGGTTCATCGGTTGGAAAATATTAAAAAAATAGTATCTGGCATTGATGAAGATTCATTAAAAGAGATTAAGTCTATATACGATATTGTGATAGAAGTTGGAACACATCCTGTTTCCAATATACGTACCGCCGAGGCTGTTAAAGTTGTTGAGAATAGTCAACGTGATATTAATATTGCTTTCATGAACGAACTCGCAATGGTCTTTGATAGAATGGACATAGACACAAACGAGGTTGTTGATGGAATGAACACAAAGTGGAATGCACTTGGTTTTAGACCAGGCTTGGTTGGCGGTCATTGTATAGGGGTTGATCCATATTATTTTACTTATCAAGCTGAAAAATTAGGTTATCACAGTCAGATAATATTGAATGGGAGAATTGTTAATGATTCAATGGGCTCATATATAGCTGAAGTGGCGATAAAAAAAATGATAGAAGCAAACCAAGCACCCAAAAAAAGTAAGGTGGTTATTCTTGGTCTTACATTCAAAGAGAATTGTCCTGACACTCGTAATAGCAAGGTGGATGATATTATAAAAAAACTTAATTCGTACGGAATTCACCCCATGATAGTTGATCCATGGGCATCAGAAATAGATGCTGAACACGAGTACGGAGTTAAGCTTAATAAGTTGGATGAAATAAATAATGCTGATTGTATAATAGTTGCTGTTGCTCATAATGAATTTAAAGCATTAACAATAGATGAGATTAAGAAAATGTACAAGAATTGCGACGAATGTGAAAAGGTTCTTATTGATGTAAAAGGAATATTCAACATCAGAGAATTAAAAGAATCTGGAATGCAATGGTGGCGCTTGTAATGAACATTTATTTGACAATGATTAAATGACATATAAGTGCTTTTATGGTGAATGAAATGATTACGTTAAGAAATAGTGAAATTGAAGTTCAAATAAATCAGCAGAGCGCACATATCGAAAGAATAATTAATCGACACACAGGGATAGATCATTATTGGATATATGATAAGTTAATTTGGCCTAGAAGAACTTCTGTTTGTTTTCCAATATGTGGAGGGCTAATAAATGATTGTTATACTTACGAAAACAAAAATTATTATATGCCAATGCATGGATTCTTAAGAGATTATAATATGGAAATGATTGATGCTTCTAACATTTCTGCAATAATGTCATTTGCTGATTCAAAAGCCACAAGAGACCTATATCCGTTTTCATTTGTTGTTCGGATTAACTATCAATTGTACGAAAATCATTTGTTTGTGAGTTATTCAGTAAAGAATACTGGAAACAAAACGATGCCATTTTCCATAGGCTCGCATTATACTTATAGATTGCCAAGCCAACAAAAAGAGTGCTATTATTTGTTTTCTAAAACACAAAATGCATTGAGCTATACACAAAAAGATGGAATTATCGGTTTAAAAGAAAACCATTGTTGCTTTAAAGATAATTTGATTCCAATGGACAATTTGTTTGACAAGGCATCGAAAATTTTCGAAGTGTCTGAATTAGATACAGACTATATTGCCATTTGCGATAAAAAAGGAATATTTACTAAAGTTGAGTTCTATGGCTTTAGTTATGTGGTGTTATGGGCTCCCAAAGGAAACAACAGTCCTTTTGCATGTATAGAGCCGTGGGCTGGGATGGCTGATTTTCAATCTCATGATTTAAACATTTGCCATAAAAAAGGAATCATTATGCTGAAAGCGAATGAAGAAAAGAGTTTTTTACAAATTATAACCATATATTAATGCTTTTATGAAATGAGGTAAAACAATGAGTTTTTTTAAGGATTCAACGTTAATGATTACTGGGGGAACCGGTTCATTCGGATCAGCAGTTTTAAAACAATTTATCGAAACTGATATAGGAGAAATACGTATTTTTTCGCGTGACGAGAAAAAACAAGATGATATGCGTCATGAACTTCAAGCGCGATATCCAGGACATGCAAAGAAAGTTAAGTTCTTTGTTGGAGATGTTCGTGATCTTCGCTCGATTGCAGATGCAATGCCAGGAGTTGACTATATTTTTCATGCGGCCGCACTTAAACAAGTTCCATCATGCGAGTTTTTTCCCATGCAAGCAGTAAAAACAAATGTTGAAGGAACGGATAATGTTTTACATGCAGCTATTGAAGCAGGAGTTAAGCGCGTAGTATGTCTTTCTACAGATAAGGCAGCATACCCAATTAATGCTATGGGAATTTCAAAAGCAATGATGGAACATGTTATTTATGCTAACGCGCGTGTTGCAGCAGAAAGAGGCGGAACCGTCATATGTTGTACTCGTTATGGTAATGTCATGTGTTCTCGTGGATCAGTCATCCCACTTTTTATCGACCAAATAAAAACAGGGAACCCGATTACTATTACAAATCCTGCTATGACACGTTTTCTTATGAATCTTGATGAAGCAGTCGAATTGGTGCGTTTTGCATTTGATCATGCAAATCCCGGAGATCTATTCATTCAAAAAGCAGATGCATCGACTATTGGAGATCTTGCAAAAGGTGTTCAAAAGCTTTTTGGAGATACCGGCACATGTATTATTGGCACGCGCCATGGAGAAAAGCTTTATGAAACGCTGATGACTAGAGAAGAACGTTTACGCAGTGAAGATATGGGTAACTATTTTAGAGTTGTAGCTGATAACCGAGATCTAAACTATGATAAGTTTTTTGTCAAGGGAGAAGTTATGACTGAGGCGGATGAGAGTTATACTAGTCACAATACGACGTTGCTTGATATAGATGGAGTTGTAAAGAAACTGTTGACTGTCGATTACGTTAAAGAAGCACTTGGAATGCTATAATGGAGAAAAAGACAATGGCTAATTGGAAAGAAAACGGAAAAATTAAGCTTCTCATCATATGTGGAACACGTCCAGAGATTATCCGCCTTGCCGCTGTTATGAAATGTGCAAAGGAGTATCTCGACACCTGCATTTGCTATACAAACCAAAACTATGACAAGAACCTTTCCACAGTATTTTGGGAAGATTTCGAACTAGGCGGACCTGATGTATTGCTCCACGTTGCAGGGAAGAACCTTGGTGAAACTTGCGCAAATATCATCAGCCAAACTTATGACCTTATGGTGGAATTAAAGCCTGAAGCGGTGCTTGTTTTAGGTGATACTAACTCATGTCTTTCTGCAATCAACGCTAAGAGATTGCACATTCCTCTATTCCATATGGAAGCCGGCAACCGTTGTAAAGACGAGTGCTTGCCTGAGGAAACAAACAGAAGAATCGTTGACATCATCAGCGACGTAAACCTTCCATATTCTGAAGCCGCAAGACGTTATTTGATCGAATGCGGAATGCCTAAAGAAAGAACTTATGTTACTGGATCTCCGATGGCAGAGGTTCTTACGATGAATCTTGAAAAAATTAAAAAGAGTGACGTTTTGCAGCGTTTAGGCCTTAAAAAGGACAATTACATCCTGCTTTCAGCTCATAGAGAAGAGAACCTTGATAGCGAAAAGAACTTCAATAATTTGTTCAATGCGATCAATGCGTTGGCTCGTAAATACGATATGCCGATCCTTTATAGCTGCCATCCAAGAAGCAAGAAAAAGCTTGAGGCATCCGGATTCAAACTTGATCCTAGAGTAAGGGTAAATGAACCGCTTGGTTTCAATGATTACAATAACCTACAAATGAATGCTTTGGCTATCGTCTCAGACTCCGGAACATTGCCTGAGGAATCAAGTTTCTATCTTTCTATCGGAAGCCCAATCGCAGCGGTATGTATCCGTACTTCAACCGAAAGGCCTGAAGCGATCGAGGTAGGCGATTTCATAATTGCCGGTATTACTGAAAAAGAATTACTTCAAGCAACTGACATGGCCATCGAAATGAAGGAACAAAGTGTTCTTGGCAAACCTTGTCCTGATTATACAGACATTTGTGTGTCAATGAAGGTGGTTCGCATCATTCAATCCTATACGAGCATTGTAAACAGAATGACATGGAGAAAAGATTAATGAAGTTATTAGTGACAGGGTCCAATGGTTTTGTCGGTCGCAATCTTGTTGAAAACCTCAAGAATATCCGCGATGGGAAGAACTGCACGCGCCCGAACATCCATATCGACAAAATTTACGAATACGACATTGACTCAACGCCCGAACAACTTGATGCATACTGTGCTGATGCGGATTTTGTGTTTAATCTTGCTGGCGTCAATCGCCCTAAAGATCCAAAGGAATTTCGTGAAGGAAACTTCGGTTTTGCCTCCACACTCCTTAACATGCTAAAGAAGCACAATAACACCTGCCCAATCATGCTCAGTTCTTCTATTCAGGCTACGTTACAGGGACGTTTTGGCACGTCGGAGTATGGAATTTCTAAAAAAGCAGGGGAAGATTTGTTCTTTAAATATTCAAAAGAAACAGGTGCGAAGGTGCTTGTATATCGTTTTCCAAATCTCGTAGGTAAATGGGTGAAACCAAACTATAACAGTGCGGTCGGTACATTTTGCAATAACATTGCAAACGACCTGCCTATAACTGTAAACGATCCATCTGTAGAGCTAGAAATGCTTTTTATTGACGATTTGATTGATGAGATGTTCGATGCACTAGAGGAAAAAGAACATCACTGCGAGTTTGATGGTATTCAAACCGTGCTGACAGAAAATGGTAAATACTGTGCTGCACCTATCACGCATAAAGTAACACTTGGACGGATTGTTGAATTGTTATACACTTTCCACAATCAACCACAGACATTATTTATGCCTGCAATTCCAGATGGGAGTTTTGAGAAAAAGTTGTACTCTATGTACCTTTCATATCTACCGAAAGAAAAGATAGCGTTCAACCTAAAAATGAATGTAGACGATAGGGGTTCATTCACCGAACTCTTGAAAACGGCTGACCACGGACAGTTTAGTGTTAATATCAGCAAACCAGGAATTACTAAAGGACAGCATTGGCACAATAGTAAGTGGGAGTTCTTCATTGTTGTTTCCGGTCATGGGCTCATTCAGGAGCGAAAAATCGGAAGCAGTGAAATACTCGAATTTGAAGTCTCTGGCGACAAAATCCAAGCTGTTCATATGTTGCCGGGTTATACGCATAACATCATAAACCTCAGCGAGACAGAAAATCTCATCACGGTTATGTGGGCAAATGAGATTTTCAATCCCAAAAAACCAGATACATTTAGCGAAAAGATTTAGATTATTGAGTATGGTGTAGAGTATTTAATTGGGTTTTATTTTTACATATAAAAAGTATTACTATAGCTAATGTGGAAATGGTAAGATATAGTTTAATCTTATGAATACATTAAATTTCTTTATTGAATTGACTAGTTGTTTAATAAATGGATTCAAACTTTCAGATGAGATAAAAGAAAAAGCATCGTTTCAACTTTTTAAAGATGCTTTTCTTTTAGCACGCAAGCATGATTTAGGACACCTGTTTTATGTTGCGGCTGAATCACTTGGTGTATTACCAATAGGCAATGATGAAAATGAAAATGAGTTTTTGAAAGCTGCGGAAAAAGTCAAATATAGGGCCATAGCACGATATGTGGGGCTTGATTTTGAAGTAAACCATATTAATAATGTCCTTAATTCAGCTTGTATTAAGCATATATTTCTAAAAGGAACTGAATTGAGATCATTATACCCTGAGCCTTGGATGAGAACAAGTTGCGATATAGATGTTCTTGTACACAGAGAGGATTTGAAAAATGCCATTTCAAGTCTTACTCAAGAGGAATATATATGTAAAAGTGGTGTTCAATTCCATGATGTGTCATTATTTCATGGCATGACACATTTGGAATTACATCACAATATTATGGAAGCAGTCGATTCAATGGACAAGGTTCTTTCTCAAGTTTGGAACTATGTGATTCCATATGATAGTTATCAAATGAAAATGTACGATTCTTTTTTCGTTTTTCACCAAATTGCTCATCTTGCTTATCATTTTACACATGGAGGAAGTGGATTCCGACCATTTATTGATATATGGCTTCTTGAAAAGCAGGGATATGACCACAAAGAAGTAGAGGAATTGTGTAAAAAGGCAGGAATCAACAAGTTTTATAAACGAATAATTGCACTTAACCAAGTGCTTTTTTCTGGTGAGTGTTGTACTGATGACGACGAAAAGATCATAGAGTATATTTTGGGTATAGGAAAATATGGTGAGTTAGAAGGTGCGAATGAACTCGTTGTCAGAAACACAGGGAGAATAAAAAGAGCGCTACATTATATTTTTGTTCCTTATAAAGAACTGGTTGTAATTTATCCGTATGCAAAATACAGATTTTTGGTTCCGTTTTATCAAATACGCCGTTGGATTGATCGGATTTTTGTTCAAAAGAAGAGACACCATGCCATGCAAAAAATAAAAAAAATGAGAAGATATAGTAAGGAAACGATTAAAAAAATGAGGGAACTACTCATAATAGCTGGACTCGAATGAGGTATAAACATCACAAATAATAATTGTTATCCATATTATATGTATAATTTCTATATAACAAATCAATTGTCGGCCTTTAACAATTATGACATTGTTATTTAAAGAAAGAATTAACTTATGCCTAACATCGCCTCAATAGTCCTCGCCGCCGGTCGCGGGACGAGAATGAAAGACAACTCACACAACAAAGTCTGCTTTGACTGTGCAGGGGTGCCTGTCGTTCGTCGCGTCGTGCAGAATATGAAAGACGCCGGAATTGAAAGAATCGTCGTCATTGTCGGTCACATGGCTGAAGATGTCATGGCCGCACTTGACGGCATTTCCGGCGTTGTTTTCGTATACCAAAAAGTCCAGAACGGTACGGGAAGCGCCACGCTTCTCGGTCTTCGTGCGCTCAAAGATATGGGCTATCGCGGAAACGTGATCGTTTCCGTCGGCGACAAAATCATTTCGTCTTCAATTCTGAAAGATTACGTGAATCTCAAAGGTAAAGCCGTTTACGGCGTTCAGCGTAGTGGCATCAACCCGACGGGAGGGCGCATTGCCATGCGTGACGGGAGACCTTACGGAATTTGCGAGTTTGCCGACGCTGCAATGCTGAAAGCATGGCCGAAATCGAAAGACGAGTGGAAAAATGAACTGCAAAAACTCGGGCTCGGCGACAAAAAGATCGAATCGACGATAAAAAAAGCCGACGAAACCGCGATCTGCAAAAAATGGTTCGTTGGGAACAGCAACGGCGCTGTACGTATCTGCGGCCAAGCGTTTACCGCGGACGAACTTCTGAATTCCGAATACACGAATATGGCGCTGTATCGCTTTGAAATCGACGCCGCGCTAACTGTGCTCGAAAGCTGTACTCCGAAAAACGTTCAGGGCGAGATATACGTTACCGACACAATGGAGTATTTTGCCAAAAACAACGAGGCAGAGCTTTATGTCGTGAAAAATCAAAACGACGTTTTGACATACTCGACAAAACCCGAACTGATCGCCATGAGCCGCCATTTCATGCGGAAAGCGTCCGATTTCACAGCAACTGCCGACGAACGCGAAAAAAGCGCGCTCAAAGCGTTTATTTCAAAATACGGCAATCAACCGGCCATTATTACACGTGCTCCCGGGCGAGTGAACATTCTTGGCAGACATATCGACCACCGCGGCGGAAACACCAATGTGATGGCGATCGACAAGAACACGATGCTCATCGTTTCTCCGCGAGATGACAGAACGGTAAGAGTCTCAAACACAAATCCGACCTATTCCGATTTTGAATTCAACATCGACGAAATGATGGCCCGTGCTCCGCACAATGACTGGCTTTCGTTCATCGAATCGGATGGGATAAAGAATTTTGTCAGCGCGCACAAAGGCGCGTGGTACAATTACATAATCGCTATTATCGCTCGCATACAATTTTCGCTTGATGCGCCGATCTGCGGGATGAATATTCTAATGGACGGCAATATTCCCATGGCGGCGGGGCTTTCGTCTTCGTCGAGCATCGTCGTTGCGACGGCGGAGGCGGTAACTGCGCTAAACTGTATTTCCGTTTCAAACGCACAGTTTATCGATTGGTGCGGTGAAGGTGAATGGTTTGTCGGAACGCGCGGCGGCGCCGGCGATCACGCGGCGATGAAGTGCAGCTGCAGATGGCCATTCAGCCCGGCCACTAAAGACATAATTCCCGGTCAAACAAAGACATAATTCCCGGCCACATTTGGTCACAATTGGCGGCCAGAAATTGGCCGGGAACACTTGAATTTTTCGTTGTATAGTGTTATGCTTACTTTACCAGTTGGAGGATAGAGCAATGGTGAGGACCAACTCGAGCGCCTTCTGGTGTCTGTTGGGGCGATGCTGTACGGTATCGCCTTTTTTGTTATTCAACGTCCAAAAGATACCGGTAGCCTGAGCCCCTTCAGACTCAAAGCGATAAACCTCTGGGGGTTCGGGGGACTGGTCCCCCGTTACGAGGGGAGTACCTGTGAAGGCGAAAGAGTTGTAATATCTCATAGCTTCACTATTTCAATGGTATATCCATTGGTAAGCCGGCGGCGGATGCCATCCACTTTCCCATAACAGTTTGGATCAGATCCAAGTTGAGTACTCCAGTCGCTTGGTGCGTATTGAGAATTAAACACGGTCGGATAATGGAGATCATCTCTGCTTTTCAGCAAGTGGTAGAGAATGTTTACGCCTTCTTCAGGATACCTGCTAATGCAAAAGTCATCGATAAAAAGAATCCTCAGCCTGGAGTAGTATTTCAGCCGCTTTGTATATTTTTCCACATTATTATTGTTTAGTCTGCGCAGCTCATCAATCATATCGCAATAGTCGTGTATTTGGCAGCGATAATTCAATCGGCAAGCTTCGTTACAAAGTGCAGACAGAAAGTAAGACTTGCCAGCACCTGTTTTGCCATAGACACCAATATTCTGTCCGGTTGAAACGAACCGAAAAGACAATACTTGTTGGACTGTTTCGTCATTGTACTTTCGTCCATTTCCGGTTCTCAGATTTTCAGTCCTGGCACTTCGGTCAATGAGGTTGCTGAATTTGAGGTTGGTTTCATACCGCTTATTCAGCATCTCCTCGTATTGCGGAGTTAGAACCTCACATAGCAATTGTCGCGGAGAATAATGACCAAAATCAGGATCATCCAGCAGCTTTTTCCATTGAATTGCCGCAGTAGTCATGCCAAGTTCATCCAGCATTTTCTCAACGTCATAAATCAAGTCATTCATGGGACACCTCCTGCTTTTTCAGAAGGTTTTCCAATGAATACTGTGTATCATCATCTTTGTATTCGCCAAAGGATGCAGATACTTCAGAAACGGTGTTATGGTCCTGCGGTGAATCGAAAGTAACGAACGAAGAGATGGTGGTGGAAACGTAGTTATAGCTACATTTGCCATAGAGGATTGCATTTTTGCAGCATGCTTCCAGAGCTTCATTTCCATATCTTTCGGCAAATCGAAGAATGCCAAAGCAGCTGCGGTAAGACTGTACTGGAAAATCATATTTCTCTATTACACGTTGTATTAAAGCCCTCGTATTGGGCCCTATTCTTCCTGCTTTTCCTAAGAAATAGGGCGTATTCCAGTAGCTGTAATCGCTGTATTCCTTGGGCATATCGGAAGGAATCACAACCCAACTTTTCGGAGTATAACTTCGTTCATGGGTTCGAATCAAATCGCCATTGGAATTGTAAACATAGATTTTAGTGTCACCAGCACGAATCTCCAATTGCTTCTTGAGGTATCTTCTGGGCATAGAATAATGGACGGAATCATAGACAAACGAGAAATCCGGACTTACAGTAACCATTTTCCGCACGAGATATTCATACTGGCTTTCCGGAAGAGGTTGTAAGGTATCTTTCTCTTCTTTTTCAAACAGATCCTTGCGCGAATAACTGAGCTTTTCGAAATTAACTCGGTTTTCACGGTTCATCTTTTCCCAGAGGACAGTATTGAGTTCTTCCAAAGAATAGAAAGTCATCTCGTCCATATCCATAAGGATATGCATCGTAACGATTTTTACGTGCCCCTCAACATTGGGTTTCCATCGTGGGGACTTAACTTTGGCGGGAAGAATTACCGTCCCGTTATGAGCTGCCCAGGCCTGGAACTCCTTGTTCAAACTCGGATCAATCCAGTCCTTGTTTTGGGTAACTGCCACTTTACAGTTGTCCGGTGTAACAGTCTGCGTAACGCCGCCGAAATACTTCAACGCGTTATTGTTAACGCGAATCCAGTTTCCAATATCGCAATTGGTCATTCCTTCGACATAGAAATAGTCGCTAAAGGATAAGGCGGCAACAAAGATCGTCACCTTAGTAAGAACGTCTGAGCTTCGCGAATCATGAAGCCATAGCGTTTTGCCGGCAAAATCCAGTTCCAGGTTTACGCCCGGGTACCGCTGAATATGGAACGTCACATTCTTGTTGCCCATCCAGTTTGCGTAACGGCGGCAGTACTGGCGGTAACTCAAAGGCCGCTTCCCATCTACTTCGCCTTCAGCATTGTAGAGCTTCCAAAGATGAAGAAGCGTTTCGCCTTTCTTGGCTAACTTTCGATGGACTTCTTCTTCGCTAAATGTGCGGTAATACTCATCACCACAGATGTTGCCGGGTTTTTGATACAACAACTCGCCAATGGTTTCATTGGTGATATCTTCAGAAAGAGGCCAGGTGAGCACATTACTCTCTCTGAATCGATTCAAAAAGTCGTTAATTGTGGTTTTGCCATCTCCTGTGCTCTCAGAAATGGCTCTGCTACTCATTCCATTGACATAATGGAGCCGCAGCACTCGTTTGTAGTCCATAAACGGACCTCCTATAATAGATTCCCCGCAAGGGGTGATTCTATTATAGCCGAAAGCAAAAAGTTGGCCCGTTATTATGTCTTTGTTTGACCGGGAATTATGTCTTTACCTGGCCGGGAATAGTGTCTTCGCTGGCCGTTCTTACGGTCAATCTGCAGCAGCGAAAAAGGAAGAATAACGCAACTCGGTTTCAAGCCGTTTTATGTCGGAAACAGCGAGGCGTTCTCCGACGATTACGCGATCATTCTCGCGAACAGCAACATCAAAAGCAACAAGGCAGAAGGTAGCAAAAACAAATTTAACGCCAAAGTCGCGGCTTACGAAATCAGCTTTATGCTGATGAAAAAGTATTTTCCCGAGTACAATATGGTCGAACTCCGCGACGCGGCAGTGATAAGACCGTATTCGAGCATCTATAAAATGCTCAAACGCCTTCCCGAAACGGCGACAAGAGAAGAAATACTCGACTTGATGCCCGAAAACAAGGACAAAATCGAACATATCTTCTCATCTCATGCCGACCCGGGTACGTACGATCTTCGCGGAGTCGCTCTGTTCGGGATCAGCGAGTGCGCAAGGAGCAAAGAGTGCCTTGAATACCTCGAAAGAGGCGACTATAAAGGCCTCGGCGAGCTGATGAAGATCAGCCACAACGGCGACAGAGTTTCGGGCAATTTCCCGATGAAGATTACCGACGAATATCTGATAAAATGCTCCGAAGAAGAAGCAGATATCGCTCTTCAGCCTGGCGCTTACGGTTGTTCAATTCCCGAGATCGACGCGCTTTGCGATATGCTTAACAGCACCGACGGCGTGCTCGGATCGCAAATGCTCGGCGCAGGGCTTGGCGGTTGTATCGCCGTGCTCGTCGAGAAAAATAAAGCCGAGAGTGTACTGCAAAAACTAAAAGAAGATTATTACGACAAAAACGGATTTCCGCTCCTCGCCGACGTGTATTTGCCCGAGAGCGGCAGCTCAATCGTTTTTTGAGTATAATAAAAATACGTTATCTGAAAAAGAAGGTTTTTTACTTCAAATGAAGAATTATAACAGGCTTCTTCTAATACTGAAATATCTTCATGATAAAACAGATGAAGATCATTCTGTGTCTATAAAGGGCATTAACGAGTATCTTGCTAAACAAAATCTTGATGCAGACAGAAAAACTATATCTGAATGCATATCTGAATTGATTAATGTCGGGTATGACATTTGTTGTATTAGAAGTACACAGAATCTATACTATATGCACTCGCGTCCATTTACGCTTGCGGAGGTAAAAGTCCTTGTTGATGCTGTTCAATCAAGCAGATTTATTTCAGAAAAACATAGTAGGGAACTAATTGAAAAGTTATCTACTCTTGTCGGAACTTATAAAGGTGATATTCTTAAAAGGCAACTATACATTGGTAGTCGGGTAAAGGCGGATAATGTCAATCTTCCCTATAATGTTGAGATGATTCAAAAAGCAATTATTGCAAATCGAAAAATCTCTTTCTGTTATTTCGATTATAATGCTCAAAAGGAAAAGGTTTTGAAACAAGACGGGAAGATATATGTATTTTCACCTTTATCATTGATATGGAACAATGATATGTATTATGTTGTTGGCTGTGGTGATTACTATAAAAATAAAGTGTTAAAGTTCAGACTTGACCGCATGACAGACCTTGAGATTTTGGATTCAGAAAGAGTAGATGCTCCAAATGATTTTAGTGTTTCTGATTTCTTTGATAAGGAATTTTCAATGATGGGCGGCAATGTTTCAACGGTTGAACTTTTATGCGAAAACGAACTTATGGATAGTGTGATCGACAAGTTTGGAGAAGGAGTAAAGACAGAGATTATTGATTCAGAACATTTTAAAGCCACTGTTGATGTTAAAGTAAGTGGACTGTTCTTCGGCTGGGTATTGGCTTCCAGAGGAGCAATGAGAATTTTAGGACCAGAAGATGTTGTTGAAAAATTCAATGAATTAATAACAAAGTATTTATAGGTGGGCAAAAACTTCCACACCTCAAATCATCAAAACCCGTTGACAAAAGCGGGTTTTCTTTTTATAATATAAGGGAACATTAAGTTCCCGAAAGGAAAAAGAAATGAAAGTAATTGATGAGAGCAAAATGAGTGAAACATTGCAATTTATCCAGGACTATCAAACAAGGGAAGGAAAGACTCCTACTTACAGAGTGATTATGGATAGTTGCCATTTTTCTTCGCTTGCGGTGGTTTCCAGATATATTGGTCATCTGAAAAAGAGAAATCTTATCAAAACAGAAAATAATGGCGGATGGAAGCAAATTGCTTTGCCTGACTTTATAAAGAAAAAGGGAAGTCATAATACTTTTATTGTCGGTGCAGTCCGTTGTGGGCAGCCATCTGAAGCGATAGAGGATATTGAAGCTTGTGTTGCGCTGCCGGATGAGATATTTGGTTCAGCAGAACATGTGATTTTGCATGCTAAAGGTCCCAGTATGATAAACCGTGGCATATTTGACGGCGACTTATTGGTGGTTAGATTGTCTTCTGTTGCAGATTATGGTCAGACCATAATCGCCATACTTGATGATCAGGAAGCAACTTGTAAAATCTATGCGAGAAAGAATAATAAGGATTATCTTAAGGCGGCAAATGATGAAACGGAAAACGGAAAAAGGGTTTATGATGTTTATCCGACAGGAAATTGGACTATTTATGGAATAGTTGAGTTTGTAATCCACAAACCCGTGCGGGATGTGTTGTAAAAGTCTAATGGTATGAAGTCAATACCTTTGTCGAAAAAAGAGTGACAAGAAAGGCCACATAATTGGTTATCGTAAGTTATGTCGAGGGCATACCTTAAAAGACCCCCACCCATCGATTTTTTAAAAAATTAGCGATG
>JAEEGL013342085.1_pt1 | contig 44443 bp, 35 predicted proteins | sample 9134231 | NCBI WGS metagenome assembly JAEEGL01 (sample SAMN16246548, study PRJNA631951) | gut metagenome | biome: gut microbiome; feature: rumen; material: fiber-attached | host: Bos | place: Iran: Karaj | collected 2018-10 | reverse complement strand
TTTCCGCTCAGAACAGGGTGCTAAAGATTTCCTGTTGTTGAAGTCTCTGACCTCTACCGCCGCAAAAGCTGAATTCACTGCGTTCGATGCACTGCATTCTTTGTTTCAAGGACAGTTGGCTTGGAGGACTGAATAGTTACCAAAGAATTAAAACTTCTTTATTAGTACCCGTCTTTCCAGCCTGAAGCTGATGTTTTTCAGGATTTCACGTTCCTCGTCGTAATAGAACCGGACATTCCGGAACTCGACCTCGCCGTCCGCGGACGGCGGAACGATTGCATCCGGTGCATTTTGGATTTCCGGCTCCAGATCGTAGTATTCAAAGATGCGCGTGAACATGGCCATGGAGCGGATCCAGTCCACCTGAATATTCAGCAGCTGGTTGACCGGCATGTACATTTTTCCAAGCAGCGCAACCAGAACTGTGATCTGGCCGACCGTGATCGACTCGTCATAGCGCATCATGATCAGGCCGCCGACCAGATAAATCAGCATCGGCCCGATGTTGGTGAACGTGCTGAGCGCCATGCGGAACCAGCGGCCCGCCATGCTCTCCTTGATGTTCAGGCCGATCATCTTTTTGTTGACGGCCTGATAGCGCTGATTTTCCTTTTCCTCCATACCGAACAGCTTGACGAGGAGCTGTCCGCTGACGGAGAGCGTTTCGTTCAGGATGCCGTTGATCTCGTCGCTGCAAGCCTGCGATTCCTTGGTAATCGACCAGCGGCGCTTGCCTGCGCTGCGCGTCGGAATCGTAAACAGCGGCACGACGGCGATGCCGACCAGCGCGAGAATCCAGTTTTCACGGAACATCAGGATGAGTGCCACAATCAGCGTGATTGCATTGGACAGAATGCTCGTCAGGGTGCCTGTGATGATCTGCTGCACGCCGGAAATATCGCTTGTCATGCGCGTGATGATGTCGCCCTGATTGTTCGTGGTGAAGAACCGCTGCGACATCGTTTGCAGGTGACGGTACATCGTATTGCGCATATCAAAGGTGATGTGCTGCGCAATCCATGTGTTCAGGTAGCTTTCCAGAATGCCGATCAGGTTTGCGAGCAGCGTGACGCCGAATGAAAGCAGAATAAACAGAATGAGCGCTTTCAGGTTTCTGGCAATCAGGCCTTCGTCAATGATCTTTCCGGTCAGAACAGACGGCATCAGCGTGAGAACGGATGAAACCAGAATCGAAACCAGAACCAGCGCCATCTGCTTCCGGTACGGCCTGAGATAGGAATAAATGCGCCGAAGCAGCTCTTTTGTTACCTTTGGTTTGTTTTTCTTTTCTTCCTCGGTCAGATAACCGGGGCCGGGTCTTCCTCCGGGCGGCATGGGGTATCCCTCCGATCATGAATATTTGCTTATATTATACAATATCAAAGCAAGAAAATCAATAGCTTTCTTTCCGGGGAAGCTGCAAAACGGGGAGCCTGTGAACAAAGTGACACCGCCTGATATTTCTGTCAGGCGGTGTGCTTGTGTGAATCGTATTCGGAGGATTGTTCATTTGCCGGCCTTACTGTATCTTCTTTACGGCCTGCCCCGTTGCGGCGTCCACAAAGACGTAGCCGGTGTCATTGTCGACTGTCCGTGAAAGAACGATGTTGTATCTGCCGTTCCCGGTTTCTTCAAAGCCGCAGATCCGCAGCTCCTGGCACAGCTCCGGTGCATAGAGCTCATTGTCCTGTGAGCCGCCGATCCATTCGCGCACCGAGAAGTTCAGCGGATCCTGATTGACATAGAAGAAGCGGCCGTCCGGTGCGATTTCCATCTTCGGGTTCTGGAATGCTCTGTCGGTCACGAGCACCGGTTCTCCCTGAACGAGGGTATACAGGTCATGATCTGCGGTGAAATAGTATTCATGTTCCATGTCACTGTACATATCAATAATCTTGCCGTATGCCAGCGGATCCGGCTTTCCGTCGATCTCGTCGCCGGGGCAGTCTATGACATCAAGAAACTGGTCTTTGATTGCACGCATTTCCGTTTTTTTGCCGTTGCAGAAGTAAAGCGAGATGTTTGCCGGTGCGTTTTCATGGGAGATGATTCTGCCGGTTTCGTCTGTCCAGACCTCGATGCTGATGATGTCGCCCTTCTGATTGGTACCGGTGATATGCAGGAAGTAATGGTTGCGGATGTGCCAGATATTCTGGCATTCGTAGTAATAGCCGTTGTCCGTTGCATCGTCATTCAGCTCGTCCAGATATGCGCGGATCTGTGCGGTATCAAACGAATTTGACGCATTGCCGTCGGAATAAACGATCATGTCCTTGGAGTAAACGCGTTCGCCGTCGGAGATGAACGGCCTGTGCGGTGCCTGTGCGCCGTTGATGCGCGCGGGCAGCGGTTCCTTTTCACCGCCTGCAAGCGGGCAGCGGTACCACTTCTCCTCTGTTCCGTCAAAGAAGTAATAGTTGTTGCTGTCACGGTACAGTGCGACGGCGCCGTGATTGTCCCAGTCAACGGGATACAGCCTTCCCCAGCCGCCGAACACGTTTTCCTCGTCGCCGGTGACGGCGGCGGTCGTGGTCGTTGCTGCTGCGGATTCCGCAGCTGTGGTCAGCGCAGTGACTGCGATCTGTTCCGTGTTCTCCGAATCGGTGCGCCGGTAGAAGCGGAGCTGGTTGGTCTTTCGGTTGAGCAGGATGTCCGTGCCGTCCACAAGGCGCGTGCAGAGATAGTTTTCATCGACGCTGTCCACACGCGAGATCGGCGCGGTCGTATTGTATTTCTTTTCTGCGGCAAGAACAGCTTCCTTGAGCTCTGCCGGAATGTCCCGCTCGTAGTCGATCAGGAGGGTTTTGTTTTGCAGCTCCGGATCGGCGCAGTAAACCTTTGTGCCGTCCAGGCTGACGAAATAGATCATGCCGTCAAACGGAACGAAATAATCGAGATCCGGTGTTTCACTCAGAACGCCGGAGGTACCGGTGCTCAGATCGTATTTGCAGTAGCAGGGCTTGGCGAAGTCGTAAAAGGCCTGTTCGCCGTTGCTGTTCAGTCCCGGCGACAGATAGTACAGGGCGTTGTTGTCTGCCAGAATGCAGTCGTTCCACATGATATAGGGATCCGGCTTCGCAATGGTTTCATAGGTGTAGTGTTCAAGGTCAAAGCGGCAGAGGTTTTCCGTGCCGACCGGGCAGCAGTAGAAGTAATCTCCGCTTTTGACGCAACGGAAAGATAACAGCTGCTCTCCGAAATCCGGGATTTCCCGGCACGCTCCGGTTTCCGCATTGTAGAGATAAGCGAAGGTCTGGTTGTAGCTGACGTTCTGTCCGACCGGATCGTCTACGAGCTGTGCGAAGACATGGTAATACTGTTCTGTGAGTCTGTCAACACCGAAGAACTGCAAATATGCTTTTCCGCCGGTTTCTGCTTTGAATGCTGCAATATCTGCGTCACTGACGGTGTAGAACGGTTCCGCTTCCGGGTTTCCGTCGCTTCCGAGACGATACAGGTTGAATCCGTCGTGGGTGTAGAGGTATTTGCCGTCATAGATCAGTGCCGTGTCCCTGCCTTTGCTGAACAGCACGGTATCCGAGATCTGAGAAGCAGGATTGCGCTCACCGCGCAGGGCGCTGTACTCAAAGTACACATTGCTGTCATCATAGACCAGCCACATGTTCCCAGCCGTATGCAGTGCGCCTGTACCGCCGTAGATATTGGGCTTTGCGGCCGTTTCGGGGATGTCATCGGCGCTGTTCTGCGTGAAGAGCTGCATTTTCATGGTCTTGCGGTCGATCAGCGCCTTGCCTCTGGCTGAATCAACCGAGGAAAGATCAATCATGAACCAGTTGTCATCCACGGCGTGCAGCACCGGCAGATAGGAATGCTGTGTCATATCTTCGGCAAGCGCAGCCTGCTGCTTTTCCGTCATCATGCCGTTGAAGTCGCAGACCGTTTTGACATGCTTCATGTCGGGATCTGCACAGATCAGCTTTGAACCGTCAGAGCTGAGCGCGTAGATTTCTCCGCTATAGGGAACAAAGTTCGTGAAGTCCGGTGTTTCCAGAACATCCGTATATTCGAGTGTTTTCAGGTTGATTTTGCCGTAGCTGAGCTTTTCGCTCTCGTCCTCTGCTTTGGAAGCCATATAGTACAGGCTGCCGTCCGAGAGGGCAAAGTTTGATTCAAAGGCGGCGGTCGGCTGCACGTTTCCGAGTGCCTCAATGTTCACCGGATTCAGTGTGACGCGGTAAAGGTCGCCGTTGGCCTCAGACACGATGATATCATTGCCGTCCGTGATGAGATGCGGCTGGGAAATGAGCCCGTTCGGGATGAAGTCCTGCTGACCGTTTTCCGGCTGATAGATGCAGGCAAAGACCTGATTGTCCCAGTTGACGGTTTTGTCGGTTGCGGTTCCGATTGCGAAGCAGACATAATAGTAACCGTCCGTGAGCTTTTTGGTTTCAAGGAAATAGGTGCTGACGATGTCTGTGCTGACCTGCTTCTGGATTTCATCGGTGTCGATTGTATAGAACGGCGTTTTTTCCGTATGCTTTCCGTCCATGCCGATGCGGTAAAGCGCATTGTCCTCCGCATGGCAGAACTGCTCGCCGTCCCAGAGATATTCTGCGGCATGTTCACGCTCCGTGAGCTTGCCGACTTCGCTGCTGCTGCGTTTTGCTTCATAGCTTGCCAGGCTGAAATATGCTTTTTCGTTATCATACATCAGATACATGTCGCTTGCAACATGGATCCGGCCAAGACCGCCGAGGAAATTCGGAGCTGATTTCGCCATGCTTTCTTCGTTTTCCTGCTGACGGTTCTGTTTTGCCTGCTGAACGATAAACCAGCCTCCGCCGACAAATACGGCGCAGGCGGCAGCAGCGACAAGGCCTGTTGTGATGCGCTGCCATACCGGCTGAATGGTACTCATATGGATACTGTCCTTTCTGTTCTGACGCTTCTGCGTGTGCGGACTGCTGTGTACCTGCTCCGCTGCACGTACTGTCTGCGTTGTGACTGTACGGGACTCTCCCTTCCGCTTGACGGCAGGCTTTGCCGCTTCGATGTACTGATCCGGGATGCCTTCCATGGCGTCGTAAAGGTCGATCGGCTTCATAAGAATCCCTCCTGTTCAAGATGTTTCCGGAGCTTCTGGCGTGTGCGCATCAGGGTCACCGAAACCTTTGATTTCGAGATCCCGAGGTCTTCCGCAATGTCCTCAATCGGGCAGACATACCAGTATCGCTGAATAAAAATGGTCTGCTGCTCGGGTTTTAATGTTTCGATAAACGCGGCAATCGTTTCCCGCAGGGCGCGGCTGTCAATCTGCTGTTCCACCGTGTCAGGATCGGTGCAGCAGTCATGCAGCTCGTCAAGCACGAGTGCCGTTTCCCCGCCGCCGCGCTTCTGCGCGTGCTTCATTTTGTAGCGCTTGCTTGCGACGGACCGTGCGACAGATGCGAAATATGCATAGACGTTCTCCGGTTTGGCCGGCGGGATGTGATTCCAGAGGCGCATCAGAACATCATTGACACATTCTTCCGCATCCTGTACGCTTCCAAGAATATTGTGCGCGATGGTATACAGGTATCCGCCGAATATGCGCTGTGTTTCCGTGACTGCTTTTTCGTCGCGGGCAAAGTACAGACTGATCAGTTCTTTATCATCCACAGTAATCATCATCCTTTCGGTTCGGTTTTGAAGCGGCTTCAAAATGACAGACACCAACGGCACCGGTGATATTACACTTTTCCGAAAAAAATTTTTTTTGAGCTGTCCATAGTATACCATATGATACGGCAAAATGCAACGGCGGCTGCTGAAACGGCATCCTGAAAAATCCGCCCTCCCCGGAACAGGGAGAGCGGATCGTGAAATGAGCGTTCTGCGCAGCGCGGCTTATGCTGCCCGGAGCAGCTGCTTCAGCGCTGACAGATCGGCGGCGCTGAGCCGTCCGTCGGCGTTCAGATCGGCGGAAGTCCGATCTGCAAGTGCCGCATCCGGCCTTCCGAGCAGCAGATCCCGGAGCAGCACTGCATCTGCGGCGTCAACCTGTGCATCCCCGTTCACATCTCCGGGGCGGACAACCGTTTGCAGATAATTGACCAGATGCGATTTTGCATAATCCGCACGGTCTTCCCAGAATGTCCGCAGCGACGAAAAATCTTCATTCAGCTGGCTTTCGGCCGTCGGCGTTTCCGAATCCGCATAGTGCTCTGCAAACCGGTCATATGATTTTTCGAGCGCTTTCCGATACCGCAGCAGCAGTTCGTCTGCGCGTTTTAGTACGCGTTCACTATTGAAATTTTCATCACAGACCGAATAAAACGCCTCTGTAAATTCCGTCCGGAATCTCGGGCTGCTTTCCAGCAGCGAGAACAGGAGCCGGATATTCCATGCCTCGGACTGCTGCATCCGTGCAAACATGTCGGTGTCGGCCGCGCAATAGGGGCCGCGCCCCTGACTTTCCTCGGTGTCGTACAGCAGAAAACGCCATTTCCCGTCAGCATACGGATTGCTGCTGTCAGCGGTATCTGTTTTCCACAGCGCAAAATTGTTGTTGTTGAAGTCAATGTTGGCGATGAGCAGCTCCGTCGCCATATATTCCGCATAGCCCTTGATGTCAATGACGGCTGCAACCCGGTCATAGGCGTCTGCGCCGCTCAGGTCAGACTCCGCAAGCGCAATCAGATCCCGGAAGTCATCCAGCCCCTTGACATCCCCCTCGATATATTCAAGCGGATCCTTGATGAGGCAGACGGAATCCTTTTTGACATGGTAATGCGCGGCGAGATAGGATTCGTTCAGCTTTTCGGTGAAGTTGTAAAGCCCCCAGAATTCGCCGTCCAGGAATACGACGCATTCGGATTTTGCCTGCGTACCGAAGCTGCGCCCCGCCGCCATCTCCTGACACAGCCGGTCGCGGATTTTCAGGGTGCTGTCATTGCCGCCGTTCCGCAGAATCATGTGATCGAAGGACGAGATGCGTTCGCCGTTCACATCCCTGGCTGTGCCGCCGAAGAAATCGTATGCGAATTTCTTTGTGCCGTATTCGCTCCTTGAATAGAGCTTGAAGCTCTTTTGTGCGGACATGGATGATGAATTCCCGTGAATGCGGATGCCGGTGTTCGCACTGTAAACGGCTTTTCCGTTCTCAAACACCGTGAAGTGTGCCGGGCGCTCCCATTCCCGTCCCTTCTGCATATAATTCGGAAGCCTGAATTCCTGCCGCGCACCGGAGTTTCCGTCAACATAAATGCCGGTTTCTTCATTGAACAGGTGATCCGGATCCGTCACCAGCGAAACCACCGGAATGTCCGTCAGGTAATCTCTCTGGCCGCAGCCGATGAAATAGGTCTTTGTCACGGTTTCACTGAAACGTCCCGATGCATCATACGCTGCCGCACGGACAATCGTCGCCTTATCGACGGGCGCGTCCGGCGGATTGTGCGGGTTTGCCTGATCCGATATGACATTAGCTTCCGGCGTGCGGTCACAGACAGAGATAGCGCCGTCATACAGCCGGGAATTTCCGGTTGGCTCGCTGCCGTCCAGCGTATAATAGATTTTGCAGTCATCCGGTGCCGTCAGCGTCAGATCAAATGCAGCGTCATAAAAGCAGCTTTCCTGTGAGAATACCGGTGCAGAAACCGCAGATGACGCCGCGGATACCGGAAGCTGACCGGCCGCTGTTAAGGTCAGCATAAAAGCCGCGCCGCAGGCTGCTGCGCGCGCTGTGATGTGTGTACGCATATAGACTGTCCTCCGTTCTGTTTGATTCCGGGTTCGCGGTCATTATATCACATCCGGAACCGGTCTGTCAATGCAGCGAAAAACGGAAAATGTCGAATTTTACGTATTTTTTTGCTCTCGCAAAAAGCGGGCGCCGACCGTGACGTCTGCGCCCGCCTTGCTCTTGCTGCGGAATAGTGAAGAATCGCTGCCGGCCTGCCGGCATTATTCGCTGTGGGTGCGGCGGTAGACGGTCGGGGTGACGCCGTTGTTCTTCTTGAACTGCCGCATGAAATGTTCCTCGTTGTCATATCCGCAGAGCTGCGCGACATGCGCAATCGTATAGCTTGTCGAGGTCAGCAGCTCGCGGGCGAGGTTCATTTTGCAGTTGATGACGTCCGCGATGCAGGTCATGCCGAAGGTTTCCCTGTACACAAGCTGGAAATAGCTTCGGCTCATGCCGACCTCCGAGCAGAGCAGCTCGACCGTCCACTTCTCCTGCGGATTCGCATAAATTTTCTCCCGCAGCCGCACCAGCTCCGCGTAATGTGGATCGGAATGCTCTGCGGCGGCCTGCTCAGCGACAGGGCCGCCGGTTTCCGCCATACGGATCAGCAGCGCCTTGAGCAGATATTCCAGCATATCGCTGCGCTTGGCATTCGCCCCGTAAAACTCAGCACAGAGCTGTTCCAGCAGCACAGAGAAAAATGCGGTGTCCCCGAAGCGCAGCAGCGTGTTTTCCGGGATTTGCAGGGACTGATAGAAGCTGCGGTCGCCGCCCTGCCGGAACAGCACCCAGTCATAGTAAAGCGGCTGCTCGGCGGCCTTGCAGACAAGCGGCGTATGCTCCGCGATAACCGCGGCGTCGCCGGATTCCGCTTGCAGAAGCTGCGTCCCGGCCGTGATCTGCATGGGCGCATCCGTCAGCAGCAGCAGCGTTCCGTCCGCGCCGTCCGGGTACGAGAACGCCGTATGCGGCATCAGCACGGAACGGTATCCAAGCTCCAGAATCTGCATGATACGGCTCCTTTCCTGCGGATTTCCGCGCGGTTACTGTTCCATCTTTTTGAGAAATGCGCGGGTGCGTTCGTTGGAAGGATTGTCAATGACGTCGCGCGGGTCGCCCTGCTCGACGATCACGCCGCCGTCCATAAACACCACATGATCGGACACGCTGCGCGCAAAGCCGATCTCATGCGTGACAATCAGCATGGTCATTTTCTCTTTCGCAAGCTCCTTCAATACCTTGAGGATCTCCGCGGTCAGCTCCGGATCCAGCGCCGAGGTCGGCTCGTCGAAGAACAGCATCTTCGGTTTCATCGCAAGCGCCCGCGCAATCGCAACACGCTGCTGCTGACCGCCGGAAAGCTGATAGGGATAGAAGCTGCCCTTGTCGGCAAGCCCCATTTTTTTCAGCAGCGCCTCCGCTTCCTTCATGACCTCCGCCTTGTCGCGCTTCAAAACGCGGATTGGCGCGTCCGTGATATTTTTCAGCACGGAATAATGCGGAAACAGATTGAAATTCTGGAATACCAGTCCGAAGCTGTGCCGGATCTCCTGCAATTCGCTTTTCGGGACATAGACCGGCTTGCCGTCCTGCTCGGAAACCGCCTGCTTTCCGCAGTAGACCAGCGAGCCGCCGTCGATTGTTTCCAGCATGGAGATGCAGCGCAGGAAGGTCGATTTGCCTGAGCCGGAGGGGCCGAGGATGGACACGACCTCGCCTTCCCCGACCTCCATGCTGATATTTTTCAGCACTTCCAGGTCGCCGAAGCTCTTTTTCAGATTCTTCACTTCAAGCAGATTCATGTTCCTGTCCTCCTTATCTGAAATAGCTGAGCTTCTTTTCGATGCGCTCCATGACAAACGCAACGATGAAGTTGAATACATAGTAGAACACGCCTGCGATGAACAGCGGCAGGATTGTTGCCTGTGCCGCCGCGACCTGCTTGGCCAGCGTAAACATTTCCGTATAGGAAATGGCGAATGCAAGCGAGGTATCCTTGACCAGCGTGATGACCTCATTCGTCACGGAGGGCAGGATGTTCTTGGTCATCTGCGGGAAGATGATCCGGAAGAATTTCTGTGTGCCGGAATAGCCGAGAATCGCACAGGCCTCATGCTGTCCGACCGGAACCGCCTGAATGCCGGAGCGGTAAATCTCTGCGAAATACGCCGCGTAATTCAGCGTAAAGCCGATGATGACGGCCCAGAAGCGGTAGCCGGGCGGCGTGCTGACGCGGAACAGATAATACGGGCCGAAGAACACCACGAGCAGCTGGAGCATCAGCGGCGTGCCGCGGACAACAGAGATATACAGCTTGACAAGCGCGCTCAGCGGCTTGAATCTGCTCATTCTGCCGAACGCGATCAGCAGGCCGAGCGGCAGCGCAAAGAGCAGCGTCAGGAAGAAGATTGCCAGGGATGCGCCGACGCCCCGGAGCAGCTGTATACAGATATTGGCAAGGCTTGTACCGTTTTTTTCTGTTTCATCAACAGATTCCGCTTCTTTGGGCGTTTCCGCCGGTGCGGCTGATTCCCGTGTCAGGCAGACGCAGTCGGTGAGCTCCCAGTCAGCGGCGATTCGGGCAAAGGCGCCGTCATCGAGCATCTCAAACAGGGTTTCCTGCACCTCGTCGCGCAGCTCTGTATTGCCTTTCAGGAAGCCGACGCCGTACTCCTCCGAGGAGATGTGCTCATCGAGCATCCGGAATTTGCCGCCGCGCGCTTTGATCTCATAATTCGCAACGCCGATGTCCATGCAGATGACGTCCACCGCGCCGCTTTCCAGATTCATGAATGCGCTGTTGTAGTCGCCGACCTGCCGGAGCTCCCGGAAGGTTTTGGCCAGCGCGATATTCGATTCCTCCGCGTCCTCGCCGGTAAAGGCTGCAAGCGCAGAGCTGTCTGTCTGCACCGCAACAATCTTGCCGAAGAGATCCGAGAGCACCTGAATATCCGAATCCGCGCGGACAATCGCAACCTGTGAATTGTCCACATACGGCACGGTCCAGGTGTAGTCGTTTTCTCTGCCGTTGATCGTAAAGCCGTTCCAGATGCAGTCAATCGCGCCGGTTTTCAGCTCCATATCCTTGGAGTTCCACTCAATCGGCACCTTGTTCAGCGCCCAGCCTCTGCGCTTGCATACCTCGTCTGCGAGGGAGAGGTCAAAGCCGACGTATTCGCCGGATTCGTCTTGATAGCCGTAGGGCGGAAATTCCGCGTCAAAGCCGACGGTGAATGTATGGCGTTCCGTATCAGCGGAAACGGGAATGACCGCCTTGATGCCCGTCAGCAGCAGAAATGCAGCGGTCAGCAGCGCGGCCGTTTTTCGTAGTTTCATCCTCAATCCTTCCTTTCGCGGCAGATGCCAGTCAAGATACTACTATAATACCATATCACCGTATGAAAGTCAAGCCGCTGTGCGGCGCCGTCGTTGACAATTCCGGCGTTTTATGGTATGATATGATGAACGGAGTATGTTGTTCTCCGTTTATCATGATTCAAGACAGAAAGAAGAGAGGGCTTTTTATGCCGGAACGGAACGGGAAACGGGCGCCGGAGTGCGCTGTCCGCAGGGCGAAGGATATGCTGTGTACAGCGTGCGGTGATAAAGTATGAAGCTGATTATTGTGCGGCACGGCGATCCGGATTACGAGCATGATACGCTCACGGAAACAGGAAAAACCGAAGCGGCGCTGGCTGCAAAGCGGCTGGCCGGACATAAATTCGCCGCCTGCTATGTTTCCCCGCTCGGGCGGGCGCAGGATACGGCGAAATATACACTGGATGCACTCGGCATGGAGGCGGAAACGCTGCCGTGGCTGCGCGAATTCCGCGCGGCAATTCTGCATCCCGATACCGGTGACATCCGCGTGGCGTGGGACTGGCTGCCCGCAGTCTGGACGGAGGAACCGGCTTATTACGACAAGGATCGCTGGGCTGAAACCGATGTGATGCGGACGCATCAAGTCGGGGAAGAGGCGCAGCGGGTTTTCGCGGGACTTGACACGCTGATTGCCAAGCACGGCTATGTCCGGGAGGGCAATTACTACCGCGCGGAACGTCCCAATACGGATGCGATTCTGCTGTTCTGCCATTTCGGCGTGGAATGCGTTATGCTTGCGCATCTGATCGGGGCATCCCCGATGGTGCTCTGGCACGGGCTCTGCGCCGCACCGACGGCCGTTACGGTCGTTTCGACGGAGGAACGCAGAAAGGGCATCGCATCGTTCCGCATCAATACCTTCGGGGATACGGCGCATCTGTATGCGGGCGGACGCGAGCCTTCATTCTCTGCAAGGTTCTGCGAAACATTTGACAATCAGGACGAACGGCATGACTGAGCAGGCGGATGCCTGTCAGTCAGCATTTCGGAAGGAGAAGTAACTTTGGAAATCATTATTGTCGGCTGCGGCAAGGTCGGAAAGGTGCTTGCTGCACAGCTCAATGAGGCGGGCAACAATATCACCGTTGTGGATACCAATGCCGACCGCGTGGCGGATATTACCAACCGGTTTGACGTCATGGGCATTGTCGGAAACGGCGCGACGCATACGGTGCTGAAGGAGGCGGGCATCGACGATGCCGACCTGATGATCGCCGTTACCGGGTCGGATGAGCGCAATCTGCTCTGCTGCCTGATTGCAAAGGTGGCGGGCGGCTGCCAGACCATCGCGCGTGTGCGCAATCCGCAGTACAACGCGGACGTGCCCTATCTGAAAAATGAGCTCGGGCTAGCAATGGCGATCAATCCGGAGTTTGCCGCGGCGGAGGAAATTGCGCGCGTATTGCAGTTTCCGTCCGCGATCAAGATCGACACCTTTGCCAAGGGCAAGGTCGAGCTGCTGAAATTCAAGCTGCCGGAGGACTCGCCGCTCTGCGGCATGTGCGTCAAGGAGATCGGCTCCAGACTGCACTGCGACGTGCTGGTCTGCACGGTCGAGCGCGGCGACGAGGCATATATCGCATCCGGTGATTTCCGCTTTGAGGCGCGCGACATCATTTCCATTATCTCCGAGCCGAAGGCCGCGTTCGTCTTTTTCCGGAAGATTAAGTATCAGGCCACGCCGGTCAGCAATGTGCTGATTGCGGGCGGCGGCGATATCGCGCATTATCTCTGCGAGCTGCTGGACAATGCGGGCATTGCAGCAACGGTCATCGAAAAGGATGCAGAGCGCGCGCGCCAGCTCGCCGATGCGCTCCCGAATGTCAATGTCATTCTGGCGGATGCGGTCAATCAGGAAGTGCTGATGCAGGAGAACATCGACAAGGCGGGGGCATTTGTTTCCCTGACAAATCTGGATGAGGAAAACATTTTGCTGTCCCTGTTTGCAAAATCGGTCAGCAATGGCAAAATTGTAACAAAGATCAACCGGATCGACTTTGACGAGGTCATCGAACATCTTGACCTTGATACGATTATTTACCCGAAGAATCTGACCTCTGACCATATCGTGCGCTATGTCCGCGCGATGAACAAGACAATCGGCACGAATCTGGAAACGCTCTATCAGGTCATCAAGGGTAAGGTCGAGGCGGCAGAATTCATTGTCAAGGAAGATTCCGGCCTGACGGCCGCGCCGCTTTCGCAGCTCAGGCTCCGGGACGGCGTGCTGGTCGCGGCGATCAAGCGCGACCGCAGGGTTCTGATTCCGCGCGGCAGCGACCGCATCCAGAAGGGCGATTCCGTCGTGATCGTCACGAATCACCTCGGTCTGCACGATATGAATGACCTGCTGCAATAACGGAGGAATGACAGCATGAATTTCCGCATGACAATCTATATTCTCGGATTGCTTCTTGCCTTTGAGGGCGCGTTCATGGCCGTGCCGACACTCACCGCGGCAGTTTATCATGAGCCGGAGCTGATGCTCTTTGCCGTGACGGCGCTGCTCTGCCTGATCGCAGGATTTGTCATCACGCGCTTCAAACCGAAAAACAAAACGCTCTTTGCGCGCGACGGCTTTGTGATCGTTGCGCTGAGCTGGATCGTGCTGAGCCTGATCGGCGCGCTGCCGTTTTACATTTCCGGCTGCATTCCGCGCTTTGTGGATGCGCTGTTTGAAACAGTTTCCGGCTTTACAACGACCGGCGCCAGCATTCTGCATACGCTGGAGGGAATGCCGAAATGTATGCTGATGTGGCGCAGCTTTACGCACTGGGTCGGCGGCATGGGCGTGCTGGTGTTCATCATGGCGCTGCTGCCGATCGCCGGGGGACAGAATATGTATCTGATGAAGGCGGAGAGCCCCGGCCCGTCCGTCAGCAAGCTGGTGCCGCGCGTCAGAAAGACCGCCATGCTGCTTTATGTCATCTATTTCGTGATGACGCTGTTTGAGATCGGGTTTCTGCTGGTCGGCGGAATGCCCGCATTCGATGCGGTCAACCTTTCGTTCGCAACAGCCGGAACGGGCGGCTTCTCCTGTAATCCGGACGGTATGCCGTATTCCCCGTTCTGCATCAATGTCATTACCGTTTTCATGATCCTGTTCGGCGTCAACTTCTCCTGTTATTTCCTGTTTTTACAGCGCCGCTTCCGGGAGGGATTTACCGAGGAGCTGAGGCTCTATCTCGGCATCATTCTTTTTGCAATCGTGACAATCACGCTGGATGTGCGGCATCTGCCGATGTTCAGCGGCACCGGCGAAGCGCTGATGCACAGCTCCTTCACGGTCGGCTCCCTGATTACGACAACAGGCTTTGCAACGGTCGATTTCAACCTGTTTCCGGAGTATTCCCGCACACTGCTGGTCATTCTGATGTTCATCGGTGCCTGCGCGGGCAGTACGGGCGGCGGCATCAAGGTTTCGCGCCTTATCATCTTCCTCAAGAACATGCACAATGAGCTGCGGATTATGACGCATCCGCGGCAGGTCAAGACGCTGAAAATGGACAAGCATCCGATTGAGCAGGATATTATCCGGTCGGTCAATGTATACTTCGCATGCTATATCCTGATCTATCTTGTCAGCATGCTGGTGCTCTCGTTCGATCAGCTCGACCTGACAACGAATTTTACGGCAACCGTTGCGACGCTCGACAATATCGGCCCGGGTCTGAACCTGGTCGGCCCGACCTCGAATTACGACGTGTTTTCCACGACATCCAAGTTCATGCTGATCTTTGACATGCTGGCGGGCAGACTGGAGCTGTTCCCGCTTGTGCTGCTGATCTCGCCTGTGACATGGAAAAAATAATATACTGCATTTCAAAATAACGGAGGAATCATATGAAGCAAAAGCTCGGACTTGTCATGGAGGGCGGCGCGATGCGCGGGCTGTTCACCGCAGGTGTCATCGACGTTTTCATGGAGGAGGGGATCCGCGCGGACGGCGTCATCGGCGTATCCGCAGGCGCGACCTTCGGCTGCAATTACGTGACGCAGCAGAAGGGACGGCCGCTGCGCTACTGCACGCGGTTTTGCAGGGATCCGCGGTTTTGCAGCACGGCTTCGCTGCTGCTGACCGGCGATATGTTCGGTGCGGAGTTCTGCTACCACACGATCCCGGAGGTGCTTGATCCGATCGACAATGAAACATTCCTGAAAAGCGGCATTCCGTTTTACATTGTCTGCACGGATGTCAACACCGGAAAGGCGGTGTATCATCAGTGCAAAGACATGATCAGCCGCGAGGAACTGGAATGGGTGCGCGCAGGCGCTTCCATGCCGCTTTGCTCGAAAATCGTCAAGGCGGGAAAATATGAACTGCTCGACGGCGGCATCGCTGATTCCGTTCCGCTGAAATATTTTGAGTACAAGGGCTATGCGCGGAATATTGTCATTCTGACGCAGCCTGCGGATTATGTCAAGCAGCCGAACGAAACCATGCCGCTTGTGCGGACGGTCTACCGGAAGTACCCGAAGCTGATCCGCGCGATGGCACGGCGGCACGAGGTCTACAACCAGCAGATTGCGTATGTGCGGGAGGCGGAGCAGAACGGCACGGCCTTTGTGATCCGTCCGCCGGAGAAGCTGCCGGTCAGTCATCTGACGCATGATCCGGAGCTGATGCGCACGGTCTATGCGACAGGCCGCCGCACTGCTATGGCAGCCATGCCCTCTCTGCGGGCGTTTCTGGCATCACAGGCGTGAGCTTGCCGATAAAGGCATCGCTGCGTGATGATTGATAAGGGGACTCTCGCACGCTTCGCTATGCGTTTGCATTGATTTTATTATTGCGGGATTCCAAAGGGATTCCATCCCTTTGGCGGGGTATGGGGCAGCGCCCCATTATGAATCCATCGGAGATACCGCTTTACCGACAAGCGGGCGCTGACTGTTACGGTCGGCGTCCGCTTTTTTCAACACCCGGGCAGACGGTTCCGGATGAAACGGAAAAAATAATCAAAAGAATAATCAGTAGAAGAATGCTGCTTTTTGCTTGCATTTTGCATGAGAATGTGCTATACTCTAAATAAGGAGTGAACAGCATGAACAGACTGCTTGAAAAATCTGCGATTCTGACGATCTGTCTGCTCGGCTTTGCAGCTTCGTCAGAGCCGGTTCTTCCGGTTGCCGCACTGCTGCTCGCGGCTGCGGCCTCTGCCTGCGCACAGCTTTTCTCCGGAAAGGCAGCCGCCCCTGTGATCATTGCGGGCTGCGCGCTGCTCTGCGGGGTGATGCCTGTGATGCTCTGCGCGCTGCCGCTGCTGCTGTACGATGCGCTCTGTGAACGGAAATGGTGGCTCGTGCTTCCTGCGGGTTTCGCTGCTGCGAGGCTGCCTGAACTCAGTCAGATGCAGCTGCTGATCACAGGTGCCGGGATGCTGACCGCTGTGATTCTGTATGTCCGCGTCAACAGGCTGGAAACCGCCGTCGGAAAGCTGACGGCGCTGCGCGATGAAATCACCGAGAAAAATATGCAGCTGACCGCCCAGAACCGGCGGCTTGCTGCTGCACAGGATAACGAAATTCATCTGGCGACGCTGAAAGAGCGCAACCGCATCGCCCGCGAGATTCATGACAATGTCGGTCATATGCTGACGCGCTCGATTTTGCAGACCGGCGCGCTGCAAATCGTCAATCACGACGATGCGCTCCGCGAGCCGCTGGATGCGCTGAAACAGACGCTCGACGGTGCCATGACAAGCATCCGCGAGAGCGTTCACAATCTGCATGATGATTCCGTCGATCTGAAAAAGACGCTGGAGGAGCTGCTTCGGACGGAGCAGTTTTCCGCCGAGCTGCATTATGATGCAGGCACGCAGATTCCCGGCGCGGTCAAGCTCTGTGTTGCGGGCGTCGCAAAGGAGGGCGTTTCCAATGCCGTCCGGCATTCCGACGGCGACCGGCTGACGGTCATTTTCCGCGAGCATCCCGCGTTCTATCAGCTGCTGGTGGAAGATAACGGCACACATGCGGAGATCCGGCGCGGCGGCATCGGGCTGCGGAACATGGAGGACCGCGCGGCAGCCGTCGGCGGGCATATCAGCTTTTCCGCATCGGAGCAGGGCTTCCGCATCTTTATGACAATACCCAAGGAGCAGTAACATGGAGATTATTGTGATTGACGACGATCAGCTCGCCGCGATGTCACTGAAAACGATTCTGGAAAGCACGGGCGGCATTACGGTGCAGGCAGTCGGCAGCAGTGGCGCAGAGGCGGTTTCGCTGTACCGGCAGCATCATCCGGACGTCATCCTTATGGATATCCGCATGGAGAGCATGACCGGTCTGGAGGCCGGCAGGGTGATCCTGCGGGAAAGCCCGGATGCCCGGATTCTCTATCTGACGACCTTTTCCGATGATGAGTACATCATGGACGCATTCAGTCTGGGCGCCAAGGGGTACATCCTGAAACAGGATTTTTCTGCGATTGCCCCCGCGCTGGAGGCGGTGATGCGCGGGCAGACCGTGTTCGGGGACAAGATCATCGGCAAGCTGCCTGAGCTGATGAAGCCGCGCGGCTCCTTTGATTTTGAGGCGCACGGCATCACGGACAAGGAGCGTGTCATCATGGAGCAGGTTGCGGAGGGGCTTTCCAATAAGGAAATCGCTGCAAAGCTCTACCTCGGGGAGGGTACCGTGCGCAACTATATCAGCACGCTGCTCGATAAGCTGAATCTGCGCGACAGAACGCAGCTGGCCGTGTTTTACTATACCGAGGTAAAGGGCTGAATCAGAGCAATACAGCCGCGATGGCTGCATAAAAATATGCAGGAGCGCGGACAGGATCCGCAGACGGATCCATAACGCTGACAGCAGGTCTGACTGCACAGCGGATAATCAACGGAGGATACTATGGGTTTTGATACCGGCGCATTTTGCAGGCTGACCGGCTTGCAGTATGACAGCAAGGAAAAAACATTCTGGGGCACGATGCAGGGCGGTTATCCTGTATTTGTGCAGATTATCCCGCGGCGCGATACGATGTCGCTGCGGATTGTTGCAAAGCTGCCCGCGGGCAAAACAGAGGCGGATCTCGCATCCGCGCTGGAGGAGTGGCGTATGGCGCATCCGGGCGCGGCTGTACTCGTTTACCGCGAACGCGGACTCTCCGCAATCGTTTCGCAGGCAAAGGACGAAACGGAGAGCAGGGCGGCGTCCGTCACTGCGGAGCTGGTCGCGCTGGCAGCCGATCTCGGGCTGATTCCCTGCTGCATGGTCTGCGGAACGGAGCACGGCTTTTCACAGTATCTGCTGGACGGCACCGGCGTGACGGTCTGCGATGCATGCAAACCGCATGTGGAGTCGCAGATGCAGGCGGATACCGAGAAGCATGCGGAGGAGAAGCCGAACAAATCGGGGCTGATACTCGGTGCAGCCGCAGGTGCGGTGCTCGTGTTCCTGCTGACCTTTGCGGTGCTGAAGCTCAGCTATCTCAGCATCCTGACCGGATATGCCGGGCTGGTTGCGGGGCTTCTTCTGATGAAAAAGCTCGGCAAAAAGCTGACGCGTCCCGCCGTGATTCTCTGCGCGGTACTCTGCCTGATCGCAGGCTGCGGTGCTTCGGTGCTGCATCTGAGCGGCAGAATGGCGGAGGCGAACCGTGAAAACGCCGCGCAGGCGGAAACGATCCGGGCATCGGCGCAGGAACTGCTGGACGCGATGGACAGCATGGCGCCGGATGAGCTTGCTGCGCTGAACGAGCAGCTCGGAGAAGGCTTTGACCGCAGTGCCGTGGAGGAAAGCCTCCAATATACCAGGCTGGTGATTGACAATCAGACGACGGGCAAATGTTTCCTTGCATTCCCGCAGTTTATGAAATATGAGATGTTCCGTTCCGGATTGCTGCCGGAGCTCGCAAAATGTGTGCTCTGCCTGCTTGCCTCCGTGCTGATCGGCGTGCTGCTCACAGCGCCGAAGCTGCTGCGTGCAGACAGCGGCGAGCATCAGCTGAAAGCGCTGACACTCACATGAGCAGGCGCGTGATTGTGGTTGGCGGCGGTGCTGCGGGACTGTCCGCGGCAATCAATGCGGCGGAGCAGGGCTGTGCCGTGACGGTTCTGGAGCGGCTGCCGCGCGTCGGCAAAAAGCTGCTGCTGACCGGCAACGGACGGTGCAATCTGGGACATGAAGGTTTTGATTTTTCTCATTATCACGGCAGCGTGAAGCAGGCGGAACAGATTCTTGCAGCGTTTGATGCAAAAGCATATTTCCGGCGGTTCGGGCTCTATACCAGAACCGACAGTGAGGGGCGCATGTATCCGATGAGCGGAACGGCGGCCTCCGTGCTCGATGCGCTGCGCTTTGCGGCGGAGCAGCGCGGCGTACAGACGCTCTGCGAAAAGCAGGTGACGGGGCTGATTCCGAAGAACGGAACATGGACGGTGCTCTGCGGGGCGGAACGCTTTTCTGCGGATGCCGTGATTCTGGCGGCGGGCGGTGCTGCTGCACCGAACTGCGGCACGGACGGCAGCCTGTATCCGATCCTGCGGAAAATGGGGTATACGGTCATTCCGCCGCGCCCCTCGCTCTGTCCTGTCCCGACTGATCTGGCGCGCGTCCGCGCGATGAAGGGTCTGCGCGTGCGGGCAGCGGCCAAGGCGGTCTGCGGCGGCAAAACCGTAAAGCAGGAATCCGGCGAGGTGCAGTTCACTGACGGCGCACTCTCCGGCATCTGCATCTTCAATCTCTCCCGCCTGACCGGGGAATACGGCAGCCGCGCGGAAATCGCATTGGATCTGCTGCCGGATATTCCGGTGCATGACACGGTGCCGCTGCTGGACGGGCTGCTTTCGCTGCGCGGGAATCTCCCGGCCGGCGACCTGCTGACCGGTCTGCTCCCGAAGCGTATCGCGGAATGCTGCATCAAGCAGTCCGGCGGAAGCTGCACAGAGCCCGCTTCTGCGCTTTCGGATGCTGCAAAGGAAACGCTGGCTGCCATCCTGCGGGACTGGCGATTCCCGGTGACGGGCTCAGCGAAATTTGCGCAGGCACAGGTCACCGCGGGCGGCGTTGCAGGGGAGTGCGTGACCGGTTCGCTGGAATCGCGGCTGCACAGAGGCCTGTTTTTCTGCGGTGAGCTGCTCGATCTGGACGGCGACTGCGGCGGCTATAATCTGACATGGTGCTGGGCGGGCGGTGCGGCCCTCCGGCTCGGAAGATAACGGCATACTGATTCTCTGCATGAATCGCAGGAGAATTGACCGCAATGCATCTCGATGAATTACGCGGCGACTGTGCCCGGAAACAGAAAAAAGGCATCCGTTATATCTTGAAAACAGAAAATTATCAGCCAAACAATAAGGAGCATTGATTCTATGCGCGCATTGATTCAGCGTGTCAGACACGCATCCGTGACGGTGGACGGAAACGTCACCGGTGCGATCGCGCAGGGCTTTCTCGTCCTGCTCGGCGTCACGGAAACCGATACCGAAGCTGAGGTCACGCTGCTGACCGAAAAGCTGCTGAAGCTGCGTCTGTTTTCTGACGCAGACGGCAAAACAAATTGCAGCATTCAGGATGTGGGCGGCTCGCTGCTTGTGATTTCGCAGTTCACGCTCTGCGCGGACTGCCGCAAGGGCACCAGACCGAGCTTTTCCCACGCCGCGAAGCCTGATGAAGCCAACCGGCTCTATGAGCTGTTCCTGGCGCAGTGCCGTGCCGTCATCCCGCACACGGATGCAGGCGTATTCGGCGCACACATGGACGTCGAACTTCTGAACGACGGCCCCTTTACCGTTCTGTTGGACACGGACGAACTGCGAAAACCCCGCAGTCAGTCCTGACCATACCGCTGCGAAAGCCCTCCGCAGCATAATTGCACAAAATGAATTTGACAACACGAGGAGGAGTTTTTATGAAGCGCACACAACACACTGCTGCACTGCTCTGTGCAGCGATGCTGACCGGCACCTGCACGGTGGCGGCGTTACCCGCACCGGCTGCCGTTTATGCAGAGGAAGTCAGCACGTACCAAGGCCTGACCTATGAGCAGGAATACGGCGAAATCACGATTACCGGTTTTACGGACGATCTGCCGGAGGAGCTGGTAATCCCCGCGGAGATTGACGGAATGCCCGTTACGCAGATCGGCGCATATGCTCTGCGCGGAGCACCGATTACATCTGTGACGATTCCGGAAGGCGTCCGCGTCATCGAAGACAATGCATTCACCTCATGCGTGGCACTGAGCACGGTCACGCTGCCGGAGAGCATCGAAAAGATCGGTTCGTTTGCGTTCTCCGGCACGCCCTGGCTGGAAAAACACCCGTACAATGTGGAAGAGAAATTTAAGGTCGAGCAGAATATTCTGCTTTCTGCCGACGTGCTTGCATGCACCGGCGAGGTCGTCATTCCGGACGGCATCCGGTACATTGCAGGTCAGGCATTCTACTGCTGCTCTGAAATGACCGCAGTCAGAATCCCGGAAACTGTGACCGGTCTCGGCTACGGTGCGTTTGAAGGCTGTACGCAGCTGCTGTCCGTGACGCTCCCGGAAGGTGTTTATGAGATCGGCGATTATGCGTTTAGCGGTTGCAGACTGATGGAAACGATTTCGTTCCCGTCCACGATCTGCACGATCGGCGTGGGCGCATTTCTCGGCTGCGATCTGCTTGAAACCGTAATATTTGCAGAAGACGCGCACAGCCTGAATGTAATCCCGTTCAATGCATTCAGATCCTGCGTCAAGCTGCGTTCCATCAATCTGCCGGATTCCGTTCACACGATCGGCGATTTCGCATTCTTCGGCTGCTTGGCGCTGACGGATTTTGAACTGCCGGAGCGGCTCAGAGAGCTCGGTAATTATTCATTTGACCTCTGCACTTCGTTTGATCATTTGACGATTCCGGAGATGGTGACATCTATTCCGGAATGTGCTTTCACAGAATGCGATCATGTGACGGAGATTACAGTTCCGGTTAATGTCACGGAGGTCGGCAAGCAGGCATTCTGGATGTGCGACGATCTTCAGAAGATCACATTCCTGAATCCGGACTGCAGGATCTATGATGCAGCGGATACAATCAGCACGGAGCGCAACGGCAGATTCAACGGCGTGATCGTCGGATACGAAGGCTCGGAAGCGCAGAAGTATGCAGAGAAGTATGCCTGCACCTTTGAATCGCTCGGAGAGATTCCTGAGCTTCAGACCGGTGATATCAACGGCGACGGCTGCGTCAGCGTGGATGATGCACAGCGCACACTCCGCGCAGCTGTGTACAACATCGCACAGCTGCCGGACGGACTCTGTGCATATCAGAGAACCGCTGTGGATGTGGACGGCGATTCGGATATCACCGTCTGCGACGCACAGCTTATTATGCGGCATTACGTTGCAGAGGTTTCGGGACAGGATATCCAGTGGGAAGCCCTGCTTCCGAAGACGAAATAATCTGGTCTGATACCGGAAAACGGGACACAGAGGATCGGCCTGTGTCCCGTTTTTGTCAGCATATCCTGTCCGCGTACCACGTACACCCGTATGCACAAAAAGTACAGTTTTATGCTGCAAACTTTGTCAATCCCGCCTATTGATTTTTTCCGGAAAATCGAATATACTATTATCTGGTAGTTTATTCACGGAAAGGATGCATGGAAATGTCTGAAATACTGATGAACAGCAAGGTCGTCAAGTTCGGCGGCAGCAGTCTGGCCGATGCCGGCCAGTTTGAAAAGGTGAAGGCGATTGTCACCGCCGATCCGAACCGCCGCTATGTGGTGCCGTCTGCGCCGGGCAAGCGCTATTCTGACGACATCAAGATCACCGACCTGCTTTATACCTGCCAGAAGCTGGCGGAAACCGGCAAGGATTTTTCCGAGCCGCTGGAGAGAATCCGCTCCCGCTATCTGGAGATTGCAAAGGCGCTCGGCCTTTCGTTTGACCCGACCGATGAGCTCGACCGCATCGCCTACCGTCTGAAGGAGGGCGCGACCAGGGATTTTGCTGCAAGCCGCGGCGAATACCTGAACGGTCTGCTCCTTGCGGATTATCTCGGATTCCCGTTCATTGATGCGGCAGATGTGATCTGCTTCAATGAGAGCGGAAATCTGCTCATGACTGAAACCATGATGCTCCTGCGGGAAAAGCTCGCAGATGTGCAGAATGCGGTCATTCCGGGCTTTTACGGCTCCGGCCCGAACGGCGAAATCATCACGTTCTCCCGCGGCGGCTCCGATATCACCGGCTCGCTCGTTGCAAGAGCAGTCCGTGCGGAGATGTACGAAAACTGGACGGACGTTTCCGGCGTGCTGGTCGCTGATCCGCGCATTGTCAAGGATGCGGCCGTCATCAATACGATTACCTATGAGGAGCTGCGCGAGCTGTCCTACATGGGCGCAACGGTGCTCCATGAGGATGCGATCTTCCCGGTCCGCGCTGCGGGCATCCCGATCAATATTCGCAATACGAACGATCCCTCTGCGCCGGGCACGCTGATTGTTGCCGGCGACAGCGCCGATTCCGACGCGTTGACCGGATACACGATCACGGGCATCGCGGGCAAAAAGGGCTTCTGCGCGATCAACATTCAGAAGGCCATGATGAACGCCGAGCTCGGCTTCTGCCGCAAGGTGCTCTCCGTGCTGGAGGAAATGGGCATCTCCTTTGAGCATATGCCGTCGGGCATCGACACCATGTCGATCATCCTTGCGGAGGATGCGATCAAGGGCAGAGAAAAGACGGTGCTCTCCCGCATCCGCAAGGCTGTGGAGCCGGATGTCTGCGAGCTGGAGCACGGCATTTCCCTGCTGGCCGTCGTGGGACGCGGCATGCGCAGAACACGCGGTACGGCAGCAAGAATTTTCGCGGCGCTTGCACATGCGCGCATCAATGTCAAGATGATCGACCAGGGCTCCAGCGAGCTGAATATCATCATCGGTCTGCTGGACGGCGACTTTGAGGAGGCTGTCCGCCGGATCTATGACATGTTTGTCAACAGCACGCTTGCAGACGGCGAAGAGGAATAATCCCTGAAACACGAAAGCCTGAGAACGCGGTGTTCTCAGGCTTTTTTGTATTCTGTGTCAGCGGAAGAAGTCGAAGATCCGCCTGTTGAAATCTTTTGCCTCGTTATAGGCCTCGTGGCTCTGGTCGGGGTAGATATGGTATTCGCAGCCGAGCTTTTCTGCGATTTCCAGCGAAGCCTCGCCGGAAACGACCTTGTCCAGCGCACCGCCCAGAACCAGCACCGGACACCGGATCTGCGTGAGCCGGTCATAGGTATTGCAGCTGAGGCATGCCTCTGCCAGCGGGAGAAAGCGCTCCGGCGGGAGCATTTTTTGCAGCTTTACTGCAAGCGGCAGGCATGCGATGTTCCGGCGCAGTGTTTTTTCTGAGCTCGCGCGCTCTGCATAATCGCGGATTACGGCATCTGTTTCGCCGCGCTCTGCCATGGCGATCCAGCCTGATACCGCAGCACTGACGGTTTCATTCGGGCGGCTCAGCGTGACGCCGAGCGCCAGCTTCCGGACAAGCGCCGGGTGATTGAGTGCAAGCTCCTGCGCGATCATGCCGCCCTGCGAAACGCCGATGACGTCTGCATCCCGCAGGCCGAGCTGTTCCATCGCCGCGGCGACATCCTCCGCCATTTCGCGGATTGTGCATGGCTCCGGCAGCGGATCCTTCCGGTCAAACAGATATACGGTGTAATCCGCCGTGAATATCTTGTAATACAGCGCCGCGAACGCGCCCGTTCCCTTCATTTCCGTCAGGCGGAGCCCCGGGATGGAAACCAGCGGGCGTGCGCCTTTTCCGAACGAGATGCAGAGCATTTTCCCGTTCCGTACTTCCAGTGTCTGTTCCTTTACACGTTCAAACATATTATTCTCCGAACACGGTTTTTGCGTAATCGACGGTTGCTTTTGCGTCCTTGGCATAGCAGTCCGCGCCGATCTGCTCGGCGTAATCGCCGGTCAGCACCGCGCCGCCGACGACCGTTCTGCATTCCGGATACTGCTGATGCAGCAGCTTGATCGTTTCCTCCATAGCGCCGACCGTTGTGGTCATCAGCGCGGAAAGCCCGACCAGCCGGACCTGATTGCTGATTGCAGCATCGACGATCTTCTGCGGCGGGACGTCCTTGCCGAGGTCGATGACGTCATAGCCGTAATTTTCCAGCAGCAGCCGGACAATGTTTTTGCCGATGTCGTGGACGTCGCCCTGCACGGTAGCAACGATGATTTTGCCCTTATCGGCGTGCTCGCCGCCCTCCTGCGAGAGCATATGCTGCTTGATGACGCCGAATGCGCTCTGTGCGGCGGTCGCCGCCTGGATCAGCTGCGGCAGAAAGACCTTGCCGCTCTCGTAATCCGCGCCGACGGCATCCAGTGCCGGGATCAGCATATCATTGACAACCGCGAGCGGGGCGTGCATCTCCAGCGCGGCCTGCGTCAGACGCGCCGCATCCTGCCGGAGCCCGTGAATGACCGCGCCTTCCAGCGTCAGATTCTCATTGTTCTTTGCGGGCGCAGCCGCTGCCGGTGATCCCGCATCCTGATATGCGGCAATGAAGTTTTCGCAGTTTCTGTCAAAGCCCGCGAGCATCCGGTAGGCGCGGACGGTATCCATCATGCCCTCTGCCATCGGGTTCATGATCGGCAGCGTCAGGCCGTTTGTCATTGCCATGCAGAGGAAGCTGCGGTTGATGAGCGGCCGGTTCGGCAGACCGAAGCTGATGTTGGAAACGCCGAGCACCGTCTGCAAGCCGAGTTCTTCATGAACGCGGCGCACGGCGGTCAGGGTTTCCGAGGGGCCGCTTTCGCCGGTTGAGGCGGTCAGTGTCAGGCAGTCGAGGAACACGTTTTCCTTCGGAATCCCGAGCCGCACTGCATGGTCAAGAATCCGTTTGCCGATCAGAAAGCGCTCTGCCGCGGACTGCGGGATGCCGTTTTCGTCGAGCGTCAGGCCGACAATCGCCGCACCGTAGTGCTTCACGAGCGGCAGCACGACTGCAAGGGACTCCGCTTTGCCGTTGACAGAGTTGACAATCGGCTTGCCGGGATAGATCCGGAGTGCCGCTTCAAGTGCGGCAGGATCCGAGGAATCGAGCTGCAAGGGGAGATCCGTGACCTCCATAATGGCCTGTACCGCCAGCGGCAGCACGGCGGCTTCGTCGATGCCCGGCGTGCCGACGTTGACGTCCAGAATATCCGCACCGGCTTCCGTCTGCGTGATGGCCTCACCGCGCAGATAGTCCATATCGCCGTCCAGCAGCGCCTGCTTCATGCGCTTTTTGCCGGTCGGGTTGATGCGTTCACCGATGACGCGCGGCATATCCAGCAGGACGGTGCGCGTACCGGAGCAGACCGCAGCAGGTCGCTGACCTGCACGGCGTCCACGGCGGATGCCCTCCAGCTTTCTGCGTACCGCCGCGATAAACGCGGGCGTGGAGCCGCAGCAGCCGCCGAAGAACTGCACGCCGCAGTCCGCGAACTGGGGCATGAAATCTGCAAAATCCTCCGGCGTCAGGAAGTATTCTCCCGTGACCGGATCGGGCAGACCGGCGTTCGGCTTGGCAATCAGCGGCAGATTCGTCCATTTTGCCATTTCCTGCATCATCGGCAGGATTTCCCGCGGGCCGAGCGAGCAGTTGATGCCGATGGCCGCAGCGCCGAGCCCCTCCAGCGTCATGGCCGCCGCAGAGATCGGGCAGCCGGTGAAGGTTCTGCCGTTTTCAGTGAAGGTCATCGTCACGAGCACGGGCAGATCGGTTGTTTCCTTTGCGGCGAGCAGCGCAGCCTTGGTTTCCAGCAGGTCGCTCATCGTTTCAATGACGATGAGGTCGGCGCCCGCTTCGGCACCGGCTCTGCACATTACGCAGAAGGAGTCATAGGCGGCCTCAAAGGTCATCTGTCCGGCAGGGGGGAGCAGCTGACCTGTCGGGCCGACGTCCAGCGCAATACAGACGCCTTCTCCGACCGCCCGTCTTGCAAGCTGCACGGCAGCCTTGATGCTCTCCGCAGCGTCCACGCCCGTGCCTGCCAGCTTCAGCGGGTTTGCACCGAACGTGTTCGAGTAGACGATCTGGGAGCCTGCATCGGCATATGCCTTGTGGACGGCTGCGACGCGCTCCGGCTCGGTGAGATTCAGCCGCTCCGGCAGCTCGCCGGGCGCTAAGTGCAGCATGGTGCCCATGCCGCCGTCCAGAAAGACAAATTCATTGAGTAACAGTGTGCGAAAATCCATAATCTCAGGCCCTCCACAGGTACATCAGGCTGTCAGCAGTGATCGGTTCAAAAGTAATGCGACATCAGGCGTTCTGTCCATTCCGGAACTGCCGCATCTCTTTTGTCATAGGCGGGATAATAAGGCTTGATGTCGAGAACGGGCGTGCCGTCAACGGCATCAAGACCTTTAACAGTGAGCATATGCTCCGAAACGGAAACGATCTCAACGGCAGTCATGCCGATCCGATTCGGACGGTCTTTGCACCGCTGCGAAAAAATGCCGACCTCCGGCATATCGTCACGGTTCTGCGGCCTCCGCAGCAGATGCGTTTCCGGATTGAATTCAGCTTGATCCAGATAAAACAGAATGACCGCATGGGAGAAATCCGCAAGACCGTTCAGCCCGGATGTATACGCATCCTCCAGCGCAATGACGGAGATATCCGCACCCCATGCGGTATCCTTTTTCTCCTGTACGTGATTCCGGACATATCCGACCGGGCGCATGATGATTTCTTCCATGTTGACTCCTGTTGGCTGAATACAGAATTACAGCTGATAATACGGCGCCGTCCAGTATTCCTTCGGCAGAATCAGGACAGCGGAGGTTTTCTCCGGTGCGGCCAGCACGGGCAGGAACGAGCAGCCGGTCAGATGCGAGTTCGGCAGATCCTTGTGGAATGCAATCGCAGAGCAGAAATGCATGTCAACATTTTCAAGCATCTGTCCCTCGTGCGCGGGATCCGGCATGCTGATTGTGAAATCAACAGCGGAGCGGTCTGTTTCCGCTGCAAGAATCCGCGCCATTTCGCGGTATTCCGCGGGGGTGTCCTCCTCCGGGGCGTTCTTGTAAGCGAACAGCTCCCGGCCGACTGCCATGAGAAATTCCGGGTATGCCTCTGCAATGGGATGCATGGAGTACAGGAGATTCAGCGGCAGATCGAGCGTGTTTTTTTCCTCAAACAGCATCGCATTTGCCTGCACGAGATATGCGTAGACGATCCGCCCCTCGCTGAGCAGCAGATCCTTGTCGCGGTAGATGATGTGCAGCCCGTCGTCTTTGTGCAGACGGATCCACAGCGGCCGCGGGAGCGTCTTGGATTTGATCGGGACGTCCCGGTAATTGGCGCGCATGACGGCAAGGTGCTCCTGCACAGAACCCTCTTTGACCGTATGCGGCATTTTCTTTTGGAACAGTGCCATGTGATAACCTCTTTGTATGATATGTTTTTGCGCGTTTTTCTCTGTTCAGAGCTTTGCCCGCGGGCAGTCCTCGTGATACGGGCATTCCGCGCAGGAATTGCCGCAGCAGAAGCGACGCGCATCTTTGACCGGCTCATGCGACATGCCCATGACCGCCGTCACCGATTTCAGCGGCAGCAGTGTCTGTGCGGGCGTGACCGTCAGGCCGATTTTGCGGGGCGCGTCCAGCAGCTTGACGAGGTCGCCCTGCTGGGTGATCGGGAAATCGCCGTAACCGGCAGAAAACCGCGCTGTATAATACGGATACGGATACTTCGCCCTGATTTCGGCTTCCAGCCGGTTGCAGATGTGCTCGACCGCCGCCCCCGCGACTGCATCGAGCATGACTGCTCTGGTCATATCCGTGACCTCTGCGCGGCGGATCAGCGCGTCAACCGGCGCCGAGAGCGTCGCGGCAAGCAGTACGGCTTCTCTGCATCCGGTCAGGTGCAGTGCAATGTCCGCACCTTGCAGAGGCAGTCCGCCGAGCGTGACGCCGTTTTCTGTATGTTCGACCGGCAGCACGCGGTAGATTGTGCGCGGCTGTGCGGCCTTGCAGAGTGCGGCGGTGCATTCGTCCAGCATGTCCGAAAGATGCCCGCCGGGCTCCGGTGTATTCAGAAACATCAGAATCTCGTCGCGGGAGAGGTCTGCGGGCGTCATCTCGGGACTTCCTCCGCAATCTGCTCCATGATGTAGCGTGCGACATCCGGGTTGTTCATCGTGTAAATGTGGATGCCGTCCGCGCCGCTTTCGAGCAGCTCAATGATCTGCATAATCGCATATTCCAGTCCCGCGGCTTTCAGCGAGGCGGGATCGTCGGAATACCGCGCCATCAGCTTTGCAAGCCGCTTCGGAATCGACGCGCCGCAGAGTGAAACCATGCGCTCAATGGACTTTTTCGAGGTCACCGGCATGATGCCCGCCTCGACCGGCACGGAAATGCCTTTTTGTGCAGTTTTATCCAGAAATGCGAAGAAATCCGCATTGTGATAGAACAGCTGGGAGATCAGGTGCGACGCGCCCGCATCGACCTTTTCTTTCAGGTGCGCAATGTCCGTATCAAGATCCTGCGCCTCCGGATGCCCTTCGGGATAACAGGCTGCGGCAATATCAAAATCGCCGTGCTCCCGCAGGAATGCGATCAGGTCAGAGGCATAGCGGAAATCGTTTTTCGGTTCGACCGCGGGATTGCGGTCGCCGCGGAGCGCAAGGATGTTGTGTACGCCTTTTGCGCGGAAAATTTCCAGCTTTTCCAGCACGGATTCCTTTGTTTCATTGATGCACGGCAGGTGTGCAATGGACGGAATGCCGTGGCGGTTCTGGATCGTTTCGCAGATTTCCGCAGTTGAAGCGCCCGGCACGGAGCCGCCTGCGCCGTAGGTGACGCTGATGAAATCCGGGTGCAGGTCTTTCAGTGCCTCCAGCGTATCGTAGATGCTCCCGATGGGGACATTCGGCTTCGGCGGGAACACCTCAAAGGAGAGCACCGGCTTCTTTTCAAATAATTGAATTGCTTTCATATACACCTCATGCGGGCTGCCCCGCTTATATAGATTGCATGATTTCCGGAATTGCAGATCTGTGGTCATCTTCGCTGCGTCCGGCCGAAATCATTTTTCCTGCACCGTTTACGGTGCTACCCGCCAGTCAATGGGCGTCATGCCGTGCGCGGCCAGAAATGCGTTTGTTTTCGAGAAATGTCTGCACCCGAAAAAGCCGCGATAGACCGAAAGCGGGCTCGGATGCGGACACTGTAAAATCAGATGATTCCGGTTTGTAATCAGCGAGGCCTTGGCTCTTGCAAAGCTGCCCCACAGCAGAAAAACCATCGGCTGTTCGCGTTCATTCAGCAGCCGGATGATCGCATCGGTCAGCTGTTCCCAGCCCATGCCGTGATGCGAATTTGCCTGTCCGGCACGGACGGTCAGCGCGGCATTGAGCAGCAGCACGCCCTGCTTTGCCCAGTAGGTCAGATCGCCGGAGCCGCTGCGGTTGTCAATGCCCGTATCATCATAGATTTCCTTGAAGATATTGACGAGCGAGGGCGGCAGCTCAATGCCCTTCCGGACGGAAAAGCTCAGTCCGTGCGCCTGTCCCTCTCCGTGATAGGGATCCTGCCCGAGAATCACGCATTTGACATTGGCATACGGCGTGTATTTCAGTGCGTTGAAAATATCGTACATATCCGGATAAATGCGTTTTGTGCGGTATTCCTGAATCAGGAACTGCCGCAGCTTCTGATAGGATTCCGATGCAAATTCCGGTGCAAGCAGCGCATCCCAGTCGTTGCCGATATGAACCATGCTCTGTTCCTCCCGCCTTACGGCTTGCCGCTGACGAGGCAGTAGTACCAGCCGTCCTTGTTCAGCTGGAGCGGTGCGGAATCTCCGATGCCGTTCCCGGGGTCGCCGTAAATCAGCACGGCATGGCGCTGGCAGAGCAGGCCGCCCTTTGCAGGCATATAGAATTCCACGGAATCGCCGGTCGAATTGATCCGCTTGCAGGCGACGCGCATCCGGTTGATGAGGTTTTCGTAGAAAGAACGGTATGCGTCGGAATCCTCAGACTGAATCCCGAAATGCTCGTCCGGGGTCGGAACAGCCGTGACATCCGCAATGAGATGCTTCTCCGTCATGTAGGATGCAATGTCATTGAATGCCGCCTGATTTTCCGCGTAGTATTCCTTGGCGGAATCCGCGGTCAGACCGTCCGCGCGGAACAGCAGGAACCACAGTCCCGAGCCGAGCAGTGCAATGAAAATCGCGGTGTAAACAAGACTTCTGATTTTTTGATTGGACATAGCAGCGTTCTCCTTTTTCGTATCATGTGTTCAGCGCTTCCAGATATTGTCCGAAACATCCACGGGGACGCCGTCCTGCAAAAAGAACCGCGGGACGCGTTCTCCGACAGCGCAGACGACCTCGTAATTGATGGTGCCGGTGTTTTCCGCGATCTGATCTGCGGAGCAGAGCCCGGCGGCGTCACCGAATACCGTGACAATATCCCCGACCGAGATGCCCTTTGCGTCGGTGATATCCAGCATCAGCTGATCCATGCAGACCCGGCCGATCACCGGACAGAGCTGCTCGCGGACGAGCATTTTGCAGCTGCCGCAGCCGTTCAGCCGCCAGAAGCCGTCTGCATAGCCGATCGGGACAGTGGCGACGGTGCGCGGGGAATCCGCGGTATAGGTTCTGCCGTAGCTGACCGTATCGCCCGGCTGAATCGTCTTGATATGGGAGATGACGCTTTTCAGCGCCATGACCGGTTTCAGCTCCGGAAGATTCCGCGTCAGGCCGGACGGCGCAAGGCCGTACAGCACAATGCCTGCACGCACCATATCGAGGTGAACGTCCGGCAGATCTTCCACAACCGGTTTGTCAAAGATTGCGGCGCTGTTGGCGCAGTGACGGAGCGCAAAGCCGATGCCGTAGCATCCGAGGCGGTCGATTGCGTCAATGAAGTTTTCGTACTGTTCACGGGTGAATGCCGCACCGGTTTCGCCGTCATCCGCGACGGCAAAATGTGTGAAGATGCCCTCCGGTTTGAGGCAGGGCAGCTTGCAGACCGCTAGCGCATCGGCGAGCTCGGAGTGTCCGTTCCGGTGCTGGAAGCCGATTCTGCCCATGCCGGTGTCAATTTTGATGTGCATTTTGACGCGCACGCCGTCCGACATGGCTGCCTGTGAGAGCGCCTCACCGTAGCTGCGGGAATACACACATTGAGAGATGTTCTGCTTGGCGAGCACACCGGCGCATTCCGGCGGCGTATAGCCGAGAATCAGGATCGGCAGCGAGATCTGTCCCTGCCGCAGCTGGAGCGCCTCCTCCAGATTGGAAACAGCAAGAAAATCCGCGCCCAGTGTTTCATAAAGCGCTGCCAGACGGACGGCGTTGTGGCCGTAGCCGTTGGCCTTGATGACACAGCAGACCTTTGCCGAAGGATCGACGGCCTTCCGGATCTGCTGATAGTTCCATGCGGCGTGGTCGAGGTTGATTTCCGCCCATGTCCGCTTGCGAATGCCCTGCACAGTGCATCAGGCTCCTTTCAATTATGCATACACTGTTATTATAGCATATTATTCTGCAAAAAGCAAGTTGAGAAAAGAAATCCTTTCGGTATCCGGAGTGCCTCAGATCAATTCCGGCGGGCATTGCCCGAAAAAAAAGCAGCACCCCGTCCCCGGAGGTGCTGCTTCAGCTTGTAGCTGCTGATGTTATTACAGTGTGGTCTGCTTTGCAATCGCTTTGATCAGGAGTGCGAGGTCGTCCGTTGTGACCTGTCTGTCATGGGTAACGTCGGCATTTTCCATGCCCTTGTCCATGATTTTGACCTCCTTGTCCTCCGCGAGGTACCGCGCCGTCATGACGGCATCCGCAACGTCTGTCTGACTGTCAAGGTTCATGTCACCCTTGACGGAAAGGCTGTCAAAGCGCACGGCATAGTCCGGTTTGACCGGGATCGGGACGTTCATCAGCGGATTCAGCCCGGTCGCTTCATAGATCTCTGCGGCCAGTGCGAACAGACCGGCATCTCCGGTGCCTTCTGCCGCCGTGACCTTGATATAGGACGTATCCATTCTGTCGACTTCGGAACCGTCTGTGACTGCGGCAGAGCAGTCGGGATGATTCGCCGCGAGGAATGCCTTGATTTTTTCCAGACTCTCGCCCTTTTTCGCGGGCGAGTTGTAGTAATACAGCGCACCCTCTTTGTAATGCGAGATGAACGTTACCGATGCCACCTCGCCGGGCTGATAGAATGACCAGATCAGCCCTTCATCGAGCAGGCGGCTGCGGATCTGCTGTGCCTTCTCCTGACTGATCGCGTTTCCGGACAGATCGCTGATGAGAATGAGCCGATCATCCTCCGTGCTGACAGAATAATCCGGCAGGAGATTCCCGATTAGGATTGCCACGCTGCTCAGCGGGCTGTTGACATGGTCAGAAGTGCATGCGACGGTATTGTTCTGCGGGCCGAATGCGAGAAGCCGGCTGCCGTCGGGCGAAATGTAAACTTCATTGCCGTAGAAGCCCTTTGAATCGAATTTCGTGTAATTGCTCCATTTGTTGGGGTAATCGTTTCCGAGGAAAGCGGTGTCGATCCATTTGCAGGATTCCCCCTTGGATTCGGGCTCTGCGGAGAACAGGCTGTCATTGCGCACTGCAAAGACCGGCTCGCCCGTGACCAGATTCCGGAACTGCGGCGTTTCGCCGACTGCTTCGCGGAGCTCTGCTGCAAGCGCGATCAGCTCTGCGGATGTCAGATCCTTGTTCGGCGTGACTTTGATATAATCCGTATCGGTTCGGATCACATCCTGCGGCGCATCTTCGGTGACCGTATAACCGGGACGGTTCTCCGAAAGCCATGCTTTCAGCGCAGTCATGAACTGATCCGGATTCTGTGTCGGCTTAAAGTAGTACAGCGCATCGCCGGTATTGAACATCGGGAAGGAAACGCCTGCAACCTCGCCCGGTGCATAGAATGCACTGATGAGTCCCTGCTTTTTCAGCGTGCTGCGGAGATTCTGCACATCCTCCTGCGAGAACTCCGTGCTGCTGTAATTGCTGATCAGGATGAACCTGTTTCCGTATGAAGTGACGGAATAGGGCTTTGCGGCTTCCTCGATCTTTGTGAGCGCGTTGTTGTTTACGGCAAAGCATCCGATCGTGTTGGGCATGGGGTCAAACACGGCCAGCTGACCGCCGTCCGGGGAGATATAGGTATCGCCGCCGAACATTCCCTTGGAGTCGTATTTCGTGTAGCTGCTCCAGCGCTTTTCCTGTTCGGAGCCTTTCAGGCCGGTGTCGATCCATTCGCAGGGTTCCCCCTTGGGTTCTGCGGGAACGAAGCTGTTGTTCCGGACGGCATAGATCGGTTCATGCACAAGCATTATCATCCACTGCGGCCATATACCGGCGACGCGGTAAATGTCGCAGGCAAGTGCAAGCCTCTGACCTGCCGTCAGATGTGCTTTCGGCGTGACCTTGATATACTGCGGTTCAGTTCTGCCGCCCTGTGCGGCTGCCGGAGTGATATAGTCCTCCGTCGTGCAGTCAGTCCGGTATTTCTCCAGCCATGCCTTCATGACATCCACCTGCTGCGCTTCCTGCTCCGTGTAGCCGGTGTAATAGAGCAGCGAACCGTCCTCTGCGGGTTCAATATCGTCGTATCCGACCGACGCAACGTCGCCCGGGCCGTAGAATGTCCGGATCAGGCCGGCATCGGAGAGTTCTTTTTTGATCGCATCGGCGGATTCCGGCTTGAATGTATTGCTGCCGCTGAATGAAATGATGCAGAAGTCTGACTGCATTTTAACAGAATAGGAATCGGAGTATTTCTTTGCAAGCGCCCGCAGTTCATCGTAGGAGATCGCCTTGGTGTCATTCAGATGGAATGCGACGCAGTCCGACCAGGCGCGGAATGAGAGCATGCTGCTGCCGGAGGTGTAATACTCGAGCGTGCCTGTTTTCCCTGCGTCCTTCGATAAGAAGAATTTTGCATTCGGGTAAGCGGACGCACCGCTGCTTTCTTTTTCGTAGGGGGACTCCCACGGGCATGTTTGTTCCGTGATCTGCACGGTCTGCTTCAGGTCAATTCCGAAGGCGCGGGAGCATCCGTCGGTGATCGCCATGACGTCCGGCCAGTAACCGAGCGCCTCAAACACCTTTGCATAAACGGCGCCCACATGATCGGAGCTGTTTTCCGTCTGCGTCGCAGCCGTCTGGCGGACGATTGCCATGTTTTCACGGCTTTGATCCGTTTTCAGAACCCAGTCCGGTTCATGCGCATTCAGGTACGCGCTGATTGCCTGCTCCTGCTCGGCATTGTAAAAATATCCGCCCGGAACGGCATCGTCGACATAGCCGAACTCCGGATAATACATGCATGCCGTAACAGGATACTGTTCTCCTACAAGCGTCCGGTACAGTGCCTCAGCCTTCTCCTGAACGCCCTCGCCCTGCTCCGGCAGCCGGATCTCATAGCGAACCGGGGAGGCGATCAGATCCGGAACCGTTCCGTCATCCCGGATTGCGATGCAGACCTCGAGCATCTGCTCCGTGATCTGATACCCGCTGCCGAAATACTGCTCGCAGAGGGCGGCAATATGACCTTTCAGCGGTTCGTACCGCATATCATCCGGCCCGTCCAGCGTCAGCTCGATTCCGGCGTTTCCCGCTGGGGAGATGACGTACATTCTGCCGCTTTCGGTGTTATAATAGAACTGTGTGTCGTCGCCCAGTGTCCGGTTGTGTTTCTCATAGTATTCGTGCAGACCTTCAATGCGCTTGCAGCTTCCGATCTGCGAAAGATAGGGTTTCGCCGTAACGGCGGCATAGACCGGCATATTGAGCAGCACTGCCGATGCCGTCGCTGCTGCCAGATTTCTGAGATGCTGTTTCATGGAGATATTCCTCCCTTCAAGTCGTTACAGGATCACAAGCGTGATGTTGTCCCTGTCGTGAATGTATTCGTCCACATCGTCCACATCAAAGCATTCCGCTTTCATGTCGTAGATTCCGGCTGCGATGTCCGGCGGCAGCTCGACACGGAATTCAAACTGCTCTCTGCTGTACTCCGCGTTGTCATACAGGATCTCAATCGTGAGCCTGCCGTTCCGCAGTCCGAGGTAGGATATCATGGCATCCGAGCATCTCGTATCCATGCGGATCACGAGCGTATTGCCCTCCATCTTCGCAATTTCCTGCTTATCACTCTTCGGTGCAGCGCCCGAGATGGGTTCGTCTTCGCTTGCCACCGGACTGTTCCCGGAACCGATCATCACCCGCGTGATGCTGCACGGGATGCGTCCGTTGTTGCCCGGCGGCGTTGCGCTGCCCTGATCTGTCTGAGAGGGTGTCGGCTGCGTTGTCGGTGCAGCAGGTTCAGTCTGCGTCTGCTGCCCCTGCTGCTGCGGCCGTTCGGGAATGGCGGTTGTGCGGGACGGCGTCTGGCTGTTGCCGCGCTCGTTCGGTGCCGTGGTTGTCCTGTTGTTGCTCGGCTGCTGCGGCTGGTTCGGCGTATCCGGTGTGCCCGCCGGATCGCCCTGTTCCTCGCCGCCCGGATCCTCTGTCGCATCGGGATCCGTCTTCTCCGGACGCGGTGCGGTTGTGAAGTGGTAGACCGGCTCTGTGACGATATGCACATAATACGGGTCCGTGGTTTCTGTGAGGGTGTTTCCCTGCTGTGCGGATGTGCCGTCTGCCGCTTCGGTTTCGGCGGGCAGGACGGTCGTAACCTGTACGGAGGAGGACTCCTCCGTGACCTCAGGCTTTTCCGTGCGGAGCTTCGGCCAGATGAATGCGGAAACCGCAATCACCAGACAGGCTGCGGCAGCAGGGAGCGCGTAACGCAAAAGAACGGGTCTGCGGTGCGGCTGCGGATCGGCAGCGGAATCAATCAGATCATCCGGCAGATCTTCCAGCAGCTTCAGAAGTGCATCGTTCTTCACAGCAATCCCTCCTTCCGCAGAGTATTTTGCAGCCGTTTCCGGATGCGGGAAAGTGTTACCTTTACATGGTTTTCTGTCATATCGAACAATGCAGACAGCTCTGAAACGGTCGCGGCATACCAGTACCGCCGCACGAACAGATCTCTCTGGTGCTTCGGGAGCCCGCGCAGGAACCGCGTCACAGCCTCCAGCAGCTCACGGCGTTCGCTTTCGTCCACAATGTCCTCGCGGGAGGCGAGCACCTCGGACAGCTCATCGAGCGCCGCCGGCAGATGACTGCCGCCGCGCTTCTGCGCCTTGCCGGCATTCCAGCGGTTGACCGCATGGTTATGTACCAGCCGAAGGAGATAGGCGCGGAAATTCTGCGGGTGTGCGGGGGGGATCGCGTTCCAAACGGTCAGCAGTGCATCGTCGAAGCACTCCTCGGCATCCTCATTTGAGCCCAGAATGTTGCGTGCAACAGACCGGCACAGCGCGCCGTACTGACTTGCAGTTTCGGCAATCGCCTGCTCGCTCCGCTGTTCAAACAGGCCTATGATTCGATCATCGTTAATGGCAGCCACCGCCCTTCGCGTTTGTGCCCTCATCCATTAGAACAGGAATCACGGAAAAAGGTTACAAACTCAGATTGATTTTTGATAGATTTTCATCTGCGGGATTCTCCGCAATTATGTACAGTATACCATATAGCAGCAAAAAAATCAACCGGAGCACTGCTATTATTGACAAAAATCAGGCTGTATCCGAAAAAAATGCTTCACAATCCTCAAAATCCGCCTGAATGCTTGACAGAGCGCATTGCTTGGTGTTATAATCAAGTGTTGCAAAAAAGGAGGGATAAACGGATGAAACAGGACATCATGCCGGCCTACCTTCCGGCGGCGGCCGTGACCTTTACGCCGAAGGACGGCGGGGAGCCCGTCACGGTATACCGCCCGTTTGAGGCGTTCCCGCTCAGCGATCTGGAGCAGCACGCGCAGGAGAATGAGCGCGGCGCGCTGTATGAGCTCGGGCAGCGTTACTATTTCGGGCGTCTGGGCGCGGCGCAGGATGACGAAAAGGCGTATGATTACCTGCTGCGGGCGTCGGAGCTCGGCGTGCAGGATGCGATGGCACTGCTCGCAGGCTTTTACCTGAACGGGCGCCTGCTGGAAAAGGATCCCGCAAAATGCCGCGCATGGCTGGAGCAGGCTGCGGACAGCGGCTCCTGGGAGGCAATGGAAAAGCTGGCGCTCTGCTTCAAAAGCGGAACGGCAGGCTTCCCGGTCGAGCACGAATCGGCCTATGCATGGGCAGAGCAGGCTGAGCGTATGATCCGCATTTACTGGGCGTATTACGCACAGGAAGGCTTTGTGGATTTTGCGGAGAAGCAGAAGGAGCTGCTCATGGCGCACACGCGCATGACATTTTTCCTTTCAGACTGTTATGCGGACGGTGTCGGCGTAAAGCGCGACCTGAACGAAGCGCTCCGCTGGCTGAAAACCGGAGAACAGTTTGTATGCGGCTGCACGGGGCTTGCAAGGGTCGAAATGTTTGAGATCCGGCGGGCGCAGCTGATGCAGCGGATCAAAAATGACGAACAGCGCCGCCGCAATGCGGAGCGCGCTGCGAAGAAGAAAAAGAAGTGAGGGTGCAAAGTGGTAAGAAATGATTTGAGAAACATCGCAATCATCGCGCACGTTGACCACGGCAAGACGACGCTGGTCGATGAAATGCTCAAGCAGAGCGGCGCGTTCCGCGAGAACCAGTCCGTTGCCGAGCGCGTCATGGACTCCAACGATCTGGAGCGTGAGCGCGGCATCACGATTCTGGCGAAGAACACCTCCGTCATGTACAACGGCGTCAAGATCAACATTATCGACACGCCCGGCCATGCGGATTTCTCCGGCGAGGTGGAGCGCGTTCTGAACATGGTGGACGGCGTGCTGCTGCTGGTCGATGCGGCGGAGGGCCCGATGCCGCAGACGCGTTTTGTGCTGTCGAAGGCACTGGAAATGGGCCAGAAGATCATCATTGTCGTCAACAAGATCGACCGTCCGGATGCGCGTCTGGATGAGATCGGCGACGAGGTGCTGGAGCTTCTGCTCGACCTCGACGCAAATGACGAGCAGCTGGAAAGCCCCGTGCTGTTCTGCTCCGGCAGAAGCGGCACAGCATCGCTTTCGCAGTATGAGCCGGGCACGGATCTGAAGCCGCTGTTCGATACGATCCTCAGCTATATCGAGCCGCCGCAGGGCGAGCCGGAGGAGCCGCTGCAAATGCTGATCTCCTCGATTGACTATAATGAATATGTCGGCAGAATCGGCATCGGCAGAATCATCCGCGGTACGGCAAAGGTCGGCCAGCAGGTGCAGGTCGGCAACTTCCACAGCGAGGAAAAGCCGGTCACGGCAAAGCTGGTGACGCTGCTCCAGATCGAACAGCTCCAGCGCGTTTCGACACAGAGCGCGACCGTCGGCGACATCGTGTGGATTTCGGGCATCGACGGCATCAACATCGGTGATACGATCTGTGCGGCAGGCAGCTTTGAGCCGATCAGCTTCACGAAGATCAGCGAGCCGACCGTCGAAATGACGTTCTCTGTCAATGACAGCCCGCTTGCAGGCCGCGAGGGCAAGTTCGTGACCTCCCGCCAGCTGCGCGAGCGCCTTTATAAGGAGCTGCTGAAAGACGTGTCCCTCCGCGTGACGGATACCGACAGCACGGATTCCTTCTTAGTCGCGGGCAGAGGCGAAATGCATCTGTCGATTCTGATCGAGAATATGCGCAGAGAGGGCTATGAGCTGGCTGTTTCGCCGCCGCGCGTCCTGTTCAAGGAAGTAGAAGGCAAGCGCTACGAGCCGATCGAGCGCCTCGTGATCGACGTGCCGGAAACGGCTGTCGGCGCAGTCATGGAGAAGATCGGTTCCCGCAAGGGCGAGATGCAGGAGATGCATCCGCAGGGCAGCCGGATGCGTCTGGAATTCCTGATTCCGTCGCGCGGTCTGTTCGGCTACAAGAGCGAATTCCTGACCGATACAAAGGGCGAGGGCATCATGTCCTCGGTGTTCGAGTGCTTCGCGCCGTATAAGGGCGACATCGAGCGCAGAGCAGTCGGCTCGCTGATTTCCTACGAAACCGGCGAGGCGGTCACCTACGGTCTGTATAACGCGCAGGAAAGAGGCAGCCTGTTCATTCCGGCCGGTACGGACGTCTATGAGGGCATGGTCGTCGGCTGCACGCCGAAAGCGGAGGATATTGTGGTCAATGTCTGCAAGCGCAAGCATCTGACGAACACGCGTGCAAGCGGCAGCGATGACGCACTGCGCCTGATTCCGCCGAAGGATATGAGCCTGGAGGACTGCCTGGAGTATCTTGCGGAGGACGAGCTGCTGGAGGTCACTCCGGAGCATCTGCGCATCCGCAAGCGGATTCTGGACAACAGCCTCCGTATGAAGCAGAAGTTCAAGAAGTAACGAAAACAGCATGACAGAACAGGCTGCACAGAGCTGCGGATTCTGAAAAAGGCTCCGGCACTGCCGGTGAAGCGGAAGTTCAAGAAGTAACGAAAACAGTATGACAGAACAGGCTGCACAGAACTGCGGATTCTGAAAAAGGCTCCGGCACTGCCGGTGAAGCAGAAGTTCAAGAAGTAATGTGTGCATACCCTGTTTCGCAGCCGCATAATCTGCATCAGCGGGAAACCGCGTATCTTGGTCAGAAAGGCTGTGCAGCGGGTTGCAGATTCCCGATTTTCGGCAATATTCACAAACGGAGCGCCGTCAAACGGACGGCAGGAACATTCTGACATGGGCGCCGAAGCGTTCGGCGTTTGCGTCGGGAAATGCGGATGCAGAAGCAGCGAAAATTCTGCATCTGCTTACAAAAAACAATGATACAACCACAAGTTGTACGGTTGCGGAAACGGAGCGGAATACTTAAACATTGTGCATTATCAACAAAAACACGATGAAATTTTCTCTCCGAATTGTCACACAAAAAGTGACGAACCGCTTGACTAAAATTGTTTTTTGTGATAAAATACAGTTGTATCACTGATATTGCAGCATGCCCTGTGTCAGGCGGGTGCATCAGGCTGCAAGTGGTGATTCAGGCAGAGTTCTGAATGCCAATTGGCTTGACGGGTATTGCTTGTCAGGGCGATGCACGAAGAGCCGAACAGTTTCGGAGACTGACTTCAATCAGCAGCCTCCAACACAAAACAGAAAGGATTGAAACACATGAGCAAATCTATTTTCTCCAAGGTGGCTGCGGTTGCATGCAGTGTTGCTGCTGTTGTCGCAATGAGCATCAGCGTCAGCGCAGACGGCGCGAAGGGCACAAAGGTTGCTCCGGCCGCATCTGAACTGAAGGACGTCACCAACCTGGTCGCAACCAAGGTTCAGGTTGACATTGAGGACCTGAAGAAGGCAGACTATGTCGTCACCTATGAGGTTGAGGTCATGAAGAATGCTGGCTTCGGCCCGTCCGGTGTCCGTCTGGTTTATCCGTCGGATTCCAAGTTCACTGTTCTGAACAACGCAGATGGCTTCCCGGCAACTGAGGGCGACCTCATCATGAAGCACAACACCGAGCTTGCAAAGAACGACGATAAGTTCAATGTTGCAGTCGGCGTTATGGGCAACAGAAACACCAGCGGCGACGGTTCCTTCTTCTTCGTTGATTTCAAGCTGCCGAACACCGTTAAGGTCGGCGACAAGTTCCCGATGAAGATCGAAGTTGACAAGTTCCTCGATAAGGACAACGAGCCTGTTCAGTACAACCTCGTTGACGGCTACATCGAGATCGTTGGCGCTCCGGTTGTTACCACCACTCAGGCTCCGGTTACCACTCCGGCTCCTGTTACCACTACCACTCCGGCTCCGGTTATCACCACTGTTCCGACTCCGGCTACCACTCCGGCTCCGACTACCACTGTGACCACCGCTGCTCCGACTGGTGAAACCACCACGGCTATCACCACGACCACCGTTTCCGGTACCACTGCTAAGGCTACCACCAAGGCAGCTACCACCAAGGCTAACGGCGTGAAGACCGGCGACACCGGTGCAGGCGTTGCTGTTGCAGCTCTCCTGCTCGCAGCTGGTACTGCTGTTGTTGCTGCAAAGAAGAAGGAAGACTAATTCCGACTGATTCGCACACAGCTGAATAAGTAATCAAACAGGACGGTCATCAGACCGTCCTGTTTTTTGCACGGTATTTGACAGAACGCAGGATTTGTGGTATACTAAGCAGGTACCGAAACAAATCGGAGAAAGGAAAGATCATTATGAGCGAATGTACCCATGACTGTTCAACCTGCGGAGAAGCGTGCGCCAGCCGCCAGCCGCAGGATCTCCACGAGAAGCCCCATGCCCTGAGCAAGATCGGCAAGGTCATTGCCGTTGTCAGCGGCAAGGGCGGCGTCGGCAAATCTCTCGTCACCGCACTGACGGCTGTGTCCGTACAGCGCACCGGCCACACGGTCGGCATCCTCGACGCAGACATCACCGGCCCGTCCGTGCCGAAAATGTTCGGCGTGACCGCACGCGCAGAGGCGGACGACCAGGGCATCTACCCGGTCAGATCCAAGCTCGGCACCGACCTGATGAGCGTCAATCTGCTGCTGGAAAATCCGTCCGATCCCGTGATCTGGCGCGGCCCCGTCATTGCAGGTGCGGTCAAGCAGTTCTGGACGGACGTCATCTGGGGCGATAACGAATTCCTCTTTGTGGATATGCCTCCCGGGACGGGCGACGTGCCGCTGACCGTGTTTCAGAGCATCCCCGTGGACGGCATCCTGATCGTCACGACGCCGCAGGAGCTGGTTTCGATGATCGTGGAAAAGGCCGTCAAAATGGCGGAAACCATGAATGTGCCGATCCTCGGCCTTGTTGAGAACATGAGCTATGCGGTATGTCCCGACTGCGGCAAGCATATCCCGGTGTTCGGCGAGAGCCGAATCGACGAAATTGCGTTGGCGCATCATCTGCCGGTGCTCGGCAAAATCCCGATGAACCCGAAGCTGGCAGCGGCCTGCGACGCCGGTATGGTGGAACTCTTTGAGGGCGACTGGCTCGAGCCCGCAGTCGATGCGATCCTTGCCCTCGGAGGAAATGCGCAGTGAACTGGACTGAGGTTACGATTGAAACCGCAAAAGCCGGACTGGATCTGCTCTGCGCCATGCTGACGGATCTTGGATTCAAGGGCTTTTCGGTATTCGATCCGGACGATTTTGATGACCTGATGGCCGGACGCGTCGGCCACTGGGATTATCTCGAGGAGGGCTTGCAGGAGGCGCTGACCTCCGGCGAACCGAGCGTGACGGTCTATGTGCCGGAAAACGCACAGGGCGCCGAGCAGATGACGGCCGTCCGCAGCCTTCTGGAACAGCTCCGCAGCTCCGCTGATGCCGCGCTGTACGGCTCTCTGAAAATGACGAGCAAGGGCATCCGCGAGGAGGACTGGGCGAACAACTGGAAGCAGTATTTCAGGCCGCTGCCGGTCGGCGAGCGCCTCTGGATCACCCCGACCTGGGTAGATGAGCCGGTTCCGGCCGGCCGCACGGCGCTGCATATCGACCCGGGCTCCAGCTTCGGCACCGGCCAGCACGATACAACAAAGCTGTGCCTCGGCCTGCTGGAAACGGTCGTGAAGCCCGGCTCCCGTGTGCTCGACATCGGCTGCGGCAGCGGAATTCTGTCGATCGGCGCGATGCTGCTCGGCGCGGGCGAAGCGTATGCGATTGACATTGAGCAGAATGCTGCGGAGGCCGCCGCGGAAAATGCGGAGCGAAACGGCATTCCGGCGGCGCATTATCACACCTTCTGCGGGAATATTCTCGATGATTCTGCGCTCGCGGATTCGTTCGGCACGGGCTATGACGTTGTCTGCGCGAACATTGTCGCGGATATTCTGATTGCGATGAAGGATTTGTTTGTGCATTATCTTGCGGACGGCGCAGCGCTGCTGCTGTCCGGCATCATTGACGAGCGCCTGGATGAGGTTCTGGCTGCGATGGACACGGTCGGACTGCATAAAGTGACGGTGGAACAAAGTGCCGGGTGGGCTGCAGTTCTGATGCGGAAATAATCGGTGCGTCCGGTGCTTATTCGGTGCCGGACGCTTATATTTTTTGCGATATTCCGGCGCACATTTGTTTACCGTTCGACAGATTTGATATGCAATCGGAGCGATTCCCGGCGCCTTTTGTTGAAAACATGGAAATGGAATTTTTTGCTTGACATTTCCGGAGAAATATGCTATTATATACAAGTCGCCGGATGACAGCGGCGGGCACGAAAAAAGATACTGAAAAAACTTTTTGAAAAATCTCAAAAAAGGCTTGACAAAATCTTGATTCTGTGCTATAATAAATAAGCTGTCGGTCAGACGGCCACGGCACCTTGAAAATTGAACAATGCAACCAAAGAGGAACCCTTGAAGATTCCGTATTTACTGAGGAAACGAGGTAAATACAACGTCGAGGCGCGACGGAAAAGAGCGCAAGAGAAGTAATTGCGAGTGATCGTAATGAC
>JAEEGL011531709.1_pt1 | contig 44443 bp, 32 predicted proteins | sample 9134231 | NCBI WGS metagenome assembly JAEEGL01 (sample SAMN16246548, study PRJNA631951) | gut metagenome | biome: gut microbiome; feature: rumen; material: fiber-attached | host: Bos | place: Iran: Karaj | collected 2018-10 | reverse complement strand
TGAAAAACCGGCAGCCTTAAGCAGCTCTGACTTGGTATCTGAATCAGCACCCGCCACAGCAAGCCCGATAACCGCTCTTAGGGATGCAGGTGAAACCATATAATTCTCGTTTCTGTAGCCTTCATCCTCAATGAAATCGATAAGCCCGCGGTCAAATTCAGACAGCTTAAGCTCACCATTTCCCGTGCTGAAAGCTATGCCGGCAGTCTCTTCCTCCTCTTCAGGAGCAGGTTCCTCGGCAAGCTCTGCAATAGCACTCATATCAATTTCATCAGGATCTGAAGTCTCCTCCTCAGCCGGCTTTACAGGCTCAGGCTTTACAACCTCCATTTTGGACTCAGGAGCTTTAGCCTCATCTGCATTATTTCCGTCTTCTTCAGAGGTCTCTTTTTCCTCATCCTCTTTTAATTTATGGCCCAGATATATGATGGTTACAAACGTTGCAAAAACCAGGCCGCCACAGGCCGCTACAACCAACAGCCACTTTAGAATTTCGGTCATCATTTTCCCTCCGTTTTTTCATCTGACAGCTATCTCCTCGGATGTTTATTCCCCTCTTTTTTCCTTTGCCAGAAGCCACGCCATAATGTGCACGCTCTGCTGAAACTCTCCTCTTTTTATGATTTCTTCAAGATTCTCTCTTGTGTTTATTTCAACATTTAAAAATTCCGTATCATCAAGATTTTGTCCCGACACCTTTTTGCAGTTCGTTGCCATATAAACATAGGCGTAATTATCTGCTATCGTCGCATTGGAAGGTACCGTTAACAGATGAGTCCATTCATCTGACACATAGCCCGTCTCCTCAGTAAGCTCGCGCTTTGCAGCATCAAGGGCAGCCTCACTGTCCTCAGAATCATTACCAAAGCTCCTGGCTGTCTTAGCAGCATTATCTCTGTACTCTTTTCCATCGTTTCTCTCAATGCCACCTGCCGGAAATTCCGTGGTCACTTCACGAATCCCCTGTCTGTACTGACGCACACAGATAAGATTCCCCTCAGTATCAAAAGGAACAATTACCACATAATCTCTTCTGCTGTAGCTGTAATAGAGCTCAAACTCTGAGCCATCCGGGAATCTGAAGGCAGACTCCCGGAAATCAATCCATTCATTCTGAACAAGATGCTTTGTTCTTACCTCTTCCCATGCGAGGTCTTCTCTTTTTCTATCCATAATCAGTCTAAAATCCTTTGCGGCATAAAATCTAAATAATCGCCTGAAACCAGGCTGTACTTTATTCCATCAACATTCCCCAGAAGGCTGTCGTGGAACCTCTCTTTTCCGTGACAGTGTGCGTATATCACCTGCTCTGCACCATAGGCTCTTGCCATCAGTGTGAATCTGCTCTGCCTCTCACCTATTTCAGTGGGCGGGTAATGCAGGAACACGATGAATTTCTCGAACCCTTCAGCCCTTGCAGCTTCGAATGAAGCTTTAAGCCTTTTGGCCTCGCGCTCTATCAGCATATCCGCGTGCTCCCTGGTATCAAAGCCCTCATAGCAATAGCCCTTTGTTCCCACAATCGCATAGTCCTTGTAGGGATAAAAATTATTTTGCAGGAAAAACAGCCTGCCCTTATATAAATCGTTCAGCTTCTGGGTTTTCTTTGCATTCCAGAAGTTATCGTGATTGCCTCTTATAAGTATTTTTCTGCCAGGGAGATTTTCAATAAATCTAAGGTCCAGCTCGCACTGCTCAAGTCCCTTCCCCCAGCTGTGATCCCCCACAAGAACAAGGGTATCCTCTTCAGTCATTATTTTATTGCAGTTCTTTTCTGTTTTTCTCTCATGGCCTCTCCACGCCTTGCCAAAAATATCCATCGTCTTATCCGACTGAAAGGCAAGATGAAGATCGCCCAGTGCATATAACGCCATAACTACTCCGGTTCTACATATTAAACTAAATCCGGGTAGTACATCCTGAACCACCCGGATATAAGTTATTATCCAATATAATTATGCACGTGTCAAAAGGTCCTACTGCGAACTTAAATTCGCTTGTTTTCTCACTCTGCAGCTGCTATAAAGGTTCCTTCATTGCACGCCGGAAGATATACTGAATTGAACATTCTCTTGTGCATATAGTTATCTGCATCCGAGAGATTGTAGTAGTCATAAACCGTAGGATCCTGGTCATCCCAGGTGCAGTCTACATTGTAGTAATTGCCATCGAGCTTGATGATATTCCAGGCATGGAGCTCTCCCGCGGAGCCTGCGCAAAGGTATGTGGGAACACCCAGTCTTTGCATCAGATACTGGAAGGCTTTTGCATAGCCTGCACATACTGTATTGTTGCCAACTATGGCGCTGTAGGCACTCTGATCCAGCGGATTGTGCTTATAGGTAAGTTTTTTTGCCAGAAAATCGTGGATATACAGCTCCTTGGAATAATTGTCAGGAAGCCCTGCTGCCCCTGCAACAATAGCCTCTACCTGTGACTGGAACTCCCGATTGGCTGCCGGTATGTTGTTTATTCTGTCATAGTATCTAAGTCGCAGTTTTATCGCTGCTCCGTTGTAATCAAACTCCTGATAAAAAGTGGTATCAAGCCAGAAGAGCTCCGGATGATCAAACACAACGCTAAGGATTATCATCTGCATTGTATTCATATTCACCTGCTCTATCGGCCTGAAGGTTGTATTCAGATTAAGGGTATTGGCATATATCTGTCTGTAAAGAGCTTTTCCCGTATCATTGAGCATGTGGTAATAGGGATAGTACTCCGTGCTGAAGTCAAACTCATCACCGAGGTATCCATAATCCGTACTGTTGATCGCCTGATTGGCAAGTCCCGGATCAGTAAGCTCTACTATATCCGGTTCAAAAGCTGCGTAGCCGCTCTTTCCGGCGGGGATTCCAGGTGCGTAAACGGGAGTCACCTCTTCCTCTGACTTATTTGCATCATCCGATGATTTCGTCTTGGTTGATTCAGTCTCAATACTAACTGAGATTTTCTTTTTGCCTTTTCCTGTAACGGCATTGGCAATGGCATCAGCAGCATTCGCAACATCCTCAACAGTAACATCTCTCTCTGCAAGGTTTTCCACATTTGTTGCTTCCAGCTCATTTATCGCATCTGATAATCCGTTTACCGCATTGGTTATCATCGCGCCAATTCCCGAAGCATTCTCGGTTTCCTCAACCTCGACTTTCTCTTTCTTTTCTCTCACACCATATATATAGTCCCAGTCAGGAACCTCTACATAGTATTTATTCGAGGTATCAACCTTTACTTCTTCCTCGTCAGCAGGCTGCAGTAGCTCTCCTACCCACACGCCAATATCGGGGTTTGCAACACACGCAAGTATCGCCATAACCCCGGCCGTAATAAGCCCTAATATTCCATAAGCTAAGCTCTCAACTACCTTCATAATAATCACATCCTTGTGTATGAAATGTTAATCCGTTAACCGTAACCCCTCTAACAAAAAAGGGAGCAATATGCCCCCTTTTCACTACTATTATATGAAATTACGTATTCCTTTGATATTAAATTACTATAAAAAATCACTTAACAAAAGTGTCACCACACCACACCAAGGGTGCGCCTACCCATCTTGTGCGATTTTCTGCGCCGATATTTAATACGCTCGCTGTGTAATACTTCTATGTTTCAACATGTCTGAGCTTCTGAGCCTTCGAATTAACCTTACGCTCATTTTTTACAAGCTCTTTCATGCTCGCTTGTTTTTTAAAGCTGGTGTCACTTTGCTTTATAAGCATGCCTTAGAAAAGAACTTGCAGGACGCAGTATATGTAAATAAAGTCATGGTCACTGCTTGCCCAAAGGCAAGCTAGTTACAACAAAAGAACGTGCGCTCCCAAACTCTGAAAGAGCTTGGGGACACACGTTCTTTTGTTGCAGGTGCGCTAGCGCACCATGTGACCATGACAATTAAAAACCTTCCAGCGTCCTGCTTCAGACATTTTCACGGCATGCAGCAAAGTGACTTACCAGCTTAAGAAAAACAGACGCTCACATCCACTTGTAAAAATGAGCATAAGGCATAATTCCTGGCTCAGAAACGAGTTATTGAAACATAGAAGTGTTTATAAAGCAGCGAGCGCATTAAATGTTCTGAGGCGTGACGCACAAAATGGGTAGGCGCTCCCCTTGGTGTGGTGTGGGGACTTTTGTCACTTAACCTTTTTATACAGATAGTAGTTAAATTCCATACCATCCCACCCATAAACCTCTTTGTCGATGCACTCGTAGTGGTCGTTTATGGAGGCAGGGATGTGATCGCGGACGAGGACGTAATCTATAAGTCCCTCACGAACGTATCTCTCCTGCTCAAGGTATGGATTATTTTCAGGTTCCTCAATGCTCAAGGTCTGTGTCTGGAACCAGCGGCAGCTGGGGACAATATCACATAAGGTATAGAGGCCTGCATCAAGGCATCCCACGTTCAGAAGTGTCGGATTCTCAGTTTCCATAACCTCATCACGGAAGCGGTACATAAAATAATCATCCCGGCTCACCCGCATAAACGGAATGTTCATTGAATTAGCATATATAAATACTCCTGCAAGCCCTGTGCTTATTAAGGCTGTAAGAAACCTCATTGCAGTCTTATTATATCGCGTTCCCTTTTCAAGATAATAATGAGCCAGAAGCCATCCCATCAGTGCAAAGCCAAGAACCGCAAATATAGAAAGCGGAAGTGAATAATAAGGAAGATCTCTTCCTCCTCCGAAAAATCCAAGAAACATAAATACAAACAGAACAGGAGCAACAAGTCTTGAAAGCAGCTTTTGCCCTTTTCTGCAAATGCCATAGATGATTCCCGCAATCACAAAGACAAAATACTGCCAGTCATCCCTTATAAGATAGTAGAGGGTCTTGATCAGATACATGATTCTGCTGTCTTCGCTCTCCACCTTCGTATAAACAAACACGTTAACGAAAACGTAGCCCCAATACCATTCATAGAGGCCGCCCTGAATTCCGAAATAGATGAGCCACGGAACAAACGGAAGAAACATTCCGAGGAGAAAAACGAAGCATGCCTTTATGCCTGTGGCAATATTTTTATGAGCAAGGAATGAAAAGAACACCATCATCATCCATGCAAAGGAAAAGCCAAGCCCCGTAAATTTAATGTTCGCAATGAAGCCTGCAAGAATCCCCCCGAAGAAAACTGTTTTAAAAGGCATCACCGTATCTAAGTAAGCATTATAGAAATAATCCAGAATCAGATACAGCCCCCACACATAAAACGGCAGGCATATCTCCTCTGCTGCTCCGCCCCACCAAAAGCTTCTTGAGCAGACAACTGTTGCAAAGGTAAACACAGAAAAAATCGCAGAGGATACTATTCTATGTTTTCCCGTATATAGTCTTATTATTCTAAAAAATCCTATCGCATCAAAAAACCCCAGAATTATTTCCAGGATATAGACTCCTGCAAATGTGGTGTGTGACACCAGGTAGGCAAGGCCATAGAAAAAGTACAGATACATTCCCTTCTGGTCGAACACATCTCTGTAGGGCATTTTCCCGTTAAAAATAGCCTTTCCCACGGAAAAGTAGCTATTGGCATCATCCCAGTTGTTTAGAGGATATAAAAATGACGATCTCGACGCCAAAAGAAGGCAGAGGGAAACCGATAACAGCATATAAAAATATATTCGTATGGTTGTCTTTTTTGACATAAAAACTCTCTCTCACTAATTTTCATTGCTTCCAGCATAATTATACAAAACAGGCATAGTTACCGCAATGAATAGCAAAAATTACAGTTGATTAAAAATCAGCCCTTTTCCATGGATTTTAGAAGAATCTCTTGCAATGACCTTCTGAGGTTATATCCAACAGGTCATACTGAGTCTTGAAGACAAGGCGGTACTTCTCATAGTCAAAAAAACTCCTATTGTTAGTATTTCCATACTATACAACAGGAGTTCTTGATTACTCAGCTTCATCGGATTCGTCAAATTCACTTAACGTATGTTCCACAGCCTCTTCAAATAATTGCTTCATATCATCCGGCATTGGACATGGCACATCCATCGTCAACTCATCCGTATAAAAATATAGCTCACTCATATCATAACCTCTCTATATCAAACAAATGCAACGAATTATTAGTCTCATACAATACCGCTGTAGCTAATACCTTAGCCATCATATCATCATACGTTCTCTTAAAATTATTATAATTCGTATAATATATATCGGCAACATTATTTTTCGCACCACCTATAGCATATACTTCCCCATCATGACATAGCACAATAGAACATTTGATTTGTTCATTTTTTGAAAATGATACTATATCCTTCCCGGAAGGCATCCTGTTGTATGAATGGTTATGCAGTATAATTATTTCTGATCCATTGTCTAAAATCCTTTGATATTCTTCTTCAGAAAAACCGGTCCGAGTAGGTAGCCCTTGCCTTGAAAAGTTATCAACCACAAGCCTGCCATTTCTTGCATCTATCGCAATCATATACTCAAACTCATTTCCATCTGCCTTCTCAAGCAACCTACCTGCTTCATGATATAGAGCCTCTGTAACTGCCTTTGCGAATTTCAATTTTGCAAATTTGTCATGATATAGCTTAGAATTAACCACTTTACGGTTGACTGAAAAGCCATTATTAATACCCTTTTTGGATATAAGGGCTTGTTCCTGTTCCATATTAACACTCCTAAAACACCAAAAATAAAGCAAAGCACTAGCTCTGCGTAAGCTACAGTAAAAAATAGGAAAAAAATAAACGAAATGTTCAGTAGAAATACTGCGGGAAACATACTAGCATTAATATGGTTATATGTAAAGTATGAAATTATCAATATTCAAAAATCATGTTAAAATACATTGTGAATATTAAAGAAATAAGCGTCCGGAGGTAACCACAGCATATATAAGACAATGGGAAAGAGAACTTAGTTTACAAAAAGAAGCTGCTGAAAACACTAAAAGCTTGATGGTCTAGAAATTATCCGCTTTGGCAGAGAAGAAGGCATTTCTGACGAAAAAAACCGCAGCCGTCTTGCAAATAATCTTAAGTTAAAATCTGAAGTCATAGATGATTTGTTCAAACAATCAGATTCAGAAATAGCAGTAACAAAATAAACACTCTCAATTTACATCCCACTTTACCAAGTGGGATGTTTTTCTGTTTGAGAAGTCCTTATTCCTTCATGCCTCAGCCAACGTGCTACGATAAATAGCCAACAATACAAAGAACATTGCGGTGGTAAGAGGATGCGGTCCATTCATTATAGATTGTGCTATATAACCGATTATTCCGATGGAGGCATACACTCTAACACCTTTAGCATCTGTATTTTTAAATACCCCTTTAATGAAGTCGATAATTATATATAAATAAATTCCAAGATATGATACTGCACCGATTATTCCGGTAGTCAGAAGGTACTCTATAACATCATTATGCGCATTATCAAGAAAATAGAAATCTCCATAAGCTTCAACTATCTCGAAATAGAAATCTCTCGATATTTCATCAATACATCCCGGTCCAATACCAATTAATTGTTGCGGTAATTCATTGTCCCAAAATGTAGTAACTGCAATGTACCACAAAAGCCCTCTTCTATTAAGAAAATTCATATTAAAATTACTAACAGAATAAATAATTACTCCTATCAATGCTAATACCATTAGCACAATATAGACCACTAATACATATCCCATCATCTTCTCTATGTCTTCCGCTTTATACTTCAGCTCCAATGCCATATGTATCAAGAGCAAAACAAATGAAGTAACACCTACTATAACATGCACATTGTGCCCTAAAAGAATGGGCGAAACCGTATCCAGTTTTATCTCCGGTCTGTACAATATGATAACTTTTGTAGCAAATCCGGCTACTCCAAATAATATTCCATTTATAAGCAGCCCCATGTATCTGCCAGCCTTTTTTAGCGAAAAAGCAATTATGAAGACATAACCAATTCCCACTCCAATATAAATACTATCAGCATGTGTTAAAAACATATTTAGATATCCAAGAAATAACACAATAGCTGCTGCCGTTCTCTTAAATCCATTCTCAGAAGAGACAAAGATTATTACCATAATCGGAAGAATAATTGAAAGATATCCGCAAAACTGATTAGTATTACCTATAGTTGAGGTATAATGATTCCTCCAGTTAATATCTACGCTTTCCAACGCTCCAAGAGGATCTATCCACAAATCGTTAAGTATCGCCAAAATCATAGTTATAGTTCCGCCTATCATCATTCCAAAAAACGGAACAATGTCATCTTCCTTTTTCTCAGATGTCAGGAAATACATTAGGATAAGTGCAGCAAGCATAGCTCCACCTACATGCCATGCTCCCGCTCCGGTTAACGCCTCATATTTGTATTCAGAACAAAGTGATGATACAAGGCAAACCGCGCCGAATATAAATAAAAAAATATCTATAAGCTTATGGGATTCACCTTTTGTAACAGCACTATTTGTAATTGCTTTCTTAAATGAACCTACTTTTACTGCAACAATAAACTCCTTTACCATCAGTGCAAAAAATAAAGCTAATCCCACAGCGATACTAACCCACACAATCGTTGCCTTATCATCCAATATTCGCCGAAAGCCACGCGTCATGTATAAAGGCGCGATCATTAATATTAATAAAAAATAGATTTGTGCAGCAGTTCGTTTGGTAAGTGAAATTTTCAAAAGGTACCTCCCCAAATAAATACTTTTTTCATCCATATAAACCTTAATAAATAATGGGACTGACAGGCTTTAGTAGCCTTGCCAGTCCCATTTTAAAGTCAATTTATGAGTATATTAAAAATATTAACCTCTCTTAAACTTAACACCCTTAGGAGCGCTCTTCTGAAGTTTCTTAACGAGCTTGTTAAATTTCTTCTTGCTTACGCCCTTAAGAACGATTTTCTTACCCTTGAAGCCCTTAAGTGCTTTTGAGCTAATCTTGCTAGCCTTAAGCTTCTTAGCATTGATTTTAACTGTCTTACACTTCTTAGCTCCATTGAACTGCTTCTTCTGAAGCTCTGTAAGCTCACAATCTGTAAGGTCGATAGTCTTAGCCTTCTTGCAGTTCTTGAAAGCCTTAGAACTGATCTTTCTTACAGGCTTACCATTAACCTGACCGGCGATTTTAACTGTCTTAGCATCACTCTTTACTGCAGTAACAGTAACTTCACCGTTCTCAAGCTTAACACTTTCTTCAACTCCTGCAGCCTCATCCTTAACTACAACAGTTTCGCCCTTGTCAAACTTCTCTTCATCAGCCTGCTGAGTTGTAATGTTTGTGTTAACAGCCTTGATCTCAACACTAGCTGCGTTTCCTACTGCCGGAGCAGCGGTTGCTACGAGTACTGCCGCCAGGGCAGCTGCAAACATTCTCTTCATAATCACTTTTCTCCCTTTTCTATAGAATATTTGTTTTATTTAAAACATATCTATAGTATAGATTTAACGTTTTATCGTGTCAATAGTATTCATGTAATTTTATTACATTTTTACGTTTATTTAATAGCGGCTTAAAATCAACATTTGTAGGCGCTTTATATAAAAATTAAAAACTATTTATTGTGCGCGTAATTGATAATTAGTATACTATAGTGTATATTTATTTCATAAGGATTCATTACTTGTTTCCTTAAGATTACTTTTCTTAGCCCTGACTTTCTGCAACAAGTCAGGGCTACACTAATAGCAGAATAGTTAAGAGGTTCATTATATGTTTGATGTTCTTGGAAGAATTGACGAACTTCGAGAAGTTCATTGTTGGTCAATTTTACAAGTCGCCCAGATTTCCGGAATACCGAAGTCCACACTTGACACTTGGTATTCAAAAAGAATTGATCCACCAATCGAAGCTATCGAACAGATCTGCATAGCATTTAACATTTCTTTGTCAGATTTTTTTGATAGAAAACCAAAATTGCAAACTGAAACAAATCTGGCTAAATACAGAAAGAAAGCCGGCCTTTCACAATTAGAACTTGCCAACAAGTCTGGCTTATCCACAGAAACAATTTGTTCTTATGAGCAAAGAAAACGAGATATAAAAAAAGCGCAGTATTGTACTGTAGAAAGGCTTGCACAGATTCTTGGTTGTTCAACTCAAGAACTCGTAAAATAACAAAGGAGCTGGAATTCATAATAATCCAGCTCCATATTCATTAACAACTCCATATAAAAAGCCTCATCTTCTGAAACAGTAATCCGCAAATTCTCACATCAGACCACATTTATCTCAAGTTCAAACTTTTTCTCAATCTCATGGAGATATTTTTCATTCCTGCCAGTTACTGCCAAAAGCGGCGCGTAAGCATCTCTTCCACTAATATTAAACATATATGGATAGTCTTCAAAATGCTCTTTATAGTGCCTAACAAAATCAAGAATTCCTCGTTGAATTTCTGCAGCACCTTTAGGATCAACATCCTTTTTGCCAAACCTCAGAGTAACATCCAATGCATTGTCATAAATATCAGCATTTCCTTTACGTGAATCGCCTTCATAAAAGCCCACAAACTGTGGCGTATCTGATGACAACAAGAGTTCCCAGAAAATATTATATCCTTTATTCGGATCATGCTTTTTTAATAAATCCCGATTATGAGATTGTGAGTATAGATACGATACCAACCTTCCTGACTGAAGAAATGGCTCTGCAGCATCAGGCTCCGCATTATAAATTGTATTTGTACCTGCCACAATACCTCTCAAATCGCAGCCCAAATTCCACTTCTCAGTAATGAGCCTATATAATGCCATAGCTCCGCTACCCGCCCAGCCTATATCAACTGCAGCTGCACGCGAGCATCCAGAAAGCTTAGTTTTATAGTAACATCCTGCCGCCCTTATCTGAGAATCATAAATAGTTCTGACCGCATCCCATCTTGATTCAATAAAACTACGTAAAACAGAGCTATTCTTATCTGTTAATTCATCATCAGAATTAAGAAACGACGATGTCCCTTCTACAAGTTCATCAAGTTCCATCGAACTCAGAACATCCTTAATCGAATAACCCTGATTTACTTTATGGAAGACAAATCTTCTGAAATAGTCATGTCTATCTATGTCATACATAAGCTTAGTCACAGCTTTTCTTGACAAAAATGCATACTCCACGCTATCTCCCGGATACAGAAGCTTATATGCTTTTAATAAAATATCTCCATCCCTTGACAGAAACAAAAGCTTATCAAGATTCTCCTTAATATAGTAATCATGGATAAAAGCGCAATACCCCAGAACAAATAATCCACCATAAATATATCCGTATTCATACTCCATGGAATAGACATTGAGGCAATTATATATATGGGCATTTACTAACCCTCTATATGCCGCTCCCACAAGATATGACATATCCTGTGCCCTGTAAAGAAGCTCATTTCTGTTTATATTTGGATAAGAGCAAGTATCAAAACCTGCTTTTTTAGCATTTTTTATATCACTGACAGGATTGTCCCCAACATGAATCATTTTAACTGAAGGATACTCTTTTTTTACCAGATTAAAGAGCTGACCATCAGCCTTACTGATGCCATACTCACATGAAACATATATCTTATCTGCACCGGCAAAACCATTCTTTTCAAGAAGTTTTTCTATATAATCATGCGAAAGATACATGTCAGATACAATTATTCTTTTCTTATGAAGCTCCCCAAGTCGGTTCCATACTTCAAGCATAAACGGATTAGCATAGCATAGCGATAGCTCAGCATCCCACTCCAGATTCATTCCTTTTTCGCTATCCAGTCCTGTATCTACAGAAAGTCTGTCCCAAATTTCCGAGAATCTGATTTCCATATGTCCATTCTTTTTTTTACATTCAAGCCTTGCGTTCAGCTCAGCCTCCATACGTATATTATAAAAGTTAAGCACCCCCATCTTTTCGCCAACAAAGTAGAAAACATCAGTGGGTTTTGATAACGATCTGAAAATCAGCGTGTCAAATACATCAAAAGATATGACATCATAATCTTTTAACACATCAACAACCTGTTCTATGGTCAGTGATGGATATTTTTCTGCATTTTGAGCAGATTCACTAATGTATACAGGTACAACTTTTTGCTCATATAATTCTGCCTGGGTTATTGTTCCCAGCACTTTAAAGTGGAAAATATAATAACCAACATTCAGATAAATCAGATATAACCAGGAAATAATCTTCTTTATCCCCATGGTTCTATCATGGTAACGATGATATCTCTGCTTTATTCCCGGCACTCTATTAACCAAAAACTGATATATTTTTATTCTCATTACAAAAAAACTCCTGTTGTTAGTATTTTCATACTTTACAACAGAAGTTCTTGATTACTCAGCTTCATCGGATTTGTCAAATTCACAATTGACCGAAAAGTCTCAATTAATACCCTTTGGAGAATATAAGGTCTTGTTCCTGTTCCATATTAACGCTCCTAAAACACACAAAAAATCAAAGCGTAAGCTCTGCATAAATTACTATAAAAAATAAGAAAAACAAACTAAATATTCAGCAGAAATACTGCGAGAAGCATATAGCATTAATATAGTTATATGTAAAGCATGAAATTATCAATGTGCAAAAAATATATTATAAACATAAAAATTGAGAACTCATTCTACAAATTCCCCTTTATTTATTAAAATTTCATCTAATTCTACTATTTGATCCGTATTATTTCGTAATCGAAATTCGATATCATCTATTTTTTTCTTTTTCACTTCCACGTTAATGATAATCTCATTTTTTGTCTGTTCAACAATATCATAGTCCAGGTTGTTAACAGTTCGATAATCATAATCCTCTTCTTTCTTTTTCTCACCATTAGACCACACATCACAAGTTGCACTATCAAGATTTTGACCAACCATTTTCAATGTATATACTCCAGGATCAATTCGAATGTATGGTCCATATACAATACCACCATTATCAAGCAATAATACTGCATTGATGCCCTCTCCTTCTTCAGTGACAGCATTTTTGTGGTACATTTCATACGGAATAATTTTCCCATCTTCTATGCCAACCAAATACGGAGATATAGAATGATCATAAATTATTACTATATAATTATTACACTCATAAGTTTCACTTGGCTCACCAAATATCCTCTTTACATTTTCAACGCTTACTCCAAATTTATCACTTGCACCTTCATCATGTTTTTTATTATCGACAATTACAAAATTTGTATCTTCGCAATACCACTGATTCTTATTGAACCAGTTATCCATAATAAACCTATCACGACTATCGCACTTAATATGCCTTACATTTATATCTTGTTCAGATATAATCGTAAAGACCGATGCATTCCAGAATGAAGCATACCCATAATGCAAATCGTGTTCTTCAAGTGAAGCTGCCAACTCCAGCATTTCACTCTTAGATTCTTCAGGCGAGTATAATAGAATATCCGCAATGCTTTCAGGAATATGATATAAAGTAATGCTTTCAATTTTTCCCGCAAAAGAAAGTGCTGCAATTGAATATATTAGCGATATCCATAGAACACGGCTTTTCATAAAAGAAATAATATCTTCAACATTGCGTAGTAATACTATAAAGCATATCAGAGGGGTCATTGTCATATATATATCACTATGTTTATCAGTAAAAATAATAGCGCTAAATACAGTTACAAATGACATAGATAGTATCATAGACAAAACATCTGCATCTCTATCACGCAACAAACACCATATATTTTTTCCAATTAGTATTAATGAAATTACTATAATACCCCCATTGATAACTCGTGTATAATTCCAAATATCATTTAGTTTGCCATCAATAAAACCTGCATCTCCCATTAGTAAGAGATTGGATAAGCCATCCCACAGTTTACTATGCCACTCAGCAACTGTGCTAAAATGCATATCCCCAATATAGCTATTCTTATTAGCCCCGCCAATTAAAAAGTAAATCTTGTCTACCATAACAGAGCTAATAGTTGCTAATAGAGAAATCACTATTAGATATGTCCTTATATCTGTCTTATAGCAGTACTTCTTATCCGAATTCAATATAGTAATTGTGCAATAAAGCAATATTGGAATTGTAGCTTCTATGACCGTTAGCATATCACCAAAAGTTCCAAGTGTAAGGGATATATATAAAAAGAAAAGTTTAATTAAAAAAAATTTTGACGCAACAATGCTGCTATTCCTCGACAACAAATCTACAGCCAGAAGTATTGCAATAAAACTCCAACATAAAGCCCCGGAATGAACTCGCAAACACTGCATTAGATATCTGCAGGGGATAGCAAACAGCAGCAAAAAAAGAACAATCTTACTAACTGTATATTTTCTTGATTTATATATGATTGCACCAAAAGTCAAAGTCATGCAAGAACTAACCATTAGGCAGTATGTAATATGTACTGCCTCTAATCCAATCCCCCCTGAGAATAATTCTCCCAACATATAAAATATCAAATCCGTTGTATAAAAGGTAATTCCCGTAAGATTCCAATCTCTAAAAAACAGATTCCCATGTAGGATATCCCAAGCTTGCAACATGTGATTAGCCTTATCTGAATCAAAAGTTAAAAAAAGGCTTATATACGCAATAAAAAAAACATATAACGTGATTGAAACTATGCCTATAGTGATGCAAAAAACTCTCTTTTTCATAACCTATTCCTCATCTCCCCTACATATATGCTATTTTGCCTGCTTATCCCCTGATTCATTCTCGCCATTTCTCTTCGAAAGCGCGTTTAAATATCCTGCAGTCACAATACCGGACGGCAACGCCACAATAGCAATTCCGAATACCGAAGAAAACATCGCCACAGTCCTGCCTACTGTAGTAACCGGATAAATATCCCCATACCCTACTGTTGTCAAAGAAACCGTTGCCCAATATATTGCATCAAAAAAAGTCTTAAACGATTCAGGCTCCACACAAAAAACAACCAGTGCTGAAACAAATACATATCCAAACGCCAACGATGCCACTTCAAGCAGTGCTTTCTTTGACTCCTTCATTACAACAACCAGGAGTTCCATACTGCCTGAATACCTGACCGTTCGAAATATCCTGAAAACTCTCATGGCCTTAACAAACCTAAAAACGCGAAGAATTCGAAGACTCTTATCAAGATATGTAATAAAAGGAAGTATTGACAGCAAATCAATTATTGCCATAGGGGTAAACGGATACTTGATAAAAGATGTAACACTTTTCTTTCCCAATTTATAATCAGCAGTAATCCATCTAAGGATGTAATCGATGATAAAAACTATTACTGCTACCATATCTGTAATGTTTAAAATTGGCCTGCTTTCTTTAAACATCAATGGAGCTATGCTAACAATTATAAAAAAGAGCATAATAGCATCATACCAGTCGCTTAGCTGATCCTCTTTTTTGGCTACCTCCACCATCTCATAAATTCGCTTTCTCATATCAATCTCCCTAGCCCATCAACCTGCTGCACTATCAACTATAAAAAAGTACTCTCATCAATTGATGAGTTATTATCACATTATTCAAGTTCGTATTACCCCATATAACCCTTACATATATTTCGCATGAAATTTGATAATAATCAGAAAATCCTAGACCAATTTCAAACATAGCATTTTCTCCTCGGTTAGACTGATTCTTTTATCAATTCCCCGCTCTTTCTACATCAAAAATGAGCATATGGTTATCCGATATTCCACCTGTCAACATGTATGTCCCTTTATCTAAGTAGAAATGTCGCATCCCCTTCTTATGAATTTGGGAGTACTAAATGAAATCTAACATTATCTATTGCAGTACCATTAAATATAATAGAACCGTCTCCATTATCTGAAAATATAGTACCATGTGATTCCTCTGTGTTTTCCGAATATGGATATGTAAGAATGTTTATATTATCCACATCATAATCATCAATATATTCAGCCCCACTTTCAATACTTGAACTACAATACTTATCCACGATAATAAAGTGGCAAAAAGATATCTCGACAAATAAAGCTATTTTTTATGATACATATCCATTTTCTTATCGCTCATTTTTTATCATCGTATGCAATATCCTGACATATATGTATCAAAAGCAACTGAATCAATGACCTTACGTTCTTCTTTGTCATATACAACAAAATTCATCCCTCTACCATTTTTTGAATAATCCACATTATTTATAACAATCTGAGCATTATTCCCATCATCATATCCCGCACTTTCAAGTTTATAGCTTATATCACTTCCATATTCATTTGAATATATAATTTTTTTATCGCTGCATTTTTCGTATATAAGTTTTCCTCCATCAATTACTGCAATAAAGCTATCTCTATACCTATTCTTCAAATCTGTTTTTATCCCTAATTCATATAATTGATTACTACATTCATTCGTCAGACCTGTTGATGCATCATCCTTCACACAACAAAACACTAAATAGTCTTCATCATTTATAATATTTAAATATGCATTCAATATTGTAATTTCGCTCAATTCATCTTGCTCATAAAACGCATAATTAAGCTTCAGTTTATTATTATTACTTCCGATTTTATATAGCACATGGTCAGACAAATAACAATCATCCCCTAAAATACTTTTATACTTCTTCAAAAAATCATAATCAATCTTCTCAAAATATAAATAGTCATAGTCAGCCAATTCTTCTCGAAAATCATCAGTAGACAAGTCTCTACTATAATCGCCATCTACACTTTTATCAGGTCCTATACTTCCACCTGCTACATATCTTGGATTACAAAAATATCTAAAACGCACAGTTTTTCCACCATTATCGCCTTTAGAAACTATATAAACTTTTGAATCATCCTCAGTGTTATCAATAATTGTATCTCCAATATCCTGATAATATTGCACTTTTCTTTTGTCACTAGCCAATATATCCGGAACCATTTGAGCAAATGCATCAATATGTACCACGGAAATATAGAAAACACAAATTACAAACAAAAGAAGTGTCTTCGAATAATATTTAATATGAATTCTATTTTCAAATATAATAGATACTGCAAAATAAAATATAGCAACTATATACGTATTCATATATCGCTCATAGCTAGCCAAATTACAAGCTTCCTTTTGCGAAAAAGAGACTAAATATAAGATATACATTAGTAATGCATATGCAATACCTCCTACAAGGATGCATATGTCAAAAAAAACAAGCATACTATTTTTATTCTTTAAAGTAATGCTGAAAATTATCAATATGACCATGATTAGCATAACAACATATGAACCATGGATTAAGATATCTTTACTAAATAGTGCATTTATATATGTATCACGAAATAACTGCAAATATGATATCGAGCTGCTCTCTGCATCACCAAATGCATCACTAAGTATTTCCCACTTCATTCCTCCATAGCTTTGTGCATTTGTTCCACTGTCGATAAATCTAGCAGCCTGAATATTAAAGAATTTCCACACCGTAATTGGCACTATTACAGGGAAAAAATACACTAAACTATTTATTTTCTCCCTCCAGGAAGTGGCTCTCAAAACTGCTTTTATACAGAATACTAAAAAAATTACTGGTACAAAAACAATAAAAATCATTTTAGTGAGCGCTAAAAAAGTTGTCGCTATTGCAAGAATAAAAATTTGATATAGTAGATCCTCTCTATCCCTATAACATTCATAAATGCAATAAAACAAAATCATAGCACCTATAAAATCACAATATATAGAATGATAAATCATAAAGCCATTTTGAGTATCAAAAAAAAGTGGCATGAGAAATAAAATGCCCATCTCTAATAGAATAGTCTTTATGAACTTTCTATTATTTACATAATTAGTATTATTCACGCTAAGAATAGGTAAAAGAAGCGAAATAAAAAACATTTGTATTGCACGATATGCATCGGCCTCAATATATCTACAGCATAAAGAGCAATATATATATTCCAATACCGTAATCCCCGGAACATAATCCTTATGTTTTATATTTAACGGTGACGTAAAAAAAAGATCATCCATTCTCAAGGTTTCCTTTAGAAAATCACCCCAAAAAGAAAATTCATCCCAAGTAATGAATCGCTTTCCATAATTAGCAAAAAAAACCAAAGAATACAAAACAATAAAAACAATCAAATATGTAATAATATTTTTTTCCGATATTTCGTTGAAATATATGTCACGTTTCCATAATTTATAAGCTATAAAAGACAACATTAATACAATACATATTGCAATACCAATTCTCAAATTATGAAATACTAAGCCACTAATGAGCACTATAATTACATGCACCATCAATGAAGGTGCCATTGACTCAAATAAATTTTTTCTAAATATTATGCTCCAAGTAATTCCCCCCGAAACCAAAAACAAAAGTGGAAAAATAAAGGCACTCATAAATCAACCTCCAAAAAAAGCTCTCGCCTTGCAAAAAAACACAGGATTAATTCTCATATCTGCATAATCTCCGCTTTCATATTGGCAAACTATTAAACACAAATTGAGAATAATTGTCATGACACAAAGAATCACAGTAGTTGTACAATACCAATTAAATACTTTTTTATTTCCTTGATCAGAAAGATTATTCATACATACAATATTTACTATCATGGCAGAAAACGCCAATATTAATCTATAATCCAACTGATACCTAACTAATATCCCACATAGAACTGAATCCGCAATAATAACTATTGTTGTAGCTATAAATGAGCATCTTGCTAATGTTCTTTCAGCACGATTATTAAATTTATTAATCACCAGAATTAGTATATATGGCACAAGAAACAGTACCCCACCAATTTGGGGTTCATATGCTATATAACCTTGATACAAATTCCTATTTCCATCTGCATACATAAACGGGAAACAATAGTCTAGAATTGGCAATTTAAAAATGTAATACCACACTCCCATAGCTATTCTTGATATATGTATCCCCATATGTGTCATATCATGATGAGTCAAATTATAATTTGCCCCAAAATCAAAAGCAGACCCAAAGCGAAAATAATTATATAGCATCAATGATATCGCCACAGGAATATATGGTAGCTGCAATAGCAGCATACATTTAATATGCTTAATATCAAGAAATTTTCTATAAACATAAAACGCTAAGAAACTTGCAATTGCAAATTGTGGTCTAGCTCCAACAGAAGCAGCCATCAGAAAACTCCCAACCATTCCCTGCCAAATGCATATCCTATTATCTCGAATAGAATGAATCCAAAAAAAGACTCCCCATATGACAAGCATAATAGCTGTACCTATAGCTTCATAATAAATTGCTGACCTTTTCAACAATATCGAAAACCCCAATGAAAATATAAACGTGATATATAATAATACTTCTAGCCTTATAGGAATTGATGGAAAATACTTTTTCCTTAATTCTTCAATCAAGCACAAACTTCCAACTATTATCAAAATGCTCATTATATCTTGCGCCTGAGCATAAAGCATATCCTGTCCAGTAATCAAATAATACGGCAATTGAAAAATTAAAGCAGGCACAACTCCAAAATATATATAATAATTATCATTATAGTATGCAGTATCCCAGTAATACTTAGCGCCTAGTTTTTGTCTCAAAGACAAATCATATGGATTATCCATATTTCTAAGTACTTCATCAGTGTTCTTTTCCACGTATAATTTTCCATCAATTATACTTCGAGCTAATTCAGGATATCCCTTATGTGCACCTCTTTCTATTGTTTGGGATTGTATATCAAAGGCAAAAAGGCATAGAATCAAACCAAAAGCCATCATTATCCCAATCCTCTTTTTTATATTTATATTTTCTTCAGAAGTATATTCAAAACAAAATAAAAGAGCAAAAAAATATATTATGGCAATAGTCAAAAGCAGCCTGAAACATGATAAAGATAACGGCTTTATAGAATTCAGTTCTATTCCATATAACGAAAATTCATCAACGCCTTCCTTGAATGATATTCTAATGCTATTAACCTTACCATATGCTTCTATTGGAACAAACAAAGATGATTCTACAACAGGACTAATCAACAACTCTTTCAAAGAATAAAATTCATAATGCCCCTCATCTTTAAGCGCTGTTGTAATATGTAATGCTGCCAATCGTTCTTCATTCCATTTCTCATTATAATATTCACCAATATCTAAATAATAGTTATTCACATCTTGGTTTATATCTTTGATTATGATTGAAAAACCATTATCAAAAGAATAGGTTTCTCCATATTTTAGCTCTGTTCCATCATCAAAATAAACAACGGGATCATTTATATTATTTCCCAAAATTCTGAAATGTTCCCTGTTGAAAATAAATATTTCGAACATCATTGCAATTATCACGCTAGCAATAAGCAATACCACATACTGTGGAAATTGATATTCCTTTACACTTATAGTTCCTTCTTTCATTATCCCCCTTGTATGATGTTTTCAGAAGCTAAAACATCACTTTTTCCTTTCTTTTGTTGATGTGACATTACAATACATTCAGATGCTGTGGACTTTAGATATTTTGCCTGTAGTCCAACTACTTGAAGGAGTGTATTGCCACGGTTTTATCTGAATTGTTTATAAGCAGGATGTTGCCGGGAGATCATCTCCCCAGTACTTATTTCAATCAAGTCTATGAGGATAAACGCCTGTGGATTGTCACAGCATCCAATACACTCGGAAAGGAAGGTTTTATGATTTACGCTGGCATTGATATTGCCAAACTCAACCATTTCGCCTCTGCGATCTCCTCAGATGGTGAAGTAGCACTTAAGCCGTTTAAATTCACAAACGACTATGATGGCTTCTCTAAGCTGAAATCCAGTCTCGATTCTTTCGATCCTGATCAGCTCATCATAGGTCTTGAGTCAACGGCCCACTATGGCAACAACCTTGTTGAATTCCTTGTTAACAACAACTACAAGGTTTGTGTCATTAACCCTATCCAGACATCGACCTTACGAAAGAACAACATACGCAAGACCAAGACTGATAAGGTTGATACCTTAGTCATTGCTAAGGCTTTGATGATGAATCCTACCCGTTTCTTTACGAAGTACGACATTACTCTGCTTCATCTCAAAGAACTGGGACGGTTCAGGCTCAAGCAAATCAAGAAGCGTACGCAGGCTAAAATCCAGCTGACTTCTTATGTAGATCAGGCTTTTCCTGAACTCCAATACTACTTTAATGGAATTCATCATAAGAGCTGCTATGCGCTTCTCAAGGAAGCTCCTACTGCCGCCAAGGTTGCGTCCATGCATATGACTCATCTATCGCATCTTATTGAAGTTGCTTCCCACGGCCATTTCAATAAAAAAACAGCGAAGGAATTAAGAGTTCTCGCACAGACATCTGTCGGCATTGATGACAGCTCTGTTGCTCTCCAGATAACTCAGACCATTGAGCTTATTGAGCTTCTGGACAAGCAGGTTAAAACTGTGGAATCCGATATGGAGTCTCTTGTAAAATCCTTGGATTCCGTTATTATGACCATTCCAGGCATTGGATATATCAATGGAGGAATGATTCTGGGAGAGATTGGGGATATATCCCGTTTCTCGAACCCTTCAAAAGTACTAGCATTTGCCGGTCTTGATCCTGCTGTTTATCAGTCAGGATTCTTTGAAGCCAGAAGCACAAAGATGTCTAAGCGAGGATCCAAAGCCCTTCGCTTCGCTCTGGTAAATGCTGCTCACAACGTTGTTAAGAATAATAAGACTTTTAAGGATTACTATGCTCAGAAGAGATCTGAGGGCAAGTCTCATTACAATGCCTTAGGGCACTGTGCAGGCAAGCTTGTTCGCATTATCTACAAGATGCTCACTGACAACGTTGCTTTTAATCTAGACTGACATAACCGTTTGACATAGATTTTCAAAATCCTCATTTAATGAGGATTATTAAAGTTACCCTTTTTTACGGTCATATCACAAACGAAAATATTTGCTAATCTACACTTGACTTTTCATAGCAGGTCTCCTTTAGATTCGGTGACTCATGAAATTCTCTCTTTTTCTCCTATATTACAGCATCGTTTTCCCAATGAGTCTCTCATATATTTCTTCACTAGATTCTCGACTATTCCTATAAAATTTCGGAAAATAATCCATCCTCTTTCCCGTTCGTATATAGTCCTCTATAGCGTTTATTATCTGTTCAGGACTTTTAGATATAAATTCTTCACCTACCTTATCCATAAAATCCACTTTTCTATACCCATTCATACCACAAGTAAATTCATCATAGTCTGGTATATATGATAAGACTGGAATTTTCAAAAAAAGAAAATCAAACATATATGATGAAAAATCCGTAATAAATAATTCATATTTTCTTTCATCTTCAACATGATCCACAACATATATAATATTATCCGTCTCTATTTTCAGATCTACCCCCGATAAAATCGGATGTAGTTTTACATTAAGCTGGTATCCATTTTGTATAAGTAAATCATGTAATCTATCAGACTCCAAAAACCTTTTCATATTAAGATAATAATTTGATGTATAGAATTTTTTAAATAGAATTGTTCTCTCCTGTTCATCATCAACAATTGTGAGATAATCTCGCCAAGAAGGAGCATATAGGATTTTCTTTTCTCGTTCGCCATAACGCTCACCCCCACACATTCTTGGCATAATGTTCTTCCAAAGATTTTCATCTTTAAATCCATTTTTTGTAAAAAGGCAATAATCAACATCTGATGAAACCACTACCTTATCCGCTAATATTTTTTCAGGAGAATATTTCCATGGCATATCTATATGTAATACACCATGTTGCAAATAAATAGTTTCAAATTTAAACTTGTTTGCGATTTTGTTATATTCATCTGGCGGAAATGGAATAATATTATTATTTTCAATATAGGAAGTAATAACCTTTTCTGCATTAAATAATAGACTCCTATGTTTTCTACTCCCAAAAGAAACTGTTAAAGCATCCTTTGGAATATGCTTTATCTGCTTATTATCTGAGATAACATAAAATCGCTTAACGTCATCATCCTTATGATAATCATGAATAAACTGAAACAAACCATTATCACAGCTTGTTCCAACACAGTCATAATAAATCCATATCCTTTTAGTTTTACCCTTTCTATTTCTAGATACTAAAAATTCCTCATTATCTCGAACATATACACTCCATCCCCAAGTTTTATAGGCCCATATTTTTTCTAGATGAGAAAATGGAGTAAGCGGCATAAAGTAAAAATGTACAGAAAACTCTTTCTTATCAAGTCTCATAGAGAATCTAAATGTAGAGGTTCCAACTAAAGAGGCCTCGTAATCAACAGCATAAAATTTTTGAGTTTTATTATGTGAACGGTAGTAATCATGCGCACTATCTCTCAGTTCTAGTTTTTCCGATTCTTTTCCATTGTTGATAACTATGTATAACTCAGGCTTGCTCTCATAAAATAGAAAAAAAACACTCTTTAAGAAACCGGCTATTCTAATCCTATCATTTATAATCTGAAATCTTGTCAGTACAAATTCCACTGAATCTTCTACGCTAACATAGCTTCCAGTTTTTGAATAAACAAGAGAAAATGCATCATCATTCACCTCACAGTGCAAAAGATTTTCATCATAAAATTTTATCAAATAGTATTTTTCAAAATAATCAAATCTAGGGTGATTAATTATAAAAAACGGATTACACCTTCTAATCAGACATCTTAATCTATGTATAGAAAAAGATAATTCATCATCCGAATAATGATATGGAAATAATACATTTGAGCACATCTTCCAGTAAAAATCATTCAAAAATAATCCTTGATATGCATCAGGGATAACTTCAAATCGAGAAAATAATTCTTCAAAAAAAGATGTGCACTGTTCAAATATAAAACATGCCCCCATCAGTTTCCCCGAAGAACTATTATCACTCCTATGATATATATATTCAGCCTCAGCAAAGTACCCCATAACAAGTTTTTTGCTCAATACATCACAACAATATCTTTGATCCTCAGAAAAAGATTGATATGTATTAAACAAAATATTTTCTTCATATAAATTTTTTACCACTATATTCATAGTAGTCTGACCGATATATGGATTATCTCTCAAATCATATAATCCAGTACATGTCAGATAGTCATATCTAAAATGAGATTCTAACGTTTTCTTCTTATAAATTGTTCTTATTGGATATGTAATAAGATCAGTCTGATCGTATACAGAATCAAAATAATTGCATATTTTTTTTACAGCATTATCAGTAAGTTCATCATCTGAATCTATAAAAAACAAATACTTTCCTTTTGCTTTCTGAATTCCAAGATTCCTTGCTGCAGAAACTCCACTATTTTCTTGAAAATATACTGAAGCATATGATTTCCTGGAACAAAAATCACGGCATATTTCCAAGCTATTATCTGTAGATCCATCATCAACCAAAATAACTTCCCACAGAAAATCACTTTCTTGATTAACTATCTTATCGAAAAAGCTAGGTAATTCGTATGCTTGATTGTAGACAGGCACAATCAAACTAACATATATTTCAGCATCCATTAGTATTCAGACTTCACCCCTCCATGGAGTTTGCAGAAAAGCCAACCTCCTAAACACTTTAATGCAACACGCATTCCCAATCGCCCATCCCTAAACAACTGAGGTACTATATGTATATAGTCCCCACTAGATAAGTTTACTTCTCCTCTGTCATAAATATTATCCAAGTCGCAAAAAAGACCTCTTATTCTACACTCAGCATTTTTAATATCCTTTTCTACGCTACCTATTCTAGCTTCAATATCGCTCAAATCATCTTCAACATATGTATCATTTATCTTATTCTGTATCTCTCTAAATATCCCATATTCATCCTCAGATAATAGCTCAATATGTTCCGGACTAAGTCCCACTCGTGATTCAAATATTTTTTTTAAAATAATATCATTTGTTATGGCCTTAGCATAATTTTGCAAGTACGCGTAATCAATTGAACCTGTCATAATAATATGTAGTACTAATTCTCCAATATAAATCCTATTTTTGACGTTTTTTATTTTAGATATCCGATCAATCAACGAAAGCCAACTCTGTTCATCCACCGTATCTGCATTTGAGATTAGTGAAGAGCTGTTATTTTTATAAAAACATGTTTGACTCAAGAAGATTATTCCCTCACCTTCTAGCACCATCTCAAGTGTTTTTCTATAAATATCATTCCTTTTACTATCCACTTCTGGTTTGATTGTCTCAAAAAACGTTTTAGAAAAAACAAAGTCATATGGGTCATATTCCTCAATGTTTCTTAACATATGATACTCATCTGCTTTCTTTATCTTATATTTGCCACCAAAATCAACCGCAATGCCCGGAATTAAAATCTCAGCATTGTTGTTTTCATTAGCAATACAGTTTTGGGCACACGGAACAGCTACTGTGCTTGAATCAATAACGCAAACATATGTAGCATTCTCCGGAATAAGACTATAAGCTTCCTTAAGTTTATCGTTGTAATCAACAGGCTTTGAAGAAATATAAAATACATTTTCCATATAATTAAAATCATTTTCAGAAAAAGCATTAAAATGATTCTCTGCCACTATAATAGTTATTTCATTTTTATCTTGTCTAAGAAGCGAATGAATACACCTTCTTAAAAATTCATCACTTTCCATCGGCCGTATAATATATGTCAAAATCATTTGCTATCTCCTACTATTCGTCGTTAATAAGTGCTTCATATAGCTTGTCACTACAATCATTTAAATCATAGTAGAAACTATGCATTTTGCTAGCATACTTTGGCTCTGCAACACAATCATTCTTAATTATCTTCTCTAATTGTAATGCAGCTTCCTTCGGTGAATTCGTATAAAATCCAAAAGCATCTTCTAGTGGCATATCCAGTTTATAATATCCATTCATTCCAGATTTGAATTCAAGAATATCTGGAACAAAATAAATAATTGGTCTTTCATAATATGCAAAATCGAAAACAAATGATGAAAAATCAGTTACAAAAATAGCATATTCATCATTTTCAATATTTCCTAATATGCAAGATACTCTTTCATTTTTTATATTAAATAATTTCGCATATGGTTCAAAAATAGGATGTAATTTAAAATCCAAATAAAAATCACTTTTTTCTAGTATTGATACAAGTTCGTCACTATTAAGGAATTCACTAATCTTGTTGTAGTACACTGATTTTTCAAACTGTTCCTCATTATATTCCCAATTATTATCGTCTGTCTCACTTATCAGATATTTTCTCCACGTAGGAGCATACAGTATTTTTTTATCCGGATTGCTATTTCTGTGCATAAGATCAAACCGTGGCATGCCACTACAAATTAACGCATTATCATTAAATCCATATATTTTTGTAAAATTGTTATATTCAAATTCTGACGAAACAACTATTTTTGTAGCCTCTATACGAGCCGGTGAATATTTCCATGGTAAATGCGCATGAAGTATACCATGCTGCAAATACACAACCTCTGCACTAATTATGTCTGAGCACCATGATCTATCATCTCTTTCGAATGGAACAAAATTGTTGTCTTCTATAAATGCTGTTAGTATTTTCTCTGATGCAAGATAAAGAATTTTATGCTGTATACTTCCAAAATCAACTATATTGTTCATATATTTTGTTTCATATGGAAATCCATTATTTGTACAAACATAATATCGTTCGATACCGTCTTTATAATCAAAGTCATGTTCAAATTGGTACCAACCATTATCCTTGGCAACTCCTGCACAATCATAATATAGCCATATCCTTTTACCGAACAAAGAATCTGCTCGATATCTAAGATTTGCAATATCACTTCTTCTAAAAGCCACTTTTTCCGACATTGAATGTCTAATTCTTAATATTTCTTCTTTGTTATAATGCTGAACATAAAACTTTTCATCTTGGTACCAAATAGTACAGTTGCTATAGATAGCAGTATCTAACCCATTATCCAAAGAAAATGGTGCCGTATTCATAAAATACAAATATGTGCCATAACAAAAACCATCAATTGCAATGTTAAAGTAAAATTCTTTTACCTTTCTAATGTCTTGTACATATTCAAATTCCCAAAATCTATTTGTTAATTCCCTTGATTTATAATAGCTATCCCCAGAAAGAAATAGCTTTAGCTCCATTATCTCCGATTCTGCTCTTACACCTTTTATAGTTACAAACAATTTAGGCTTTTCAATATAATTGAACAAACCATCCTTAATATGTCCGCAAAAATGCAATGTCTCTCCGACAACTAAAACTTTTGTCACAATAATCTCAAAAGCCTCTGCTTTTCCCAAGCAAAGAGCATTTTTCCATACACTTACATTATCATTTGAAGCTATTCCTACAGTCTCATCAGCGTCCAATTTAAAACTCAAAAAATAATGCCTATGAAAATTATCTACAAAAGGATTATCAATAATAACTGTATCATCAACTTTTGACATCAGTTTCTTGATTCTAATGATAGCCTTATCATATTCGGAATCATCAAGGTAATGTGGAAACAAGATACTTTCCTTGAGCTTCCAACTTAAATCATTTAAAAACATAGCCTGCAAATATTTAGGAACCTTTGTGTATTTTGAAAACAATTCCTCATAATATCTTGTCGTAGGTTCAAATAGAAATAATGAATTAAGATTAGTATCTGTAGCAGAATTAGGTGTAACAAAGTATAAATATTCTGCATTTTTGCAAAAAAGGATTGCTTTCTTTTTCATTACCATTTCATTTATAAAAGCCAGATCTTCATGAACTTTCATCTTTGTATTAAAGCGGGTATCCTCAATAGCACTATGCTTAATGCAAATATTCATAGTAGTCTGAAGCACATATGGATACTGTTCTAGTGAATATACTCCATTGTCTTTTAGATACAAATACCTGAAATGATAGTATTTTTGTTTAGTGCCATGCTGATCATACTTGTTTATTGGATATGTACAAACATCAGCAGACAACCAATACTTATCAAATACTTCTATAACATTTTTCACAGTACATGGAGAAATTTGATCGTCACTATCAAGGAAAAAGATATATTCTCCTTCAGCTTCTTCTAATCCCCTATTTCTAGCTGCTGATACACCAGCATTATCTTGATGTATTATGTCAATTACAGGCAACATATCCTGATACTTTACGCATTCAGAAAGGCTATTATCTGTAGAGCCATCATCTATTAAAATCACTTGGATTTTAGTCAAATCATATGTCTGATTAAAAATACATGAAAAAAGTCGTTCCAAATACTTTTCTGAATTGTATATTGGAACAATAACAGATGCCTTATATTTATACATTTTTACTCCACACTCATAAATTTCAAACTATTTTCTCTGACACATATACCGAATTACAAAAATGAATCATAGTTTCTCTATATCTTTCAGGTAATCCAATATCGAAACATTCTCCAGCAGGTTTAAATGCGAACATCCCATTATTTTCCATAACCATAGTTAATGCATCAGTTAGTTGATATTCTTCCCCTTTTTTCTCCGCTCTGATCAAATCATCCAGCGCTTCAAAAACATCAGGTGTAAGAACATACTGTCCAAATGTTGCATAAAATTTCTTTTCTTTTTTTGAGTTTAATACCCCTAGATACCCTTCAGCATAATCATCTGTAGGCTTTTCAACCATTGAAGAAACTCTCATAATTGTTTCATCAGTATCTTCCCATTGTCCTGCAAGGCATCCATAATGAACCACTTCACTTAATGGTATTTCCGCTATACTAACAAGGCATTTACCGCATTCCATAAATGCATCTATGACTTGTTTGCAACAATTCTTCTCTGTAGCAGATTGATATAAAAAATCACCTAACATTAGTAAAACAGGCTCATTACCAGCAAACTCACGGCAAAGCCATACTGCATGCCCAAAGCCCAGTCGTTCCTTTTGATAGACATACGTTATTTTAGAGGCTATCCTGGATATTTCACGTTGTATTTGCTTTTTATTTTCGGGTAATTTTGAAAAATTGTCGTTTGGTAAATCTGCAAAAAAGCTATCAAAATCATCTTTGTCATCTTCTCCAATTACCAAGCATATGTCCTCGATTCCAGCCTCTAAAAGTTGTTCAATCATAATCAATAATGCTGGCTTAAGCATCCCGTCTTTATCTAAAATAGGCAAAAAACATTTCTTCATACATTTGGTGGCAGGAAAAACTCTAGTTCCAAAGCCAGCTAATGGAATAATAGCTTTTTTTACAATCTGCCCAGGATGTATCGTCAACATAAAAGAAGGCATACCTTTTTTATCCTGCAAATATGACTGGAGTTTAATCCCTTTATCTATGTCATCAACTAAAAATTGAACTGTTCCATCGCCTTGTGAACCTACACCTTTTCCACCAAGAACAAGCTTTCCAACTTTTTCATCATTAAGAATTTCATGAAGCACCGGTGCTATAAGTTCACTCGAAGCAGGCATTACCTTCCTGTCAAAATTCTTTTGAGTTTGATTCATGAGCTGCCCAAGCTTTTTTCTATCGCCAGCTTCTATATATTCAATAGCCTTTGTTACAAAGTAATGATTATCTTTCCCCAGCGCCTCCTGCACCGCCTTGTCTTGTTCTGACTCTGCAAAAGGAAAGGATTTATTCAAATCTGCCAATATTTTTATAGTATCCTTTGATGCCATTAAGTCTGCCACAACCCAGGTAAATGAAGCCCCAACTTTCAATTCATGCGAATCCATTTCGATGCCATCAAAGCTCATAACTACAGGCTTTATCCCATAAGCACATGCTTGATCCAATCTCCCACACCTTGATGGAGTTCTTTGCTCTCCTCTAAAAGCAGCTTGCATTTCTCCTTTTGTGTTCATTTTAAGGTTGTAGAGACAATTAAACGCTCTTGCTACTAAAACACATATTGCTGCCGATGATGAAAGGCCACTTTTCATAGGCAAATCCATCTTAGTAACAACTATCTTTACCCCCCCAATTTTGTAATTATCGTTAATATACGAAGCTACGCCTGCTACATAGGAAAAAAAGCCCCCATCCTGAGCAATTTGCATTAGCTTTTTAGTGTCCATGGGACACTTAAGCATCTTTCCCCCATAACATTCAAGAGGACTTGAAACAATAAAATCATCTGATTTTTCTGCATAAGCATATATTCCCTGCTCTATTCCAGTAACTATAGCTTCGCCTCTATAAATTTGTGAATTAACCGTTCTATACATCCCCGCCCAATCTGTATGCTCACCAAACAAGCATAAGCGCCCGGGGATAAATAAGTTTATTCTCCTATTATTCACAGTAAATTACCTTCCTATTACCCTTTTCTGTATTTCCAGATGCAATATATAGCTCTAAAGCCATCCTTTATACCAATTTTCTTCCCCTCTTCATTCGTTCTAGGATAGTAATTTATCGGAACCTCTTTTATCTTAATGCCTTTCTTTGATATCTTTGCTGTAATTTCAGGTTCAAATCCGAATCTATTTTCCACTATATCTATAGACTGTATTATTTCTCGTCTAAAAACCTTGTAACAAGTTTCCATATCTGTCAATTTTTGATGTGTAAAACAGTTGGATAATATTGTCAAAGTCTTATTAGCTATTTGATTCGCTTTATATCCTTTTGGTGGCTGATTCAAAAATCTGGATCCATAGCAGACGTCGCATTCATCTTTAACAATTGGCATAACCACCTTAGGATACTCATTTGGATCATATTCCAAATCTGCATCCTGTATGATTACCAGGTCACCAGTAGCATGTGCAAAGCCTGTCCTTAGCGCACCACCTTTTCCCTGATTAACCTCATGGTGCACAACTTTAGAAACAAGAGGTTTTATCTCTCTATCTAAGACTTCTGAAGTCCCATCTGTACTTTTGTCATCAACAATAATTATTTCCTTATTTTTTATTGGTGCCTGCCTTACTTTCTCAACAATTTCCCTTATACTATTTTTTTCGTTGTAACATGGAATCACTACTGATAATGTAAAATCTCTTTTCATACAAATTCGCCCCCATAAATGAATTTTCTTCTAAATATTTTGTCTTATTCCAATCCGGACTTGCTATATTGAGTACAAACCTCCTCAGTATTTCCATCCATGATTTTCTTACCTTTTTCAATCCAAATTACTCTGTCACAATTGTCTCTAATCGTTGCCATTCCATGACTAACAAGCAGAACTGTGGACCCACCATGAATCATCTCTTTAATTCTCGCCAAACTTTTTTTTCTGAAAAACTCATCGCCAACGGAAAGCACTTCATCCAGTAATAAAATGTCTGCTGCATCACCAGCGGTTGCGATTGCAAATCCAAGTCTTGATACCATACCGGAAGAATAATTCTTCACTTTCTCTTCCATGAAGTCTTCAAGTTCTGCGAATTTCACAATATCTTCGTAATGTTCGTCTATAAATTCCTTCGTATAGCCCACAATTGCTCCATTCAAGTAGACATTTTCACGACCGGATAACTCCATATCGAATCCTGTTCCAAGCGTAAGCATCTGAAGTCGTTTCCTGTCTACAATTATTTCACCCTCGGTTGGATTTATAGCCCCGGCAATAAGCTTGAAGAGGGTGGATTTTCCAGAACCATTGGTTCCTATAATGCCTACTACTTCTCCTTTATATACATCAAAGGAAACATCATTTAAGGCAAGCAGTTCACGATAACTGATTTCATTTTTTATTTTTTTTATCAAATACTCCTTAAGTCCGGAAACATTGGCAGTGCTAATCTTGTATCTCATTGTCAGGTTCTTAACCTGAATTATCGGCTGTTGAGTCATATGTGCCCCCTCATCCGCCAGCTTCGCTGACACCTTCTCCCCAAGGAGAAAGCATAATTATTAAATATTCTGCATTACTTCATTTTCTCTTCTAAGGAATACGAGGTACCCCAAGAGGTAAGCTGCTACTGCCCAGAAAAAAACCTTTAACCACAAATCAGGTGTAGGAATCGTGGCATATATCATGACATCTCTGGCAAACAGCATGTAACAATAAACCGGATTATTATTTATAACCATCTGCATTGCTTCCGGTACACTTTCTACCGGGTAAAAGATTGCAGACAGATACATGAGCATTGTCAAAAATACTGAATACAAATACTTAATATCTGCAAAGAATACATACAGTATCGATAGTATGTATCCAACTCCTAATCCAAACATTAGACAAAGAACTACATCTATCGGAAACAGTAACATCGTCACAGATGGTTTTACTCCCGATAGGAACAGAAGTGGAAAGAATGCTATAAGGCTATATAAAAAATTAGTAAGGGCCGTATAACATCTTGATAGGACAAATACATTCTTAGGAACCTTAACGCGTAATAACAGATTCCTATTATCTACGAGAACCGTCATAACACTGTTGCTAATCTGTCCAAAAAGGTTCCAGAATAAATATCCTGTCAAATAGTAAAGTGGAAAATTTTGGATACGCCGTTTAAACATGGTTGAAAACACCAATGTCATAACAAGCATAAATAGAAGTGGTTGTAATACACTCCACAGAATTCCAAGATAAGATCTTGCGAATTTTCTTTTGATTTCTCTCCCCGTAAGCTCCCTGATTACAAACCAGTACTGCTTTATATCTCCCATACCGTCCTCACAAAAACGTTCTGTTATACTTCAGTTAAAGCGCACTAAAGTACCTATTTAGTATATAACTATACTATAGAATCGTCAATTGGAGGCCAAACAACAAATAGTTCATTAATGAACGCAAGAAAACTCCAGAGTGATTGATTACCCTGGAGTTGATCATTTTAAAAAATAGAACCACTAAAAAAATCCCGCAGCCAACAATAAAACACCGGATTTGTTCCTAAATCTGAATAGTCACAAACCTCATATTGGCATAAGAAAGTGAGTATTCCTAACAGTATTGTCCCCATACAAAGCAATGAGGTAACATGGCAATATTTGTTCAGCTTCAACTCGTCTCCCTCATTGCAAAGAACTTTCATCTGCTTTAAGTTGTACACCATTACCGGTACAGCAAGGAGTAATCTATAGTCAAGTTGATATCGCATTGATATGCCACACATAACAGAATCCATAATAACAACCACCAGCGCTGTCACCATAGAAATCTTGACCAGCATACCTTCATCACTCTTTTTCTTAATTGCTGACAATCCAAGAAAAAGATATGGAGTCAGAGCAATTGTTCCTCCTGCTTGTTCTTCCCAGGCTATAAATCCTTGATAAACACCACCTACCGTATCCCTTTTCATATACGGAAACACATAGTCAAAAATTGGTATTTTTATAAGATAGTACCATATTCCCATAGGGATTCTTGCAAGATGAAGCCCTATATGTGTCATATCATGCGTTGTCAGATTGTAGTTTGCTCCAAAATCAAAAACAGAGCCAAAACGTGCATAATTGTACATCATTAAGGCTATCGCTATTGGAATATAAGGTAAGATCAATAGTACTATAGTTTTTATCTTCTTTTCTCTAAATGCCTGCCTATATATGTAAAAAGCAGCAAAACTAGCTACGGCAAACTGAGGTCTGGCACCAACTGATAATGCCATAAATAAGGATCCTAACATTCCCTGCCATAAAGAAACTTCATTATCTCTGACTGACCTAAGCCAGAAATATAAGCCCCATAGCACAAGCATAATAGCTGTTCCAATTGCCTCATAATAAATGGCTGATCTCTTTACAAGAATCCCAAGCCCTATAGCAAACATGGTTGTTATATAAATTAGTATCTCCATGTGTATAGGAAGATATTCATAATATTTCTTTCTAATTATCTCTATTAGTGCCAGCGCTCCAAGTAATATAAGAATGTTCATCAACATCTGTGCATGGTCATAATATAGATCATTTCCGGTAATAAGATAATATGGAAGATGAAATATAATAGCAGGAACTACTCCAAAATATATGTAATATTTACCTTCATAATATGCTACATCCCAATAGTAATCTGCACCTAATGCATCCCGTAATGTTCTGTCATAAGGATTATCCATATTAAGAAGAACATCGTCAGTACTCTCTTCAATATAAACATTTCCTTCAGCTAAGCTTCTGGCTAAATCAGGATATCCCTTTTGCATTCCGTGCATCAGGTTTTGCTTTTGAATTGATGTAGCAATAACGCTCAAAAGTATAGCAGTAATAAGTAGCACAATTATTCTTTTTCGTTCGTTAGGTCTTTTGCAATTACATTCATATACAGCATTAACTACGGCAATTATAGAAAATAACAAAAGCGCTAATATAATCATTCGGATTACATTAAAATAGACAGGTGGACGTTTGTTAAGATATACTCCCGAAAAGCATATTTCATCAACACCCTCTGTAAATGTAATCTTCAGATCACTTACTTTCCCATATGGTTCCAAAAAGATATACATAGAGGAATCAATTTCAGGACTTACTAAAAGCTCACCAAATGAATAATAATTTGCATTTCCTTCATCAGTTATTGAATTCACTATGTGAAATGCAGTTAACCTGGAAAAATCCCTGCTGTTCCAGCTATCATTGCTATAATCCTCAATATCCAAATAATAATTTCTGATATCTTGATTTATATCAGGAATTGTAAGTGTAAACCCATCCTCAAATGAATAATACTCATCATAGATTAATTCTGACCCATCATCTAAATATATTGGGGGATTCTCAATATTCTCCCCCAACATACGAAAATGTGCCCGATTAAAAAAGAAGATTTCAAAAAGAAACGATATAATACAGCAAAAAAGCAAAAGTGTTATATATAATGGAATTTGAACTCCTCTGATGCTGATAGTTTTATTTTTCATTGTCTCACCTAAAATGTATTTATTTGTTCAAACATGAAAAAGCAGTAAAAATACGCGCCATAGAGTCATTTATTGAGATTCAGGCATTATATGGCCTTCAGCATCGGTATATCACTTTCGTTACATGTTTTTTTATGCGTTTTCCAATAGAGGATTTCTTTTATACAAATCAGCATAACTGTAATCATCGAAACCGCTTCAGCTAATCTCCAATACCATGGTGATACATATTTTATAGTTATTTCTCCTTCATAGTTCTCCGGAATCAGAAACTGAATAGTATTATTTTTCCCGTCCTCAATATCAAAAGCATTCCCATCGCTATCCATCACTCGATAATACTTATAATTAAAAATAGGAACATTTACATAGCAATCTTTTGCAGTTGTATTATTTATCTCAAAAGAGTATTCGTTCCCATCTCTTCCGCAATTCCAAACATCACAGTTTTTTGCGATGATCTCCCCCTTTAACTTCTTTATGTCACTTAACTTCCCATCTTTTTTATTTGCCCTGAGATATTCCCAGAAATTAAAAGGCTGCGAACTAAGTTCTGTTCCTTCATAGTAATTCACAACTGCTGACCCCTTAAATGTAAAATATCCGCAAATGTAAAATAGTATCATTATCACCCCTATCATTATTGTGGAGTAGTAACAAATGTTTTTCGTCAGCTTTTTATTTAAACTGTATGTTTTCAAAGTTTTTTCAATTTCCGGGGAGTTTTCAAAAAGAATGGCCAGTCCTCCCAGCACAAGGCATAATAGCACGCTTGAAACCGATATATATCGCCACGGAATTTGAATCTGTGACAACATTCCTCCTAATCTAAAATGATACGAAAAAGAATTCCATGGAAATAAATTTGTCGATAGCCACATCACAAAAACAGTAAGAATAACAGTATATTTCATTCTGTTATTAATAATATGTCTTATCCAAAATATGATCATCACAACAAGTCCGCCCATAAGGACAAGTCCTGGCGTACACTGCATATCTCTCCCCCACCCATAAGGGGATTTGAAAAAAGCAAAAAAATCCGCCAAATATGCTCCGTCATTTTGTATTCTCAGACTTGATTCGTTAACAATACTGTTAATGCTGACATTTTCATTAAAGTAGTAATCACAAAAAGGTATTAAATATGCACTGCTAATCAATACACTTGATACAGCAGCCAAAATATATGTCATGATAATCTTTGGTTTAATTGTTCTGAAAAATAATGCGATTGCATTTACAAATAGAACAAAAGAGACCATCTCTGCACTTAATACATGCGAGCATATTATTCCCGACATTCCAACGGCTAATGTTATACCAATTCTTATGCATTTTGAAAAATCCAATGATACCTCTGTGTATAATTTCCAAATAGCCATTACAACCAGCGGAAGAAATGTTATAGCACAGTATTCGCCAACTGCACCTCTTATATAAACATCAGACATTCTATATATCGATGTAACATATGCAAAAGATAAAAGAATCCCTATACGCTTCTTTCCAAAAATATTGTTAAAAGATATATATGAAATAATAGTTGTAAGTCCATTTATAAAAATAATAAATGCTTTATATGAGGCTATAACTGTAAATCCCATCATCCTTAATAATGCCGGAAAATACAGGAGAAAATCGCCATAATAAACCGATACAGGATACCCATATCCATTAAGCCAATCAGTTTGCATTCTAACAGGAAAATCACCATTCAAAACACCTTTAGCTATTCCTTCTATTCGATATAAATGAAAATCAAGATCATGTCCCTGGTTTATTCCTAAAAAAGTAAGCGGAAGAGATGCTATTATTGTTATGAATACCACTGCTCCAATTTCTTTTTTATACAAAGATATCCTATTTCTATTGAAGACTATAATGTCAATCATGAGAAAGCAAAGAAAACAAATCCAAAATAACACTTTTAAATCATCAGTATTTGGTGCTATAGACAGTTCATTGATCTGAAAATGTCCCTTGCCATTGTATTTAACTTGTATCTCAAAATTATCAATATTTTCTGTCAATCTAAAATGTAATTCTGATTCGTGAATACCCTTTTCAAGAATACTGGTTCCTGCTTTTATAAATACTTCATTTTCATTATTTGCTATTGGAACCAAACTCTGATCTTGATCAGCTTCATAATCAATATATATAGTATATGTTCCTTTATCCAATTTTATATAAGGTCCATAAATAAGATCACCCTCCGTTTTCCAGCCACGGGGTTTTCTCTTTACTTCCCAGCCATTTTCATCATCATACTTAATGACCCTCGAAAGCATTTCTTCTGTAATATTCGTAGCATTGCATTTTTCTGCCTTATTCAATGCAGTTATGCATATAAACGCCAAAACAATTAATTCAATCGCAAATATTATAATTATTTTTTTCTTGCTTCTCATAAACAAATTCACCTCAAAGTTTCAGAACACAATTCTTATCCTGGAGCAGAAACTAAAGCTACTAATCTCTTTAAAAACACATTTTATTTCTCCACAAAAAGCAAAACTTTACCTTCAAATTCTCTGAAAAAATTATTGCACTGATATCGTTCCATCCTCGGAACAGCTTACTGACCAGCTCCCTGATGTTTTCGCAGCAGGTGCTGTAATACCATTTGGCCAGGAAATCTGTGATTGCCATCCTTCTTTCTTTTGCTGCACAGGTGTCGACTTGGCAGCTACTGCGTTTCCTGTATCAAGATATTCTGCCAACACCTCTGCGTATAGTGCTCTTATGTTCGCAGCATCTGTCGCCTCGCGGGCAACCTCCAGGCGATTTGCAAACACAGGGATTGCAATAGCAACTAGAACTGCGATGATAGCAACAACTATTAGAAGTTCTGCTAAAGTAAATCCGTCTTTTGAGTGTTTAAGAAGTTTTTTCATGATGCACCTCCGTCTATAAAGTTTTCCTGATATACATCAGATAGTTATACAGCCTTGCCTGCATCAGACTCCAACGGATATGCTTGCCACATCTGACGATACTTCCGTATATCCAGCCACTCTCATGAATATCCGCTGTTCTTACATGTAGTTTACTCAGAAACCATATAATTGTTTTCCTTAATAGCCTCAAATTACATATATCTTCGTATGTTAGCTGAGCTGCAATTGTCTGGGCATCGCCTTCCAGAACATCGTCGCAAAAGGTTAGATTGCCATATATATCCGCTTCCCACTTATCAGGCTTTGCCATAAGCTTTGAAAGAATACTTTCCGAGATAGGTGCTCCGTTATCCAATGACCTATAATTTGAATATGCCTTTGCATACATCTCCAGATAGAGTTGCATTGTATCTAAATACGCTCCATTCAGACTTCCATACTTTGCAATCTCAGCAGAAAACCTATCAGAATCGCAACTATCCTTTTTATACCCCAGTGTCATACCTGCTGCCTCAGAGCTGACCGCTTCAAAAAGGCAATTACTAAAATATACCTTTCTTCTAATCTGTTCCTTAGGACTAAAATAGAACGAATTATAATCTTCAGGGTTCATATCCGCTGGTACTTCATATAAACCAAAGTAATACCCATGCAACCTTGTATAAGGTTTCTCATAACAAAGAAGACGAGTAAGACTTCTTTGCGTAGTCCCTACCCATCCACTATCAACTATTGCTATCTTGTCGTCCGACAACATACCTTCCTGTCTTAGATAGCCAAGGGCTTCAGGAAGCTTTTCCTTTGCATGTTTTTGAACTATCGTCCATAAGAGTTCTTTACTTGCCAATGCTTTCTCTTTCCACTCCAATATCTCCGGTCTGGAAAGAATTCGATCAAGTGAACCATTATATCCAAGAATTCCTGTAAACTCCTGCATTTCATTTTCATCAAGAGCTCCCCTTTGAAGAATCTTCCTCATAGTCACATCTATTCCACTAAGAAACATCATATCCAAAAAGTGACTATCATCTAAAGCCATTTCAGGAATTCTGAGCGCATATCTGGAGACCCTGAGGTATCTAAGTTCCGGATATGTTTTTATATCATCAGAAGACTTCACTATTTCCATCGCAGCCCTATAAACAGGCCATGCATCCCTGGATAAAAAATAAAGCTTCTTAATTTGTTTTTCCCTAGCGTCACCAAGCACCCATGCTGCGAATTCCGTCAGCACGGGTGCCCATGTGTGGAGGTAATGAATGATACTTCCCACCTTCCTTACAGAGGCAGGATCCCCATTAATATTTGCAAATGAAGGAATTGTCACGAGTTCCTCCATGCATTTTTCGATAGCTCTGTTGTATGCAGGATTTTTCTCAAGAGCTTTTTTATAATACACAAGTCTATCCATCTTATACTGTTGCTTTCTTGTGTTTAAAGAATTCTATGAGTTTGACCGGAACGAATGTACCGGCTATAGGCCTTACACAGTATGCCCAGCCAAACGGGAAAAGAAGTCCCATCTTTTTGAAATTTTCGTATCTGACCTTCATCTCATAGACACGGAATTTAAAAGCTCTGTTGTGATAATTATCTCTATCCACATGATACTTAAAAAGTACCTCCTGCATATTGCAGCCTTTAAATCCAGCCTGATAAAGTCTCATAAATATCTCATAATCCTCGCAACGCAGAGTCTCTTTTCTGGCAGTATAGCCACCGTTTTCGATGAGCGCAGATCTCCTGTACATAACTGTAGGATGAATATATGGTGAGAATTTGAGATAATCCTCTGCAGTAGGATGTGACGGTCTTGTAGTTATTCCCCACACGCCTTCTTCATCAAATATTTTTGCATTACAGCCACACCAGTCATACTCCGGATGAGCCTCCAAAAATGCTCGTTGTTTCTCGAATCTTTTTGGAAGTGATATATCGTCATCATCCATTCGCGCAATATATCTCCCACTTGCCTTTTCCAGACACTTATTTAATGAAAAAGCGAGACCGTGATTCTCCTCACTGCCAATTACAATTATTCTGTTATCCCTGTCCTTTAATCCTCTGATAAACTCAGATGCCTTAGGATTGGATCCATCATCATAGATTATAAATTCGAAGTCCCTGAAAGTCTGTGTCAGAATTGAATTAACTGCTCTATCAAGTTCATTGGTATTCTGTCCACTAAAAACCCCCATTATGACGGATATCTCAACCGTCTTCATACATTATCTCCCCACAATAAAAGTATTTTCTGACAATCCTTGAAAATGATTATTGCTGAATTTTGCTATATATTTCTCGCATTGTTTCTTTTGCTGAGCTTTTTGAAAAGATGTTTGAAAGCTCCAATGCTTTTTTAGAATATGCATCCCTGACATCCGGGTTGCTCTTAAAGGTAGAAATTGCTTTCTCGAAATCCCGTACCTCATTAGGTCTACACACTATTCCGTTTTCACCATTTCTCATGTATTCTCTAGTTCCGCGATTATCAGCAGCTATGACAGGCACCGCACAACCGAGCGCCTCAACCGCAGCCATTCCGAATCCTTCCCTCTTTGACGGAAAAGCAAATACATCAGCTGACTGTAATATTCGCTCCATATCGTTTCTATAACCGAGAAGCTTTATATTATCAGATAATCCGCTCTCTTCGATGAAGTTTCGCAGTTCCAGGGCTTTTCCTCCCCTGCCACAAATGCTGTAATAAATATCTTCATCATCCAAGGATCTGATTGCTTCCAGCACCACAGTATGATTCTTGTTATTATTCAGTTCCGCTGCAGTTACTATGTGAAAACCTTTATCCGGTATTCCAAGTTCTTCTCTTACTGCCTTTCTAAGTTCCGGCATTGGATGGAATCTATCTGTATCAAGACCAACACCATGGAGAAGCTCTACGTGTCCGCCCTTTCTCAAGTGGAAAGTACAGGCTCTTTTATAGTCCTCTTTATTAATGGTGATGATCATATCCGTAAACCTAGCAAGGAAGCGCTCTATGGGATAAAAAATGAGCCAATATGCTTTAGGTGCGCCTTTAAAGAAATGAAACCCATGCGCTGTATAAATTACATATGGATTTTTTCCGGAACAAAAACCGGCCAATCTTCCCAGCATACCGCCAACCGGATTATGGCAATGAACAAGACTTATATTTTCTTTTTTAATCAAATCCGATAGCTGAATAAGACCTTTAGCATTTTTAATTAAATGCCAAGGTTTTTTATGCAGAACTATTTGATGCATTATAATTCCTGCATTTCTCAAGTTTTCCGGATTAAAAGCATATACGGGATTATCAAAATCAGATGCATAGTGGATTTCATATCCATTTTCCTGCAGTACCTGAACATCATTTTCTAGAAATTGAGATAAAAAACCACCAGTACTTGAAACAATCAGCGCTTTTTTCATACTATCTTCACGGTCTATAGTACCCGTTTCCCCTTCAATAATATCTATAGTATATATTTATTTGTTTTTAGCGTCAATTGTGTTACTTTATCAATAAAAAAATCCCTGACTCACTAATGAATCAAGGATTATCATCTACATATTCAATTGTTGTCGCATTTATTTGTTTTTTAATGCAATAATGTTTTTAACGATCTCGTATATATGCCTCTGATCACTTAGATTTTCCTGCTCAATAAGGAGATACGATTTCATTGCATATGTATCCTCATCAGTATCAAAGGTCTCAATATTCTTAAGGAAATCAGACATAGTTACATCCAATCCCTTTGTAATCTTATATATTGTATCAACCGACGGTGTCTTAACTCCTCTCTCCAGTTGTCCTATATATGAAGGGTGAAGTTCGCTTATCTCTGCAAGTTCTTCCTGACTTAGCTTTCTATCTTTCCTGTAAAATCTAATTCTGTTACCAATCTCCACTGTGATATCCATCAAGTCCTCCTGTAAAATAGTTTTAATATGCAGATAACAGAGCGCATACTATCACTACTTTTGCTCACAGTATCTATACTAGAGATTGTATGGATAGCCAACAATTAACTATTGTATCGTATTTGATTGTAGTAACACTATTGTACAAAGGTAGATGTTGGCAGATATAACATTAAAGTCAATTGTTATATCTTTATTTTATGAATAACATAGAATAAAATAATCACTATTGTTAAAAATTAAATAATGTTTTGTGTTTTGATGAAAGAACCCATTTTACTTTTGTCATGTCATCCATGATATGACATGAAGCGCTGAAAGGCAGGTGTTTTCATGAAATACAACAAAATAAAGGATCTACTATTCAGACGTGGCGGCATGAGTAAGGCTTTAGTTATGGCGATGCACACTACAGAGAACTTTAAGCTAATTAAAGATGAAGCTATTTACCTTGAAAGATCAAGGAACCTTTTAAGAGATGAACTTCTAAGTTGTTACGCATTTTTAGAGAAATATGATTTATTCGAGATTTATTTAGATGTAAGAGATGGTGTAATCTAACCCTCATCCATCACCTTCGGTGACACCTTCCCCCTAATAGGGGGAAGGCTAAAAAAATATTTACCCTCTGACTAAGAGTAAAAAAGATTTCACCAAATCTTAATCTTATACTGTGCTATCGCCTCTATGCTCTCAGCCCTGCAGGCAGCCTTTTTGCCATCTGCTGTTTCGCTAAGCTCAGGCCATTCCTGAAGATAGATCTTCTGATCCTCCAAAAGCGGATAAACTACCGCTTCCGCCTCAAAGGTTCCTTCAAGCTCACTATTACCCTCTGAACCGATGAATCTCTTAAGTCCGATTTCCCAGTCCTGTCCGGTGTAGAAGCTGTCGGCTATAAGCTCGCCTTCATGGAATATATCCACATCGCTTACAGCATACAGCTCGGCCTTATCACCGGCGTATTTTACATGGAGGTAAACTTCGTCAACCTCCTCATCAATATCCGAAACTTTGATGTTATATTTCGCAGTTGCATCGCTCTTTTCAGTAGTAAGCTCAGTCTTCACATTGCAGGTAAGTGCATCAACATATCTGTAATCCGCAAAATCCATGCTGTCTACCATATAGGTATCGCTGACATTCTCAGCATCATCATGGATAAAGCCAATAGGTGTCTCGTCAAGATCAGGCCATACTCTGAAGGCAACATTATGCTCTCTTCCGTCAGCAGGAATCTCCGCATAGATCTCGTAACCATTGGGATTGCCGTTTTCAAGGACTCCGGCACGTTTCTTATTGGTTCCGATCATCCTGTCTACAACATCATATTCGCAGATAACAAGATGCTCTGCGCCGCGTTCATCCTTTATCTTCACAGCATGCTCAGCTTCGTAGCTGCTAAGAGTCACAATCTTGATATAGCCAAGGTCGCCCTCAATCTCAGCTGCGGCAGAGTCTCTGTCATCAGTATAAAAAACGTAGGCAATCTCTCTGTTCTTTTCATCATGGAGCTTACAGAGCGGAATCATGTTGGCTCTCTTTAATACCGCATCATAGCCTATAGGCATGTTGAAGGGATAGAAAAATGTATCTCCGTTTTTGATATCCCTCTCCTCGAATTCGGTGATATCATTACCCTCGCGGTCATAGGCTTTAAGAACGTTATCCTCATGATCTGCCATATCATATCTTCGCTGATAATTATTCACGAAAAGGAATCCGCTCATCAGCTCGCTTCCGTTTACATCCTTTTTCACAGCACGAACAGCAGTCCTCAAATCCGCAAGATTGTCAGGCTTATCCGGATTCCCTGGCTGTTCTATATAAGGCATCTCGCAAAGATCAGAGCCAAAATCCCTGATAAACATGGATAATCTTCTGATCTTCCTGTAGGTATCAGACATCTGTCCATATTCCTTGAGAGGTGCATTAAAATCATAGGATAATACAGGAAGGTCATTGGGATATCCTGTCTCAGTGCTCTCCTGAAGTGTTGTGAGTTTTCCCTCTGGATTGGTTCCGCCGTGGTACATATAGTAACCAAGGAGGTTCGCACCGCTTCCAAGCTTGACCATACTCATGGCTTCTGTATCTTTTCCGGTTGCAATGCATCTTCTGTGATGAGTAACCTGCAGACCACCGCCAAGCTCAGCCGTGAGATAAGGGAATTTATCCATATCAAAGGTGATGCCTGCACCTAAACCATGGTCAGATCCGATGTTGTGGTCATTTCTTTCTCTTGTAAAAATGTAGTTGCCACTGGGTTCGAGTTCTGTGGTTCTGGGATCCCAGGGTGCTTCACAGTATCCTCCCATAACAGGAAGCATTCCGCCTGTCACGGCACCGCCCCAACCGGTTGCGGTATAAATCGGAACGTCAAAGCCGATCTCAATCGCCATGTCACGGAGGATTCTCATGTGTTCCTCGCCCTCTTCGCCGCCAAAACCGCCACAGTGTCCGTACTCATTCTCAATCTGAACGCCAATGACAGGGCCGCCATCTTTTACAAACATTCCCTTTGCCTGCTCATAAATGTGTTCATAGAAATTCCTTGCATGAGCAAGATATTCAGGGCTGTTACTTCTTACTTCATAGCCCTTTTCCTTAGCATCCTCAAGGAGCCAGTCCGGAAATCCACCGTTTCTGGCTTCACCGTGAGCCCAGGGGCCAATCCTGAGAATACAGTTTAAGCCGACGCGTTTAACTGTCCCGAGGAATTTTCTTAAGTTTTTATCACCGCTAAAATCAAACTCTCCGCGTATCTCTTCGTGATGGATCCAGATGGTATAAAGCGAAACAATGTCCACTCCACCACTTTTCATTTTGCAGAGCTCCTCTTCCCAGTATCTGTTTCTGTATCTTGAAAAGTGCATTTCTCCCATCACAGGGAAATAGGGCTTT
>JAEEGL012676772.1_pt1 | contig 44454 bp, 44 predicted proteins | sample 9134231 | NCBI WGS metagenome assembly JAEEGL01 (sample SAMN16246548, study PRJNA631951) | gut metagenome | biome: gut microbiome; feature: rumen; material: fiber-attached | host: Bos | place: Iran: Karaj | collected 2018-10 | reverse complement strand
GCCAGGATCAAACTCTCCGTTTGATATTATAGCTCTTTTTATTTTTTGCTTTTGTTATCCGATATCTTCCGATATCTTTGAGTGTGTTTCCACTCTTTTAAATTGACGTGTGTTTCTGTCTGATTCTCAAAGAACAACTTTAGCGTTTTTTCAACGCTTTTCAATGCATACCGTTTTCAGCGGTGTGCCTTAATAATATATCACGACCACAAACCGAATGCAACACCTTTTTTGCTTTTTTTGATTGTTTTTTCATAAATAAACTTAAGTAACAAAAAGACCTCTTTCGAGGCCTTTTTTCCTGCTGTTTTAGTGCAGATCTTCAAGCTGCTGAAGTACTACATTATACTGCTGTCTGTATGATTCCAGCTTTTCCTTTTCCTGATTGATCTTGGCTTCAGGAGCTTTTGAAATGAAGTTAGGATTTGACAGCATGCCCTCTCCTCTCTTTATTTCTCCTTCCAGTCTGGCCTTTTCTTTCAGAAGTTTTTTCTTTTCTTCTTCGAAGTCAACAATCTGTCCAAGATCAACAGTGAGTGATCCTCTGGTCAGTGGTCTTACTACCAGATTTCCTTCCAGTTTTTCTACCCATCTGACCTTAGCCAGTTTTTCATACATTTTGCTCATTTCCGGTTCAACGGCAATCACATTTCCATTTTCATCGCTTATGGCAATATCGAACAGCAGTGATGGCTTGATATTGTAGTCAGTTCTTAATGTTCTTACACCGGTAATGACATCTATTAATCTGTCAACATCAGCTACGCCTGCAGTATCAATCTCTCTGATTCCCGGATACTGTTCAATGCACAGAGCCTTTTTGGCATGCGGAAGTGAAGCATATATCTTCTCAGTAACAAATGGTATATAAGGATGTAATAGTTTTAATATATCTAATAATACAGTAAGCAGTGTACTCTTGGTTGCTCTTACAACATTTTCGTCCTCTGATGACAGGGTTGACTTCGTAAGTTCAATATACCAGTTGCAGAAATCATTCCATACAAAGTCGTATACTTCATTTCCAGCCAGAGCAAATTCATACTTATCCATGTTGCCGACAACCTGTTTTACAGTCTTGTTCAGTTTATCAAGCATCCAGGCATCAATGTTGTTGAGATTATCAAGACAGATATCCTCGAGAGAGAAATCACCAAGGTTCATCTGAACAAATCTGCTGGCATTCCACAGCTTGTTTATGAAGTTCCAGGAAGCCTCAACCTTGGAATCAATAAATCTCATGTCCTGGCCTGGTGTTGAATTGGTAGTCAGGAAGAATCTCAGACTGTCAGCACCGTATTTTTCGATAACATCTCTAGGGTCAACGCCATTGCCGAGTGATTTACTCATCTTACGGCCCTGTTCATCTCTGATCAGGCCATGGATGAGAACATCCTTGAATGGTCTGTCATTAGTGAAATGACGGCCGCAGAAAGCCATTCTGGCAACCCAGAAGAAGATAATATCATACCCGGTTTCCAGACAGCTTGTCGGATAATAACGCTTATAGTCGTCTGTTTCATCAGGCCAGCCCAATGTTGAGAAAGGCCACAGACAGCTTGAGAACCAGGTATCAAGAACATCTTCATCCTGATGCCAGTTTTCAATGTCTTCCGGTGCTTCTTCTGCACAGTAGATTTCTCCGGTTTCATTATGATACCAGACAGGTATTCTATGACCCCACCACAGCTGACGTGAAATGCACCAGTCTTCGATATTTTCCAGCCACTGAATAAAGGTTCTTTCAAATCTTTCAGGATAGAAATTGATCTTGGTTTCAGGATCCTTCTGTTTATCGAGAACAGCTTTGGCTAACGGTTCCATCTTGACAAACCACTGGTCTGAAAGATAAGGTTCAACGATAGCGTCAGTTCTTTCTGAATGGCCAACCGGATGGATGATTTTCTCAATCTTTACAAGGTGTCCTTCTGCTTCTATTCTCTTTACCAGTTTTTCACGGCAGTCAAATCTGTCCAGTCCGTTATATTCGCCGGCAAGCTGATTCATCGTAGCATCCGGATTAATGCATACCGGTTTATCAAATCCGTATTTCTCCCCTATCTTATAGTCGTTAGGGTCATGAGCAGGCGTACACTTCATGGCACCTGTACCGAATTCAATATCAATGTAATCATCGGCTATGATTGGCAATTCTTCATGATTAGCAGGATTTATGACATGCTTACCGATAAGGTGCTGATATCTTGAATCATCAGGATGAACAACAACGCAGACGTCGCCGAACATTGTTTCAGGACGAGTCGTGGCTACTTCAAGGCTCTCGCCGGTTTCTACAACATCATACCTGAATGTATACATTGCACCTTCGGTGTCCTTATGTATAACTTCAATATTACTTAAAGCCGTCTGTGCTACAGGGTCCCAGTTGATTATTCTCTTTCCACGATAGATCAAACCTTCATTATACAGCTGAACAAATTCTCTCTTGACTGCCTTTGACAGTCCTTCATCAAGGGTAAATCTTTCACGGCTGTAATCAAAGCCCAGGCCCATGGAAGCCCACTGCTTGCGAATGTGTCCGGCATATTCTTCCTTCCATTCCCAGGCTCTTTCCAGGAACTTTTCACGTCCGATATCATACCTGGAAATGCCTTCTGATTTCAATCTGGCATCTACCTTAGCCTGTGTAGCAATACCGGCATGGTCCATGCCAGGCAGAGAAAGAACATCATAACCCTGTAATCTCTTATATCTGGTTATGATATCCATCAGAGTAAAGTCCCAGGCATGCCCAAGATGCAGCATTCCTGTAACGTTTGGAGGAGGAATAACCATACTGTAAGGTTTCTTGCTGATGTCACCAGCTGTAAAATAACCTTCTTCTATCCAGTTATCATAAACTCCTTCTTCAACTTTCTTGTGCTCATACTTCTGATCAAGCATATTCATTTCCTCCCAAAAAAATAAAAAGCGCCATCCAAGGACGCTTTAACGTGGTACCACCTTTGTTTATACTCATTGTTTGTTAACGCCAGCTACGGAACGTACTACTCTACTGTTTTTCATACGTCCAACTCCAAGTCGACCTTCATGCTGCCCGTTACAGCCTTTCACCATACGGCTGCTCTCTGGAAATCAGGTTAAGCACTACTCCTACTTTTCCTCGTTGTTAGTTCAATTATAAATAATATATATTCCAAAAACAACTGTTTCTTTTACCTGAAACATTATATGTTTTCCATTTTTTAAACAGCAACCTGATAAAAAACAGTATCAGAGATACTATTTCTTATTTAACTTCTTTTTGAATATCAGGCCAATCGCGATTGCTGAAACTGCCGCTACCGCAATCAGCGGCACGATAAAATTGACTTTCTCAACAACAGGTTCATCAATTATCAGATCATTGAGCACTGGTAAAACATCTGTAATCATTTACACACCTACTTCTTTCTCTTAAACAGAAACTTAATGGCCAAAACTCCCGCTGCCACAGCTACTGCCAGTAATGCTACCAGCGGTCCGTTATTAGTAACCACATCAATTGGATCGGGTGCAAGTGCATCTCCTAAAACTTTTACAAGAAATAATTCCATATGATTCCTCCCGCGAATGATGCTGCATTGACGATCAATGCAGTCTGTAACGGATTCATTTCCTTCTTCATGTATTTTTTCATGTATAGCCGTTCAACTGCTACTACTGCAGCTTCCAGAACTGCCATACATATATGTTCACTAATAACATTATACTTCAAATTCAATTGATATAGAATATTAGCCGGTATATTAGTAACAACATTGATCAGTGTCATAAGAAGAAAATCGTCTTTTTCTCTTACTCCAAGTATATACAGAACAGTATTTTCAATTATTATTGTCAGTACCAGTGCAATGATTAATCTGAGCATCCTAAGGCTCCTTTCTGCTGCCTGTAAGCGGCAGAAGCAGCAGCAATGATACTAACGATCCTACTGTGCCAATCAGCAGAGAATTGCCTGAAAATGCCGGAGACAGATACTTTATGTAAAAACCTATAAACAGGCCGAAAGTCAGTATGCCAAAGGCAAACCCTTCCAGATGTTTCATTCTTTCCGCCAGCATGCACAGTGTTATCGGCATTGTCATATTGAATAAAAGCAATGCCAGCAAGCCAAACGGTGTCATACTTCCCAACAGGTAACATAATGCAGCTGACAGCAGAGTCACCACAATCGTTTTATAATACCCCAGAACAGGTTTTATAAACCCGCCCAACGTCTTGCCGCCAGCCACACAAAGCACTGCTAACAAGCCTAAAAAGACGCCATGTTTCCATTCGAAGGAAACAGCAAAACCTACATATGACCTCAGTATTACAACCAGTAAAGTAAGAATTATCGCCTTAAGAGCCTCTTCATCAATTTCCAGAATCGCCGGCTTTCTTTCAGGATTATTCCTGCTGATTTCTGTATACAGCAAAACAAACAGAACAGCCATTACTGCCGTAATTCCTATTCTCATGATAATACTGTTACATGCTATTACCTGGCCTAAAAACAGGCCGATGGCACCAGGAGCAACAAACGTTCCCAGGCCTCTTCCTTCATATCTGTTTTCATGATCCTTGTGAATTGTTATTATGCCCCCACCGACATGAAACAGAGCATTTCCAAGTCCGAAGACCCATACAGGGAAATTCAGCAACCCTGATAAAGTAAGAGGTATGCTTAATCCGATAAACAGGATAGCGTTATCTTCCTGTCGTTTGCTTTTCAGGGCATCAGCCAGTAACCCCAGAGGCATCTGCAGAACAAAGGCGCAGAAATTATACATAACAACCCGAACCGCCTTACCTTCTGCAATCATGCTGTAGACAGCAAAGGCACAGATAAGATCAGTCATGAAATGCATGGCTGACAATATACCTATTATTCTTGTAGCGTTTGATTTTCTGTTATCCATACTACGATTTTACCACAACAAAAGAGCAGCGGTTACTGCTCTTTCATGTTATTTGTTTAAGGCCAGATTCAGCACTTCATCAACAGTGCTTACAGGAACGAATTCCATGGCTTTTCTGACAGTTTCAGGTATATCATCAATGTCCTTCAGATTTTTCTTTGGAAGAATGATCTTGCGGATATCACTGCGGTATGCAGCCATCGTCTTTTCCCTTAAGCCGCCGATCGGCAGGACATTACCTCTTAAGGTAACTTCACCGGTCATGGCTAATGAACTTGAAACGCTTCTCTGGGTCAGGGCACTGACTACAGCTGTTGTCAGAGTTATGCCGGCACTTGGGCCGTCTTTAGGCACTGCTCCTTCCGGAACATGAATGTGAATATCGTGGCTTTCGAAGAACTTAGGATCGATGCCGAATCTTTCAGCGTTGCTCTTGACATAGCCTACAGCGATTGTGGCACTTTCCTTCATGACGTCACCAAGCTGTCCGGTTATGATCAGACCGCCCTTGCCGTCAAAGTATGTTACTTCAATCGGAAGAATATCTCCGCCGAATGACGTGTATGCCAGTCCGGTTGCTACACCAACCTGGTCTTCTTTTTCCTTTTCACCGAATTCAAAGAGTTCCTTGCCGAGCCACTTCTGAATCAGCTCAACTGTAATGGTTACACTTTCGTGATCACCCTTGGTATAAGCAAGGGCTGTCTTACGGCACAGTTTTCCGATAGCTCTTTCAAGCTGTCTGACACCGGCTTCCCTGGTGTAATGACGAATGATGTAAAGTATCTCATCAGAATTCAGCTTGAACATCTCAGGAGTAAGTCCGTTAGCCTCAATCTCCTTTTTAATCAGGTGATCAAGAGCGATATGGAGCTTTTCGTCTTCAGTATATGAAGACATTTCAATGATCTCCAGTCTGTCTCTTAAAGCATCAGGAATTGAATACAGATCGTTTGCTGTCGCAATGAAGAGAACCTTTGAAAGGTCATATGGTTCTTCAATGAAGTTGTCAGAGAACTGATTGTTCTGTTCAGGGTCAAGAACTTCCAGCATGGCACTGCTTGGATCGCCCTTATAATCTGAACCGAGCTTATCTATTTCATCAATTAAGAATACAGGGTTAATTGTTCCCGCACGTTTCATGCCCTGAATGATCCTGCCCGGCATTGAACCAAGATAGGTTCTTCTGTGTCCGCGGACTTCAGCCTCATCCTTGACACCGCCCAGAGAGATTTTGACGAACTTTCTGTCCAATGCTCTGGCGATGCTCTTAGCTAAGGAAGTCTTTCCTACTCCAGGAGGACCTGCCAGACACAGAATAGGTGCATTTAATGAATTGGTCAGCTTCTTGACTGCGATGTATTCGAGGACTCTTTCCTTCGGCTTTTCCAGACCGTAATGGTCTTCTTCCAGAATTCTGGAGATTTCGTTAATGTCATCTCTGTCTTCTGACTGCTGCCACCAAGGGATCTTCTCGATCCAGTCCAGATAGTTTCTGATAACTGCGGCTTCAGGAGAACCTGATGACATCATTTCGAGTCTGTTGATCTCGTCTTTGGCTTTTTTCTTAACGTTTTCCGGATAAGGATTATTCTCAAATCTTTCTCTTAAGGCATCAATGTCATTAGCGTCACCCGGATCATCTCCAAGCTCTCTCTTAATGGCTTTCAGTCTTTCTCTCAGATAGTATTCCTTCTGATTTTCGTCAATGCTGTCCTTGACTCTTTCGTTAATGTCGTTTTCAACCTGCTTTATCTCTCTGCTGACTTCAAACTGCTGCAGAATGAGCATCAGTCTGTTATTGACGTCGAGAGCTTCCAGGATTTCCTGTCTGTCAGCCAGACTCATCGGCAGATACTGTCCGAACTGGTCTGCCAGTACGACACTGCTTACACCGGAAGAAAGATGATTAATCAGTTCCTTCGGTACAGCACCGAAATTAACGGAAATCTGTTCGAATTCCTCAAGGACTCTCTTAACGAGAACAGATTCTTCCTTATCATCGCCATAGATATCGTCTACAGCCGTGATATTGGCCATAAACATATCTTCGTTTTTCGTAATAACATTTCCCTGTGCTCTGGCTAAGCCATGAAATTTTACTTTCATGATGCCGCTGTCCTGACGGACATGCTTGATAGAGCACAATGTACCAAAACTGTAGATATCACTGATGTCAGGATCTTCGACCATGACATCTTTCTGAGTAACTACCCATATCAGTGATTCGTATTTTTCTCTTGCTTTGTTAAGAGCGTTTACACTCAACTTTCTTCCAACATCGATAATGATATCCTGTTCGGGAAAGATCAAGACTCCTCTGGTAACGATTACCGGGAAGTCAGCATTATTGTACATTTCTGAATATAAACTCATTTACTACGCTCCTTTCAAGGCTGGAATCGCAGATTATTTTGATTTCTTGTTCTCCTTTTTCAGAGTGTCAAGAACCTTACGGATCTTGAGATCATCTGTCACGTAGCTTTCAGGTGCCAGTTCTCTGATCTTATCTACTTCCATGCCATATGTCTTGGCCATTGCTTCGTATTCTTCGTTGATCTCTTCTGCTGTAGGAGCGATCTTCATATCGTCAGCAATAGCATCCAGAACCAGTCTGATTCTGGTCTTCTTTTCAGCTTCAGGTCTTAACTGTTCCTTGAAGCCCTTTTCATCTGTACCCATGATTCTGTAGTACATGTCCATGTTCAGACCCTGCTGAGTAATACGTGATCTGTATTCAGCAAATGTCTGATCTGTTTCATCATCGATCATGATTTCAGGAATATCAACCTTGCATACTTCGCAGAGCTGATCCAGTAAGGCGTCAGTTGCCTTCTGTTCTGCTTCAGCCTTACGCTGTTCCTTCATCTGTTCCTTAAGATGCTTGGTGAGGTCATCAACAGTTTTTACATCATCGCTGATCTTTAATTCACCAACGAATTCATCATTTAATTCAGGTAACACTTTTTCCTTGATTCCATCAACCTTGACGTGGAAAACAACAGGCTGTCCTGCCAGTTCTGCCACACCGTAGTTCTCAGGGAAAGTAACATTGATGTCCTTTTCTTCTTCTGTAGCCATGCCGATGATCTGTTCTTCGAAGCCAGGAATGAAACTGCCTGATCCAATTTCCAGAGGATATTCAGTTCCCTTGCCGCCTTCAAAGGCAACGCCGTCCTTGAATCCTTCAAAATCGATAACTGCAATGTTACCGTTTTCGACAGTACCTTCTTCCTTCAGAACTTCTTCGGAATGCTGTTTACGCAGGTTTTCAATTTCTCTGTCTACGTCTTTCTTTAAAACTGAAACCTTGTCTTCCTTGTATTCAACAGCCTTATAATCACCTAATTCAACATCAGGATAAACTGTTAATTTATAAACTAAAGTTGCAGCATTTTCATCGAGAGCTTCAACATCCAGCATTGGGCGATCAATCAGTCTGATATCCTTGAATTCTTCCAGACCATAGTTGAAGGCTTCCTGAGCGACAACATCTACGGCGTCGATCAGCACTTCTCTGGAATTGACCCGTTTTCTGACCAGATCAGCAGGGGCATGACCCTTTCTGAATCCTTTGATCTGAACATTTGCGGCAATCTTCTTAAACGCCTTTTCCTGGGCCTGCTTCCAGGTTTCGCCATCAACAGTAACCTTTAATTCGGCCTGACTGTTTGCTTTGGTTTCATATAATGCTTTCATAAAAATCTCCTTTTATACACTGAATTATTATACATACTTTTTTTCCCTTATTGCAACTCATAAAGACAGCTGTCCAATTGCTTTTTCGTCAATACCATATTCGCTGATGTACCGCTGCCATCCCTCTGCATCCTGGATCGCTTCAAACACATATCTGACTATCTGATCAGTTAGTATTTCAGCATTATTATCCATCTTTTCAGGATATTTCAGGTAGGCATGCTGAACCAGTACCTGTCGGCACAGTTCCAGAAAACTGGGGTTGCTGTTCTCAAAGCGGGATGCCAGCAAGGCGGCGGTTTCCCTGAACAGTTCGTTGTCTGTTACATCTCCGATTTCAGACGGTCTCCGCTTCTTCCAGATGCCGTTATCACAGTACTGCAGTTCGGTATTTACCCCCTGCCTGTGACACAGGTCGAACAGGATCGAAGCAACCATTCTGTCAGCATCATCTTTCAGCATGTATTCCTGAATCACATCCAGGAATTCCCTGATGTTGGCTTTCTTAAGAAAGCTGACTGCCTGGTAGGCTTTTTCACCGCCAGCTGCCAGAAAAGCCTCTACCTGTTGTTCCGACATGAATGCCGCAGATGGCTCTTTTGTAAGAAAGCCTCTTATCTCATCGCGGAATTCAATCAGCCTGTCATATGTATCAGACGGTACATACGGCAGTTTCAGTTCCTCCTCAATCAGATCGGAAGCCTGCTGGTATTCCTGCCTGCGGATGTATTCACTGATTCTTGCAATAAGTTCCTGATAATAATTAGCCAAGGATTTCTCCCCTTTCGCTTTACATTATAACATCCATTTTAGCACTGTCAAATTTAAAGTGCTAACAAGTTGAGACGTTGGTTTTTTTGCCAACGGAAAAAAGCACCGAAGTGCTTTTTCAAAACAAATGGCGCCCTCGGGGCGACTCGAACGCTCGACCGTACGCTTAGAAGGCGTATGCTCTATCCAGCTGAGCTACGAGGGCAATTGCTGTATGCTTATATATTCTATATAAAAACAGATGCATTTTCAAGCATCTATTTTTATTTTTACCCTCTCACAAAATTAATACTTATATGAATGGTCGCCAATCCTGTATTCGGTGCTGATCTTCTCATCGCTGTATTTCTTTCTGACTTCAATCAGATTGAGCACATCATAACCGTTTTTATTCAGCAGTCCAATCACCTGTTCATTATTTGGATTTATATAAATGTACAGTGTTTCATTTCCGTGTTCAGCAGCTACTTCCTCACATTTTTTCAACAACATTGTGGCAACACCCTGATTGCGGTATTCCTTTTTTACAAATATCGATTCCAGCCATACCACATCGTCATCTATTCTGCAAACGGCATAACCGATATAGGCACCATTCATGCTGGCCGCAAAAACAGGATAACGTCTTGAAAGATAGAAACCTATCTCTGATTCAGCGCTTTCCAGATCGGCATCGCTTTCGTAGTTACGCAAAGCTGCCAGCGCCTTACGGAATTCAATGTTCATGTAATAGATGGCATAGGCATTCTTTTCGTCAATGCTTACGATTCTGATTTTATTGCTTTTAGGTTTTTCAGGTTCCTTCTGCTGCTGTTCAGGTTTCCGGTTGACCTGATCTTCAAAATAATACTCAAATCCGTTCTGTTCACACCAGTAAACCGCAATGTCTTCATAACATTTTGACTCATAGCGATACCAGTCGTTGGTAATACCGAAACGCTCGCAGGTTGCACGGAAACGGCGGAAAGCACCTTTTCCTGTCAGAGCATTTCTGAGCCAGTCCTGAATTTCTCCAGTTGTCTCTTCCTCCATGAAATCCTGCATCATGCGGTAATTGTTGATATCATAATGTGACGGCAAAGGTATGATCTCACCGTCATATTCATCAATATTAATGTCATCTTCATAATCTGACTTGTAAACAAAACGGTCCAGTTCCGGAAGATAAAAGACATCTGTCCGCTGATCAATCTCATACAGAGCATTCTTTATTCTTTCGATTGATATTTTCATAACATCACCTCATCATCTTCATTATACAACCAAAAAAACCGCAGCTGCGGTTTTCTTAGTTTTTAGGCATTTTCTTCCAGTTTCTTCTTTTCTCTGAAAGCGTTCTTTCTGTCCAATGCAGTCAGATATCTCTTGCGGAGTCTGATGGCATCCGGAGTAACTTCTACCAGCTCATCATCATCAATGAACTCCAGAGCATATTCCAGAGTAAGCTGAATAGGCGGTACCAGTTTCATGGCTTCGTCACGGCCTTCTGATCTTACAGCCGTAGCCTTCTTGTTCTTGGTTGGATTGACATCCATGTCCATGTCCTTGGAACATACACCGACGATCATTCCTTCATATACTTCAGTCTGAGGTCCGATGAAGAACATTCCTCTTTCCTGCAGATTCCAGATTGAATATGTCATGGCCGTACCATTGGCATTGGATACCATAACACCGTTGCCTCTGGTGTTGATTTCGCCCATGTATGGCATGTAATCTTCAAACTGACGGATCAGGATACCTTCACCTCTGGTCATGTTGATGAATTCTGTTCTGAAACCGATCAGTCCTCTGGTTGATACCAGGAATTCAACATTGGAGTAATTATTTCTCTGTGTAATGTTGACCATCTCACCATTACGCTGATTGAGTCTGGAAATAACAGATCCTTCATACTGCTGCGGTACTTCACAGATAACTCTTTCAACAGGCTCATATCTCTTGCCGTTGATGGTCTTGTAGATTACCTGCGGTTTGCTGATGGCCAGTTCATACCCTTCTCTTCTCATGTTTTCAATGAGAATGGTAAGGCCAAGTTCACCACGTCCTGAAACCTTGAAAGTATCAGTTGTATCTGTCGGCTCAACTCTCAGTCCAACATTGACTTCCAGTTCTCTTTCCAGTCTTTCCTTCAGATTACGGCTCGTTACGTATTTTCCCACACGGCCGGCAAATGGAGATGTATTGACCATGAAATTCATTGACAGAGTCGGCTCATCAATATGAATAGGCGGCAGCGGATCAACATGCTCAGCTTCGCAGATCGTTTCACCGATGGAAATGTCAGGAATACCGGCAATTATCGCAATGTCACCGCTTCTGGCTTCTGTTACCGGCTTACGCTTGATGCCGTCATATACAAACAGTTTTGTAATAGTGCACTTCTGCTGCTTGCCGTCATTCTTGCTTAAGACTACCTGTTCACCTGTTCTGAGAGTTCCTCTGAACACTCTGCCTATTCCCAATCTTCCAATGTATTCATCATAGGCCAGATTTGAGATCTGCATCTGCAGAGGTTCATCATCAAGATCGCCGAATGGCTGAGCATAATTAAGGATGGTTTCAAATAAAGGCTTGATTCCTTCATCCGGATCATCAAGATTCTTCTTGACGATGCCTTCCTTTGCAATACCGTAGAGAACAGGGAAATTGATCTGTTCATCATTGGCGTTAAGATCAAAGAACAGTTCATATACCAAATCGATAACCTCATCGATACGGGCGTCCTTTTTATCTATCTTATTAATTAATACGATTGGTCTTAAGCCAAGTTCCAGTGATTTCTGCAGAACAAATCTGGTCTGCGGCATTGGTCCTTCAGATGAGTCAACCAGCAGTATGACTGTGTCAACTGTCTGAATAATACGTTCTACTTCACTGGAGAAATCAGCGTGCCCCGGAGTATCAACGATATTGATTTTATAATCCTTGTAAAATACTGCACAGTTCTTTGAGTATATTGTGATTCCTCTTTCTCTTTCCAGATCATTGGAATCCATAATCAGTTCGCCTACTTCTTCATTAGGTTTGAAAACACCGGACTGGTTCAGAAACGCATCAACCAGAGTTGATTTGCCGGCGTCAACGTGAGCTATTACTGCAATATTTATAATCTTCTGTTTGCCCATAATTTCACCTTCCTGAAAAAACAACGGTAGTATTATAACACTTTTTTTTCTACAGTATAAAGACCCTGCTCATCAATATTTATAATTAAATAACCAGGTTCGTTCTCGTCTCTGTTATATGCCAGAGAGCCGGGGTTCAGCAGCCTGACACCGTTAACGGTTTTGTCATAGAAACGATGCGTGTGTCCAAACACACAGATCTGACAGTGCTTGCTTCTGGCAAAATCGGACAGTTCTCTTTTAAAGTCCCAAAGTCCGTCACCGTGAACCATCAGAATATGGATATTACCGCAGTCAACTACTCTGTAATTAGGCATATCATAATCCCAGTCACAGTTTCCTCTTACTATAAACATGTCAGGATAATTACGGCTGCTTGTGCACAGATCGCCACAATGCAGGAACATATCTGCATCCTGTTCCATCATCATAACTTTATCTACCTTGGCATTTCTGCCATGTGAATCACTCATAACTACTATTTTCATGGCTATAATATAATAAAATAATATTATTTTGGCAATATGAAAAAGTCCCGCAGGATCATCTGCAGGGCTTTTATTATAATGCTTTTTCGATCTGTTTACTGTGGTACACAGAAATCACAAGGGTCATGTCTGCCGGCATCCAGAGCATCCTGAATGTTGCCTTCAAATACTATTGAAGAATTCTTAAGAGCCTGACAGTTTGGATCCAGGTGATATGATTTTCCGAATCTTGTGTAGTAAACAGTATCAGCTGAATGTTCGGCGATTGTATGAGTCATCTCCTCTTCACTCATTGGATTCCAGTCCCAGGAGAATAAGCCGGCGATGACCAGAGCAGCGGCAGCAACAGGAATAAGGATATTCTTGGTCTTCTTGTCAAGATCCTTATTGGTGATCAGCAGGATTACTAATGGTGCCAGACATACTGCAGCGGCAATCAGCCCCATCTGATTCCACAAGAAGAACTTCAAGCCGTTTTCACTGCTGGCAGGGTCAACATCGTTTGCCTTTTTCCAGAACTGTGCGCCAACGATAACGAGAATAGCATCAACAATGATGAATCCTAACTGCCAGTACAGCATGTTCTTTTCGATGTACAGTGTCTTGTTCAGCGTTAGGATGAAGGCTATTTCGCAAGCCAGAGCCAGGATCCAGAATACAAATGCTGCAATTCTCTTACCGGTTGCTTTCTGCTTTCTTTCTTCCTTTGTTCTAGGAACTACTTCAACTTTTGTTTCATTGATTTCGCTCGCCTTTACAAATTTTCTTTCTTTTACAGCCATATCAAACCATCCTTTCCATGGATAAAATACTTGTTAATTATTATAACATAAATATTATCTATTTAAAATATTCCTTTATTATGCCTGCCTGTTTTGTTCCTACGACCTTTTCCAGATCTTCAAAACTGGCTTCTTCTATTCTTTTCAGAGTACCGAACTCTCTTAACAGTTTTTTCCTGCGCTTAGGTCCGATTCCCGGAATGTCATCCAGCTGAGAATGAGTCATCTCCTTGCTTCTGACCTTCTTATGGAAACTGATCGCAAAGCGGTGTACTTCATCCTGCATCTTGGTAAGTTCAAAAAACAGTTTTGATTCACGGTCTATTTCAATGAGTTCCAGATCAGCATTCATCAGAGAGGCTGTCTGGTGCTTTTCATTCTTAACAAGGCCAAATATCTTCACGCTGTCCAGATGCAGGCTGTCGGTGATCTCCTTAGCAGCTCTGATCTGCGGTTCACCGCCATCGACGATAATCATGTCAGGCAGAACAGTTCTTTCCTTGATTGCTCTGAAAAAGCGGCGGTAAAGCACTTCCTGCATATTGGCATAGTCATTATTGCGGTTATGTACTCTATATAAACGGTAGTCCTTTTTTGAAGGTGCCCCATCAATGTAAACGACCATGGCTCCTACGGCATATTCACCGGAAATATGAGAGTTATCATACAGTTCAATGCGGTGTGCCGGACTCCCGGTCAGCGATGACAGTTCACTCACTATTTCTTCCCTGTCAGTTATTTCCTTATTGGCAATATCAAACTTCTGTTCAAGGTTTATACGGGCATTTTCAGTCGCCAGTTCAACCTGTTTTCTCTTCCGACCTCTTTCAGGCTGATGGATCTTGCAGGCGAGAACTTCAGACAGTGATTCCGTATCCAGTCCCTTCGGTACCATCAGGATCTTAGGTTCCGGATTACTCTGATAGTACTGCATCAGATAAGATGTGAAGGCTTCTTCAGGATCGTCATAAAGAGGTTTCAGGAACAGATGTCTGTGCAGCAGCTTGCCGCCTCTGTAAAGCAGACCGACTATTGAAATGAAACCCTTGTCAACATAATAACCGAAGATATCTTCATCACGGCGGTCTTTTTCATTCTGAACCTGTGAATCAGAAGTAACGTGTTTGATAGCTTCCAGCAGTCTCTGGCAGCGTCCGGCTTCCTCAAATTTCAGCTCCTCGGCAAATCTGTCACGGTCCTGCAGCAGCTTGTTTTCCATGTCCGCTGTATCGCCCTTAATGAACTTTATAATGCCATCCGTTATTTCACGGTATACTTCTTTGTCAATATCGTATTCACATGGGCCTAAACATAATCCCAGATGATAATAGAGACAGACTTTGTCTGGCATCGTACGGCATCTTCTTAACGGATACAGTTCATGTATCAGATTAACCAGTTCATAGGCATATCCTGCATTTGGATAAGGTCCGAAATACAGGGCATTTTTCATTCTCTTGGCATCCCTGACCACCTTAAGGGTCGGATAATCCTCGCTGGTCAGACGGATGTAAGGATAGGATGCATCATCCATGAACATAATGTTATATCGAGGCCTGTACTGCTTGATCAGATTGTATTCCAGTATGAAAGCTTCCTTTTCGCTGCCGGCTACGATGTAATCAAAATCGGCAACATTACTGACCATTTTAGTGGTTTTGTTGTCGTGGCTGCCCACAAAATACTGGCTGACTCTGTTTTTCAGTTTTTTGGCCTTGCCGACATATATGACTTCCCCGTACTTGTTTTTCATCAGGTAGCAGCCCGGTGACATCGGAAGAGTTAACAGCTTGTTCTTCAGCATACTCTACTCCTTCAACGTCACGATCGTGGCACCTGAACCGCCCTGATTGGATGGGGCGAATTCATACTTGCTGACAAAGCTGCATTTCTTCAGTCGGTCCCATACTGCCTTGCGTAAGGCACCGGTACCCATGCCATGAACAACTCTGACAAAAGGCGCTTTAGCCAGCAGAGCACTGTCCAGGAACTTATCCAGCTGCGGCATGGCTTCTTCAACAGTCATGCCGATCAGATTAAGCTCAACCTTGAAACTGACGCTTCTGGCAGCCTTGTTTCTGACAACGGCTTCCGCTTTTGGTTTCGGTCTGTTGGTTTTAACCAGGTTGTTCAGTGAAGACTTGATTCTTATTCCGTTGCACAGGACCGTAGCTCCTTTTCTGTCGATTGAAATTATTTCTCCATGCTGATTTGTCAGAGTTATTCTGACATAATCACCCACTTTGAAATTGCGGTCAGGATCATCAAAGGCATCGTCTTCTTCCTGAGCCAGTTCACTTAGCTGATGTTTTATCGTTGCAACCCTGTTAAGGTCGTAATTTTTCTGCTGTTTCAGTTCCTCTATTATTTCTTCTGCTTCCTGACGGGCTTTTTCAACTATTTCAGAAGCTTCTTCCCTCGCCTTGTCAAATTCCTCCTGACGGCTTCGGTCAAACTTATCCTTCTCATTTTCAAAAGCTTCTCTGTCTTTCTGAAGCTCAGCAATCTGCTGTTCAAGATATTCGCGTTCCTGACTGACAGTTTCTAGCTGCTTCTGCAGATTCTCCATTACAATGTCTTCCGGAGCCTGCTGAGCCAGTTTGAAATCATAGGCATTCTGAAGGATCTCTTCATCAAAGCCATACCTTCTGGCAATTTCAATCGCATTGGACTGACCAACGGTGTTTTCAAGATAGCGATAGGTAGGTTTCAGATTCTGCTGGTCGAATTCCACGGAAGCCATCAGAATGTCATCATACTGCTGCCCGTAGGCTTTCAGCTTGGCAAAGTGTGTTGTAGCTACCGTATATATCTGATTGCGGCGGAAGTATTCCAGAACAGCACTTGCCAGCGCCTGTCCTTCAACCGGGTCTGTACCGCTGCCTAATTCATCAACGATTACCAGACTCCTGTTGGTGGCCTTGCGGCAGATCCAGGCCAGTTTCTTTATATGTGCTGAAAAAGTTGACAGATCATCCTGAATAGACTGATTGTCACCGATATCATAGAAAATATTATCGTACAGCGGAATTGAAGCCTCACGGCAAGGCAGCGGCATTCCGCTTAAGTGCATTACGGTAAAAAGCCCTATCAGTTTCAGTGAAACAGTCTTACCTCCGGTATTAGGTCCGGTAATAAGAATGGTTCTGATAGGATCAATGATGTGATAGCTGTTGGCAACTACCTTTTCAGGATCGATCAGAGGATGACGTCCCTTTTCAATAATAAGGTTCATATTGCTGCTGGTTTCAGCCACAATGGCATCCTTTTCTCTGGCCCACTGAGCTTTGGCAAATATGCTGTCAAGCATTCCCAGTGTTTCGTTGTTGGCCAGATACTGTGAGCCATCTTTTTTGACGAGTTGGGAAAGATTGAACAGAATACGCTGTATTTCTCTGTTTTCCGCCTCCTGAAGAAGCTGTAATTCGTTGTTGAGAGTTACTATAACCGCCGGTTCAATATATGTTGCAGCGCCTGAAGAACTGGTCCCATACTGTAATCCGTTAACGGAATTCTTATATGTATTCTTGATCAGGACCACACTGCGGCCGTTACGCTGGGCTACAATATCTTCCTGAAGTAAATGAGCGTTACGGCTGATAAACTCTGCCAGCTTGCCTGAAATGCTGGCCTGCGTTCTGATTTTCTGGCGGCGCAAGCGTGCCAGTTCAGCAGAAGCATTATCATTAATCTCACCGGAACGCGAGATGCATCTCGTTATTTCATCTGCGCATTTTTCCAGCGTTTCAAGAGTGTCCGTCAGTTCTCTTAATGCATCTGTTTCATTCTGGCAGCTCTTTATGTATGCCTTAATGGCTTTTACGGCATAGCTGTGATCTGCCACCGTCAGCAGGTCAGCAGCTGTTAATGTGGAATCACGCAAAGCCAGCGATACGGAATATGAGATGTCTCTGACACCGCCAAAAGGCATGCTGCCGTATTTGACCGTACACTCTATGGCCTGTCTGACCCTGTTAAGTTCAGTTATTACCGGAAGCCTGTAGAAAACAGGTTCAGCATTCTGAATTATCTGCTGACCAAGAGAAAAACTGCAGAATCTTATCATCTGCCGTTTAACTTCCGAAAACTGTAATCCGCTGTATTTATCACTCATCTGATTTGCCGATTTTGTTTATGAGTTCATTAACCTTGTTTGGATCAATTCCGTATCTTACCAGGAATTCTCTGATCTGATCGCTTGAGAGTTTTGATTTCTTAAGCCAGAGCGTTATATTCTGCAGGTCTTCTTCTGTCAGTGACAGAGGATCTGATATCATTTTCTGAATGGCTACGTTTTCAGAGAAAGAATTTGAAACAACTGCCATTGTCTTTTGGCTGGCCATTTCCACATATCTGAAGAATGACTTGTCAATGATGTCCTTGCCGTTAGAGATAACTGCTGAATGCAGAACATACAGTAAAACAACAAACATGATCAGTATCTTTACCACTGAAAAAACTGCACCCAGTGAGCCGTTGATCTGCTTGAGAACCGGCAACTCGGTAATTGCCTTAAACAGTGGCTTGATAATGCTTAACAGTATCAGCAGCAGTATCATGATTATGATAAACCACACAATGTAATTAAGGCGTCCGTAAAGTATGTCGCCAACACTGGTGCCGCTGAACGGCGCATAGTTCTTTGGAAAAATGTAGATAACATCTGCCAGTCCCGGAGCTACGATCCAGGCAATGAGAATGGATACCAGTACTCCCAGAATAGACAGAACTTCCCAGATGAATCCTTTCTTATAGCCTGTGATGGCAGCGATGATAAGCCGCGCTATCATGGCAAGATTTATTAAAGGTATGACATTTTCAGGTATTGTCATTTTTTCACTCCTAACTTTGTAACTTAAGTATTATAGCACATCTGACCGAAATTGCGAATAACCCTTGTAATATGCTAAGATATGGATATGAATTACGTATTTAAAGCCAATGAAACAGATATCAGCAGGATAAGATCTTCTTTTGAAAAGAGTTATTTTTCTGACCCTGTTCCCTATTCAACTGATGTCATAAAATACGATTCCTGCACAATCATTATTTACGAAAGCGGCAAGGTAATGTTCCAGGGTGAAAATGCCCGCATTTATGCTGCCTCTTTTTTCGGCCTGGAGGCTGTTGAGAAGCAGGAAGAGACAAAGGAATCACCCGACCCGGCACGAAAAACGCAAATGCCTCAGGCTGGAAGTGACGAAGTCGGAACAGGAGATTATTTCGGTCCGATCTGTGTCTGTGCCTGCTATCTGGATAATAAGATCTACAATTCAGTCAAGCACCTTAATCTGATTGATTCCAAACAGCTAAACGATGCTGCTGTCTTACAGATGGGTGAAGAACTCATTAAGAAGGTTCCGCACAGTCTGCTGATTCTTGACAATGAAAAGTACAACGAGATCCACGGATCCCTGAATCTCAATAAAATAAAGGCCATGATGCACAATAAAGCCTATGTTAATCTGCAGAAGAAAGGATACAGAATGCCTGAACTGACTGTCATTGACCAGTTCTGTTCCAAATCTCTGTATTATAAATATCTGGCTGAAGAAAACGAAACGGTACGTAACATTACCTTTGAAACAAAAGCAGAGAACAGTTATGTTTCCGTTGCCTGCGGAGCCCTGATTTCCCGTTATGCCTTCCTTAAGGAAATGGAAAAAATGAGTGAAAGATACGGCATGACCTTCCCTAAGGGAGCTGGCAGTCAGGTCGATGATTTCATCAGAGTTTTCACAGACAGATATTCTGTCGAAGAACTTAAAAAAGTTGCAAAAACAGATTATAAGAATACACAAAAGGCTCTGAACATTTAGTTCAGAACCTTTTTTATTTCATTTATCTGCTCCTGAATTCGGGAAAGATCGGGATGATTTTCAGGCAGTGAATCCCTAATCGTCTCCAGCTTGGCGATGCGTTTACTGTAACATTCAACAAACACATCGCTTTTCTGCTGCAGTAAACACGGACCGAATCTTATCTGCTGTTCATCCAATTGCATTTCACCGGTGCTGACTGTCAGGATCTCGTAGTATTTGTAATCTCTGATGATCGTTTCATCATCGATCCTGAACCCGTTTGACATCAGCCATCTTCTTAACTTATCTACCTCGGTATTGATCTGTATGATAATGCGTTTTCCATTAAAATACTCAGGTCGCCCGCTTATGATCTTTGTTACGGTAGTAAAGCCCATGCCAGCCATGACAATAACATCAGCATCGAAATCAACATTTTCGACACCGTATGTCAGCCATACCTGAACGTCTTCAATACCGTTTTCCCGTAAGTTTCTAAGCGCATTCTGACGCGGCCCTTCTCTTAGTTCAGTGCATGCAATTGGCCCGCTGTGGCCGTTCTTTTTAAGCCACACAGCCAGAAAAGCGTGATCACAGCCCACATCAAGAACCCGTTCTTCCATGTCAATCAATGATGCCAGGGTTTTTATTCTTCTGCTGATCATTATGATACCTTTACAAAAAGTGTACAGAAGTACACTTTCTATACCTTATCGATAAAATCCTTTAATCTCTTGCTCTTGGTAGGATGTTTCAGCTTTCTCAAAGCCTTGGCTTCGATCTGTCTGATACGTTCTCTTGTAACGTTGAATTCCTTGCCTACCTCTTCAAGAGTACGGTTCTTGCCGTCAATAAGGCCGAATCTTAACTGCAGGACCTTGCTTTCACGTTCTGTCAGAAGCTGAAGGACATTATTGATTTCATCCTTGAGAAGCTGCTTTGAAGCGAAAACATCCGGTGAATCGCTGTCCTTGTCCTCGATGAAGTCTCCTACCTGGCTGTCATCTTCTTCGCCGATAGGTTTTTCAAATGAAACTGGTTCCAGCGCAATCTTCTGGATTTCTCTGATCTTCTCAGGCGGGAACTGTTCTCTGCCCATAACATCAGAGATTTCTTCAGCGGTCGGCTCACGTCCGAGTTCCTGAACAAGCTGACGCTGCACTTTAGTCATCTTATTGATGGTTTCAACCATGTGAACCGGAATACGGATCGTTCTGGCCTGGTCAGCTATGGCTCTGGTAATGGCCTGTCTGATCCACCATGTTGCATATGTAGAGAATTTAAATCCCTTTTCATAGTCAAACTTATCAACAGCTTTGACAAGTCCGACATTGCCTTCCTGAATAAGATCAAGGAACAGCAGCCCTCTGTTTGTATATTTCTTAGCCAGTGATACGACAAGTCTCAGGTTTGCAGTAATGAGCTTATCCTTGGCTCTCTTTATTATTTCCTCATTGTAGGCTTCGAGATCTGCTATTTCAGCTGAATGATCTTCCTTGGACTTCTTAAGTGCGGCAATCTTCCGGTTGATCTCTTCATCGCCTTCTCTGGCAAGCTTGGCTATTTCTCTTTCTTCATCGGCCTTTAACAGCGGAACCTGTCCTATCTCTTTCAGATACATTTTGACCGGATCAGAGACACGGTCAGAAAGACTGTCGGCATAATTGGCCTGAAGATCCTGAAGATCAATGTCGCTTTCAACAGCAGACATGCTGTCAATTTCCTCATCGATCTCTTCATCGAATTCCAGGCTGTCATCAAGATCGATATCTGAATCGTCCAGTTCAGGGACTTCCTTTTCATCGAGTTCTGTCGGTCCCTGGTTGCTGTACCAGTTGATGATCGCATCTAGTTCTTCATCTGTCAGTTCCAGAGTTTCCAGGAATTCTTTTACCTGATTGATCTGACTGGTATTCAGATTGTATTTGTCAAGTTCAGCTGACAGCTTATCTTCGTCAATCATCTGTCCTTCCCGATGCATTGTCTTAAATAACTCTTTTACAGTTTCAAAGTTGTATTTTGCTGCCATTACTTTTCCTCCTTCTTCTTTAGCCGGTTTCTGAGATCTTTTATTCTCTGTGAGATCTCAGCCTGTACCAACGGGTCGCTCATCATGGATTTCTGCTGCTCCAGTATGGCTATTTCCTTGTCTGTTTCAATCTTTCTGAAATACAGATACAATTCCTGGATCGCATCACTGAAAACCTCATCATTGGCTTCCTTGTTGATAATATCGTATTTTTTAATGTCGTCAATAACTCTTTTGCCATTTTCCGGTAATGAGGCATAAAATGCTTCCTCATCAAGGGTTTCGTGATCGATATAGTAATTGACAATTATACCTGCAAGTTCATTTTCCGTCTCATGGCAGAGCCTGTTCAGTTCGTTTTTGTATTCCCGGCATTTTTCTCGTGAATACAGCATGCCGTTTATTATTGTCCATTCGGCAATTCTTACCCCTGAAAAATTAACTCTTGTTGCTTTTTTCTTTTCCGGGGTCGGCTGTACAGTCTTTACCGGTGTGTTTCTGATCAGAGATTCAACCTTCAAGCCGGTTTTCTGTTCCAGCTGATTAATGTAGTTCTGCTTATCAAAGGCATCCTGAACTTCGTTGATTTCCTCCATGACGGCTGACACATATTCCTTCTTGGAAGAATAGTTACTCAGATCATGCTTTCTTTCCTGATAGGCAAATATGAATTCGATCCAGGTATAAGATTCCCTGATCATTTTCTTCAGGGCATCAGCCCCGTATTTATTAACTATTTCATCGGGATCATCCTTAGTCTTATTGTTGATGACCTTGACGGTAAAGCCCAGGCTGTTTGCCAGTTTCCCAGCCTTGAATATGGCGTTCTGTCCCGCATCGTCTCCGTCATAAGCCAGCAAGAGCTGATTAGTGGTTTTCTTAAGCAGACCCAGCTGATCTCTGGTACAGGCTGTACCAAGGGTACAAACGGCATTCTCGATCCCTGCCTTGTTAAAGGCCATGACATCCATAGGACCTTCAGCCATGATGACATATTTCCGTGCCTTGATTGCGTCTTTGGCACGATGGTAGTTGAAAATGATGTTTCCCTTGCGGAAAAGCGGTGAATCCTTGCTGTTGATGTACTTACGATCAGCATTAGGATCAATGGAACGGGCTGTAAAGCCAATTGGATGACCGTCACTGTCGTGAATCGGTATCATCAGTCTGTCACGGAAAACGTCCATGATTCCCCTGACTGTAAGTCTGGCCAGATCGGCAGATATTATATCCTTTTCCTGATGACCTTTCTGCGTAAGATAACGGAACAGTGAATCATTGGAAGGATTATATCCCATTTCAAAGCGGTCAATGATGTTCTGACCAATGTTTCTCTTTTTAAGATACTCTTTTACCTTCAGGCCTTCCTTACTGTTAAGGGCATTGCGGCAGTACAGTACTGCTTCTTTCAAAGCCTTGTGTTCAGGCGTTTCAACGAAATAGTCTCTTTTGTCAAAAGTGCCGAAATCATAGTCATATTTTATGAGTGAGGCAACTTTTCTGACGGCTTCTGCATACCCGATCTTTTCATAATGTGAAACAAAACTGAAAACATCTCCTCCCGTTCCGCAGACAAAGCACTTGAATAGCTGTTTATCGCTGGATATCTGCAGAGACGGATCATGGTCGTCATGAAAAGGACATATGGCCACATAATTGCGCCCTTTCTGCTGAACATCAATGTAATGGCTTATTATGTCTTCAATTCTGGCTTTTTTCTTTATGTCTTCAATTACCTGGTCGGGTATAAGTGCCATTTAATCTCCTAAAATTCTATCTGTTTTGCAATAAAGTCATGCAGATCGGCAATTGCCACTCTTTCCTGAGCCATTGAGTCACGGTATCTTACCGTAATGCAGCCATCGTTTTCAGTTTCGGAATCGATGGTGATGCAGAAAGGTGTGCCGATTGCATCCTGACGGCGGTATCTCTTACCGATGTTGCCGGATTCATCGTATGTGGCATCAAAGTATTTGACTACCTGAGCATATACTTCTCTGGCTTTTTCGGTTTCATTCTTGGTTAATGGCAGAACTGCAGCCTTGATAGGTGCCAGAGCCGGATGCAGATGCATAACGATTCTGGTATCCTGCTTGCCGTCTGCTCTGGTCAGTGTCTCTTCATCATAGGCGTCGCAGACAAAGGCCAGGAATAATCTTTCAACACCAACTGCCGGTTCAACACAGTATGGAACATACTTTTCGTTTGTATATGGATCCAGATACTGCAGATCCTGCTTTGAATGATCCATGTGACGCTTCAGGTCATAATCAGTTCTGTCTGCAATGCACCCTACTTCGCCCCATGAAATTGTCGGGAAGTTATATTCAATATCAGCTGTTCCCTTGGAATAGAATGCCAGTTCCTGAGGGGTATGTTCTCTTAATCTCAGTTTCTCTTCGCGTAAACCCAGATTAAGCAGCCAGTCCATACAGAACTTGCGCCAGTATGGATACCAGTAATCATCATCACCTGGTTTGCAGAAGAATTCCATTTCCATCTGCTCAAATTCTCTGGTACGGAAGATGAAGTTACCAGGTGTGATCTCATTACGGAAGCTCTTACCGATCTGACCAATGCCGAACGGCAGTTTCTTACGCATTGTTCTCTGGACGTTCTTGAAGTTGACAAACATGCCCTGAGCTGTTTCCGGACGCAGATATACTGCATTTGTTGCATCTTCTACAACACCCTGGAAAGTCTTGAACATCAGGTTGAATTTTCTGATATCAGTGAAGTCATGAGCTCCGCATTTAGGGCAGGCAACGTTGTTTTCCCTGATATATCTGACCATATCATCATCCTTCATTTCCTCAACATTGACAGCACCGTTAGTTACCTGTTCAATCAGCTGGTCAGCACGGTATCTGGTCTTGCAGTGCTTGCAGTCAATTAACGGATCTGAGAAGTTTGCCAGATGGCCTGTAGCTACCCAAACTTCCGGATTCATCAGAATTGCGGACTGTATTCCTACGTTGTTAAGATCTTCCTGGATGAATTTCTTCCACCAGGCCAGTTTTATATTTTTCTTAAGATTAACTCCCAAAGGACCGAAATCCCAGGTATTTGACAAACCACCGTAGATTTCAGAGCCCTGGAAAACATACCCAGATGTCTTAAGATGTGTAACGATCTGTTCAAAAGTAAATTCTTTCATAATCCCCCTCCCGTATCACTGACTGCCGGAAACACTGCGCCAGCTTCTTACAGTAAGCCCGCTGTGTGTCATCAGGAACTCCATCAGCAAGGCAGACAGCTGATACTCATTAAGGCCTAAGCCTTCTATTTTATCAAGCACCTCAAAGGATGCTTTATTAATAATTCTGAAGTTTTTCAGGAAGCCGGCATCTCTTGGCTTAAGATGCAGCTGCCTGTTGCAGTTTCTGCACACGAATCCTCCGTCAGAAACTGAAATGGTTTCAATGTTTCTGGTATCACCGCACAGCACACAGCCGTCCACTTCCGGTGAAAGCCCCAGCAGATCAAGATATCTGACAACAAACAGTTCAAACACGGTAAACGGTTCCTTATGGCTGTCCAGCAGCTTCAATGTCGTATCAAGAAGATCAAAAATGTTATCTTCTTCCAGATACCCTGCAAGCTCTATGACAACCGAAGCCAGTGACAGTCTATCATAATCAGATCTTATTCCCAGAAACTCCTTCTTCAATGTCGCTGACTTGAGCAGCTGCATTGATTTCATCTGATTCATCTCAATCAGAAATTCACTGTAGTCAAACAGCTGACATGCAAAGGCGTTTTTGCTGGTACTTTTCTTTATGCCGCGGGCATAAAGTGAAACCACGCCGTATTCCTTTGTATAAACGGACAGAATGACATCATTATCCTTTACGTCATTTGTCTTTATGACATAGCCGGTTAGAATATCACTCATCTTTTACACTGTCCCAATAACCAAATTCCTGGAGCTGTGAAGGTCTGTTGCGCCAGTCAGGCTCGACTCTGACAAATGTTTCAAGGAATACCTTGGAATTCAGTCTTTCTTCCAGTTCCTCACGTGCAGCCGTAGATATCTTTTTGATCATTGATCCATTACGACCAATGATAATAGCTTTCTGAGAAGACTTTTCAACAACGATAGCGACACGTACATAAACAACGTTAGGCTTTCTGGTTATTTCTTCTGTCTGCACGGCAATGGAATGAGGCACCTCCTCATCCGTAGCCATCATTATCTTCTCCCTGACGATTTCTGCAAACATGAAACTCTCAGGGTAGTCACTTATCATGTCACTCGGATAATACTGCACATCTTCCGGCAGATACTTTTTAATTGTATCCACCAGCTCCGTGATATTACGGCTTTTCAATGCTGAAAGAGGTATGATCTCATCAAAATCATCCTGATTCAGATTACTCAGATACTCAAGCAGTTCCTGTTTGGTAACCTTGTCAACTTTATTGATAACCAGGAATTTCGGCTTCTTAATGTCTTTGATGCTTTCAAAGATTATTTCATCGCCCTTATTCCACGGCTTGCTGACATCAACAAGCAGCAGAATGACATCAACATCAGAAACAGCATCATAGGCACGCTTTACCATTGTGGCGTTCAGACGGCCTTTTGATTTATGAATACCCGGAGTATCAATGAAGATTATCTGAGCATCATCCAGAGTAAGAATTCCTCTGATATTATCTCTGGTTGTCTGCGGTTTCGGTGTTGTAATAGCGACTTTCTGCGATAACAGAGCATTAAGCAAGGTGCTTTTCCCGGTATTTGGCTTGCCAATCAGGGCTACAAACCCAGCCTTGAAGCTCATCTATCGAGATCCTCTGGTCCAAACTGCAGCGGAAGCAGTTCTTTCATATTTGTTTCCAGTACATGTTCACCATCTGACAGTACTATAGGAGTATCCGGATTGAGAAGTTCACTTAAAACCTGACGGCAGATTCCGCACGGTGCGGCAATTCGGTGACCATCGCATACGATAGCCAGTTTTTCGATATCATCCTTGCGGTAACCATTGGAGTAAGCTGCAAACACTGCGCTTCTTTCGCCGCAGTTTGTTGCTCCATAGGACGCATTTTCAATATTGGCGCCTAAGAAGTAACTGCCATCCTTGCAGGATACACATGCTCCGACATGGAAATTGGAGTATGGTGCATAAGCATTGTCCATGGCTTTGAAGGCCAGTTCAAGTATTTCCTTATTTTCCATTTATTCATCCTCCTGTAATGTGTCTTAGAATAAACATAATACCTACTATCAGGGCAAATACTGAAGCAATCAGAACACCGCCGGCAGCCATATCCTTGATATGCTTTACAGCCTTGGAGATTTCCGGTTCCTCCAGATTCATTATTCTCTCAATGCTGGAATTGGTATATTCCAACCCCAGAATCAGTCCGCAGAACAGTAACACGATGGCAAACTCTTCTGCCGTAAAACGGAATATCAGACTTACCATGATAGCCAGTAAGGCACAGGTAAACTGAATTCTTATGCTTGAATCATATTTGATTCCGTGTATAACGCCATGATAGGCATATTTGAATTTTCTGATAATCTTATCAATCATTTCTGCTGACCACTTCATCCAGTATCTTCTTCTGAAGTTCTATCATCACGGCTTCATCTTCCTTCGTCATGTGATCGTAACCGCACAGATGCAGCAGACCATGAGTAAACAGGAAACATATTTCTCTCTTCACGGAATGTCCGTAATCTTCAGCCTGTCTCTTGGCTGCATCAATGTTTATGAAAATGTCTCCTAATTCTTCCTCAATGTAATCACCTTCAGTTTCATCATCACGTAAAGCAAAAGAGATGACATCTGTAGGTCTGTCAACATTGCGGTAATCTCTGTTGATCTGATGAATCTGTTCATCATCAACGAATATGACGCTTACAACCGTTCCCCTTTTCAGGTCCACGTATTTTCTGGCATTGCTGTAAATCCTGGAAAAATACCGTTTGTATTTACTGTACCCACGTTCTGCAGTCTGATTGTAAACATTTAAAGCCATAGTAAAAAAACTCCTTGTGTGAATATTATATCACACTGCGTCTGACACTCACATAATATTTACCCCAAATAAAGCGAAAAAACCAGCGAAAAAGCCTCATTTCGCCCAGATTTCTGTCATAAATATAGACATAGCGTTCATCCCCGCCGGCTACCAGATAATAATGGTGATATAAGGCGTCATACATTATGTACGGGAATTCATAACATACCCTTCTGTCATAATAGGCAACACAGTCAAAACCGTTTCTGTTCATCACGTCAACAATATCCAGAACGGAAAGGCCCCTGCTGTTTACATGTGACTGCAGCTGCCGAATGATCTCACTGCCGTCATAGCTGATCAGTTCAAAGTATTTTCTGACACAGAAAATGCCGCAATTCATACCGGATCACCCCCAGTACTGTATTGCGGCACTAAATGTCTATTCCTTTTTTTCGTATGCCTCAATGATCTTCTGCACGACAGGATGTCTTACCACATCGTTCTTGTGCATCTCCACAACGGCTATTTCTTCAATATCCTTTACTATTTCTATGGCTTTCTTTAACCCTGACTGCTTGCTGTTAGGCAAGTCTATCTGAGTAACGTCACCGGTAATGATCATCTTGGAGTTGAAGCCCAATCTGGTCAGAAACATCTTTATCTGCATGGCAGTGGTATTCTGAGCCTCATCGAGTATTACCACGGCATCATTCAGTGTTCGTCCCCTCATATAGGCTAACGGTGCTATCTCAATGACACCTTTTTCCATCAGTCTTTCAACAGATCCCGTTCCAAACAGCGTGTCGAATGAATCGTAGATAGGACGCAGATACGGATCTACCTTTTCCTTCAGATCTCCCGGCAAGAATCCCAGTGATTCACCGGCTTCAACAACCGGTCTGGTAACTATTATCTTTCTTACCTTTCCCTTTCTTAACAGATCCACAGCGTATATGACAGCCAGGAATGTCTTTCCTGTCCCTGCGGGGCCTGTTACCAGAGTAATATCATGAGTTCTGAAGGCATCATACAGTTTTTTCTGACCGCGGGTACGCAGATAGAATTTTCTTGAACCGTAACCAGTTATGACTGCCTCTCTGTAAAAGGAAGAATCAGCTTCGTTAACAACCAGATTTGTGACATCCTGGTATTCAAGCTCTCCCTTGTTTTGAAATACGGATACCATATCCTTTATGATCTTCCGTATCCTTTCAACGGTATGTTCATCCGAAGTCAGAATGTAATCTCCTTCCAGGAAAACCTTGCACCCAAGATTATTTCCTATCAAATCAAGATTGCAGTCTGATTCTCCGCAGATTGCCATTACGGTTTCAACATCAAATTCACTGACATCAAGTACCTGATACTTTTCCAATATTTGACACCCTTTCTACAAACCCAGTCTTTTACATGTTTCTCTGACAAAATCAATATCACTGTGAGGATACTTGACACCTTTCTCCTCCTGCCAGCTTTCATGTCCCAGACCGATGATTGTTATAATATCGCCTTCTTCGGCGTTTTCAATTGCATAGGTTATTGCTTCCTGACGGTTCTTAATCAGGAGGTATTTTGGTCTTCTTCCGACTTCCTTTTCAACCTTGTCAAACGAAGTCAGCGTATCCGCTGTGATCTTCTCATAGGTTTCCCATCTGAGATGGCCGGAAGTAATGATTGACAGGTCAGCCAGTCTGGCACTGGCTTCACCCATGCCATATCTTCTGTCCAGCGATCTGTTGCCGTCAGCCCCAAATACACATACTACTCTCTTAGGCCTGTATTCTCTTAAAGCCTTCAGATGATTAAATGTACTGTAGCCGTTATGAGCAAAGTCGACACAGACTTTGAAATGTCCGTTATCAAATACTATCTCAAAGCGGCCTCTGATAAGCAAATGAGTTAAGGCTTCATTTATTACCTCATAACCAATGTTTTCCATCTGGGCAATCGCCACACAAGGCAGAGCATTGTAGACATTGAATTCACCCGGCAGATTGACGCTAACAGTTCCCTTTGTCAAACCGTCAACATCAAATCTGATTCCCGGATAATTATCAAATGTTTTTTCAACATTGCTGAATACATAGTCAGCTTTCGGATTCTCACCATAATAATACAGTTTATTCTTTTTATTCAGATAACTCTCAAATCGGCCCAGACTCTTATCATCAAGATTCAGGAAGCCTATTCTGCTCTGGTTTATCATGTTGGCCTTGCAGCAGATCAGATCATCTTCATCCTTATGCTCAAGTCCGCCGATATGATCAGTGAAATCCAGATTTGTCCAGATTCCGTAATCGAACTCCATGCCTTCCACCCTGTGCATCTTCATGGCCTGGCTGGAAACTTCAATAATCACATGAGTGCATCCACTTTCAACCATCAGTGCCAGATACATCTGCATTTCCATGGCATCAGGAGTGGTATTGGCAAGTTCATATACGTAGTATCCTTCTGTTTCCTCACAGATAAGAGGTTTGTACAGATCAGCATTCACAACTCTTTTATAAGCATCTTCGACTATCGGCATGATGGCACCGTTGGTACCTATTGTTCCGCATTTGAAACCCCGTTTGCGGAAAATGTCGGCCATCATGTGAGTGGCAGTAGTCTTGCCCTTACTGCCGGTTATGGCAACCGTCTTCATCTTGCGGGCAGGATGATCATAAAATGCTGCTGCCAGCAAAGGAGATGCAATTCGGGAACTGGCCACTTTAATTGCACAGACCCCCTCAGGAAGTTTGACATCCTTTTCCACGACCAGCAGAGAAGCTCCTTTCTCTACTACTTCATCTATCAGGTCGTGGCTGTCAAACCTGGTACCGGATATGCAAATGAAACCTTCATGAGGTTTTAAATAACGGTTATCATGAGACAGCCCCATTACTTCCTCATCAAGGTTTCCCTGTAAGTATTCATAATCAATATTTTTTATTAGATCTCGAATTTTCATATTTTCATTGTATCACAGAATAAGCATAAAAAAAGTCAGTTTTAACTGACTATTTCTTTCTGGCCTTGCGCGCGGCTTCCTGTTTTAATTTGCGACGTACGCCTGGTTTTACATAATATTCTCTTTTGCGAGCTTCAGCAAGAGTACCATTACGGCTTACCTGTCTTTTGAAACGACGTAAAGCATCATCAAGCACTTCGTTTTCCTTAAGAACTACCTTTGGCATTAACTACCCTCCCTTCTGAAACCAGCAACTTAAATATTGCAACGCTATTATTATATACAAGAGAAAATTAAAATGCAACACTGAACGCGTCTTCTACCAGACAACATTTTTAAGGTATTTCATAAAATCATCTCTGTATTTGTCGATGAGAGTTGAATCGACAAGATACATTACCTGATAGAATCCGTCAGTAAGATGGTCATATAATCCAAATACTGCCGTATATCCTTCACTGGATACATACTCAGCTATAACATGCTGAAAATCAGATTCCACTATCTTGCTGTCAGTTACAGACGGTCTGCCCATAACATGTTTACAGTAATCTTCCAGATGCCCGCTCCAGCCCATTCTGTCAAGCTGAGAACGCGGTTGCAGATAAACCTGAAGACTGACAGGACCATCAGTGAAAGCACACTCACAGCCTTCTAACTGCGTCTCCTTGTAATCATACCCGGTGAACAGCTGAATGTTTCTGTAGTTATGAGGAACAATGATGTCGTGTTTTACAACAATGGTTCCCCCAACCTGAATGAGATCAAGATCATATTCATCCCTTCCCGGCATGTCACCGCTGTTGTCTGCCGAGATCCTTATATTGCTGATCTTATGATTACTGTCAGCTGTCAGTGCCAGCTGATATTCTTCCGGCTTTTGAAATTCTCTTCCAGGAATCAGATAATCCATGAAATCTACAAATACATTTATTGATTCAGGCAGCAATGATGCAGGAACAGCAAAGCTGTATACGTTAGTGTTTTCCTTTTCTTCGATTGAGATGTTTTTCAATGAAGAAATATTGTCAGCCAGAACATCGAAACGCAGGCCTTTTTCATATGTTTCCGCAATCAGGGTTTTCAATGTATCGTCCGGTAATGGCATATAGGCTTCCGTGAACTGCCGATACAGTTCCCCCTCCAGATAATCAAAGGCAAAACTCATGTTTAATTCCTGGGGCCCGTTAAACTCCATGTGGAGATCCTGATAGTTTCTGTTACTGACGATGTGAACATCAAAAGGGTACTCACCTGCAACCTTATGGCTGGCTTTTCCGGTGATTTCACAGTTCAGGTAATCATATTTGCTCTGAGCAGAAAGAAATTCTTTCACTCTGTCACTGTCGCTTTTCTGCTGACAGCCACACACTGAAAGAATCATGACCATTATCAAAAACAGAACTGCATGCTTACCCCATTTACTTCGCATCTTCTTCCTCCTCATAAAGCTCGTGAAGAATATTTCTTACGGCATTGACATCACCGATCCAGTATTCCCTTTCTCCATTGATGTCAAGATAGTTTTCATTTCCCTTGCCAAGAATCAGTACCATGTCTCCGGGGTTAGCCAGTTCTATGGCCTGTCTGATGGCTGTATAGCGGTCTTCGACAAAAACAGTGTTGGCATCACTGATACCCTCCATGATCTGAGCGGCAATGTCTTCCGCCTTTTCCATCCTGGAATCCCGTTCAGTCAGAATCACAAGAGAACATTCCTTATCAGCAGCTTTTCCATACTCAGCACGTCTTCCTGTTTCTCTTCCGCCCGGCAAGCCGAATACAGTGATGATCCTGCGGTTTTCCGGTGTTATGGCGGCGGCATATTCAAAGACTTTTTCAAAACTGTCAATGGTATGTCCGACATCAACAATGATGTTGAACGGCTGCGGGCCGCGAATATTCTGCATGCATCCTTCGATGATGTTGACTTTGCGGCATAAAGGAACAAGTTCCTCAAGAGGATAGCCGTCTTCATGCAGAATGGCTATGGCATTAACCAGATTATAGATATTGAATCTGGCAATGAGATTTGTCTTGACCTCATATCTTTTCCCATCATGGATCAGAATGAATTCAGTATGGTCAGCCAGAAGCTTAACTCCGGCTGCACGGTAGTCAGCCCTGCTGTTAAAGCCATAGGTAATTACCTTACCGGCTGTTTCCCTGGCCAGTCTTAAGCCATATTCATCGTCCATGTTGATAATGGCCTTCTGGTCCTTGCTGATCATGCCAAACAGTCTCTGTTTACTGCTGAAATACTTTTCATCTGATTCGCTGAGATCCATTTTGCTGGTGTTGAGGTTTGTAAAGCTCAGGCAGTCAAACCTGATGTTATCGATATATCTAGCTCCGATGAAACGGCTGTCTACCTCAATTACAACAGCCGTGGAGCCCTCATTTTTCATTTCACGGCACATTTTCTGCAGGTATACCGCATTAACCATTCGGCGTCCAACTTCAATGTTAACATTGTCCTTGATGATGTCCTTGGAACCGATATAACCGGTCTTGGTAAAATGACTGCTGAGACACTGCACGATCAGTGCAACGGTACTTTTGCCGTCAGACCCCGCAATGCCGTAAACCTTGAGATTCTTGGTTGGCTGACCATAAAAAACATCCGCAAAATTATTCAATGCCGATAACGTATCGTTAACCATGATATAGGTTATGCCCTTGACATACTCTGACAGTTCACGTGAATGAACGACACATACGGCACCGTTTCTTATAGCTTCATCAATAAAATCATGCCCGTCAAACACCATGCCGCGAATGCAGAAAAAGATTCCTGCCTCGCATTTGATGCGTGAATCAGTCATGATCGTTTTTACTTCAAGATTAGGTGCGTTTTCGAAGATCTCTCCGATATTCATTTATTATCCCTCTATAACATGTCCAATCAGATATTCGCCATCCCAGCTGTCAAATTCAACTGTGAAGAACTGATGTGACAGGTCTTTATCACTGGTTACCTTAACCTCAATATACTCACTGTTATGGCCGGTATAGAAGCTCTCTGTGCCCCTTTCAAACAGAACTCTGCCTGTTTTGCCGACAAATCCCTTAACAAACTCATTATATAATTCAGATGAAAGTTTGGTCAATTCAGCAACCCTTTGCTTCTTGACGGTTCCATTGATCTGATTTTTCATTCCGGCAGCGACAGTATGGTCTTTAGCGGCGTATGGAAAGACGTGCAGAAAACTCATGCCAGACTGTCTGATAAACTCATAAGTATCCCGGAAGTTTTCTTGGCTTTCTCCAGGGAAACCGACTATTACATCCGTTGAAATGCTTACCGTACCGACTTTGCTTCTAACTTTGTCAAGGCATTCCAGAAACTGAGCTGTCGTATACGGGCGGTGCATGTCCTTGAGGATCCGGTTACATCCGCTCTGCAGAGGTATGTGCAGATGACGGGCAACTCTTTCTTCTGAGGCCATCAGATCAATGAGTTCATCAGTTATTTCCGTTACCTCTATGGAAGAGATGCGCAGTCTTTTCAGTCCGTCAACTTCCCTCAGGAGTCTCTTTATCAGGGCTGTCAGATCTGTTTCGCCATCATGATACCTTCCGGTATGAATGCCTGTTAACACAAGTTCGCTGTGGCCGCTTCTGACAAGTTCAGAGGCAATCTCAACGGCTTTATCGGCTTTCAGACATCTTTCCCTGCCTCTGGCATAAGGTATCACACAGTAGCTGCAGAACTGATTACAGCCATCCTGTATTTTAAGATATGCCCTGGTCTGATTGAACTGTCGTAAAGCCATCTCTTCATAAGGACACTGCTTCAGATCATCAACCATGATGATCCTTTCTCTTGTTTCAATATATCTGTCTATCAGTTTCGGCAGTTCTTTTTTATGATTTGATCCGATGAGAATATCACAGTCTTCAAATATTTCTTTTTTGTCATATTCCATCTGAACATAACAGCCCACCACACATATGACTGCCTTTTCATTCAGCTTTCTGGCTTTATGCATCATCTGTCGGGTCTTGGAACCAGCGGTATTGGTAACCGTACAGCTGTTAATAATGAATATGTCAGCCGGCTCATTACCAAAAGGGACTTCCTGATATTTCTCAGACAGCTGCTGAGCATACCAGTTAGCCTCATAGTTATTAACCTTGCATCCCAGATTGCAGATACTGAATTTCATCTTAGTCCCTCTATAACACTTAATATGAACATTGTCGCTGTTTCCGCTCTTAAGATACGGTTTCCCAGGGAAACGGAAACAAAGCCCATATCATTTAATTTAATAACTTCTTCTTTTTCAAAACCGCCTTCAGGTCCTACCACAAAGGTGATCCGGTCACTGTCAAGCACATCTCTGAGCCTTACATCATCCTCATTTTCATAGGCAACCAGATTCACTTCCTGTTTGTACTTATCCAGCTGATTTATGACAGTTGGTCTTTCAACCACACAAACTGTTGTACGATTGCACTGCTGACAGGCTTCAACAGCGATTTTATTCCATCTTTCCAATTTACGTGAAATCTCTTTTTCATCAAGACGGATTATGGTCCTTCTCGTAATCAGAGGCACAATCCTGGTAGCACCAAGTTCACAGGCTTTCTGAATCATCAGTTCCCACTTTTCCTTCTTGATCAGAGCAGCTACACATATGACAGAAGGCTCTTCAAAGCCTTCATTTTCATATATTAGAGTTACTCCAACCATACCGTTTTCAAAAAACAGACGGCCAGTAAAGGCTCTGCTGTCGCAGTCTACGATCCTGACTTCATCATCATTTTTCATTCTTAAAACATCAGCTATGTGATGGCTCTGATTCCTGTCAAAATAGTACCTGCTGCCAACCTGCAGCTTGTCACCGGCAAAAAACTGTCTCATTATTTCTCACCGTTTAGAGCCATTTCCCTCAGCGTTTTTATCTCATGAGGTTTCAGGCGGCGATAAGATCCTATCGGCATCTGATCGTCACGGACACATCCGTACTGCTGACGGTGCAGTTTGGTAACCTCATATCCCAATGCTTCCATCATTCTTCTTATCTGACGGTTACGTCCTTCAAAAATAGTTATATCCAGTGAGGTCTTGCCGTTTGGAATATCCTGATTAGTAATATTTACCTTGGCCGGCAGTGTCTTGATTCCGTCATCCAGCACTACTCCATTAATCAGTTTGAATACATCAGCCTTTTCAACCAGACCTTTGACGGTCACATGATACATTTTAGGCAGATGATAGCGCGGATGCATCAGCAGATTGGCGAATTCACCGTCATTGGTCAGAATGATCAGTCCGGTTGAATCATAGTCCAGACGTCCTACCGGAAAGATCCTGGCAGTAGTATCAATTAAGTCCGTGACCTTTTTACGGTCATGTTCATCATTAGCCGTAGAGACATATTTTCTAGGCTTATTTAAAAGATAGTATTCCAGTTCTTCATGAGGAAGCGGCTTGTCATCAACAGTAACCACATCCCCTTTATTTACCTGTGTACCTAAAACAGTAACGGTAACTCCGTTTACCTTGACTCTCCCCGCTGTTATCAGTTCTTCCGCTTTACGGCGGCTGGTCAGCCCTGATGCGGCTATTACTTTCTGTAATCTTTCCATATTATCCGAACAGCTCCTCATCTTCTCTGGAATTACCATATTCCGGTAATTCAGGCAGCTCATCAAGACTCTTCAGTTTGAAGGTATCCATGAACTGTTCCGTAACCTCATAGGTAAACGGGCGTCCGGCAACCTCCAGGCGGCCGGCTTCTCTGATCAGATTTCTGGCCAGCAGTTTTCTGATCATCATGTCACAGCTGACTCCTCTGATTTCTTCAATTTCCACACGGGTAATAGGCTGCTTGTAGGCAATGATAGCCAGGGTTTCCAAAGCGGCCTGTGAGAAAGGTCTTGTTTCCGTACGTTCAAACAGTTTCTGACAGTATGGGTGTGAAATGGCTTTGGACACCAGTTTATAACGGCCTCCATAATTCACCATTTCGATTCCTCTTGTCTCATTTTCCGTATATTCAAGCATCATCTTATCGAGCAGCTGCTGAGTCTCTTCCTCGCTTATTTCCAGGGTTTCTGCCAGCTGTGCAACAGTAATGCCATCATCTCCTACGACATATAAAATTCCTTCTGTAACGGCCTCCATGTTATTCATAAGCTGCTCCCTTCATAAAATAAACTTCATCTTTCCTGACCTTGAACGTCAGAGTTCCATCATGAACCATGTCCAGGAGTGAGAGGAAAGTTATAACTACCATATATACGCTGTGACAGTCTTCCATCGTTTTATTCATGGTAAAACTGCCCTGCCAATCTTTCATTTTCCGTTTCAACTGTTTTACGCGGTCATCAACAGTAATTTCCTTTGTCGTAATGCTGACTTCATACGGCTGAGACAGCTGCAGTCTTTTCAGACATTTTTCCATAGCCTTGATCAGTTCGTAAGGTGATGATTCCGCAAAGCTTTCATCGCTTTTCACCCACTCGCCGGCAATTTCCGCCAGTGGCTTGTCATGCATCTGCATTCTTTCCCGATAAAGACTTTCAAACTGTGAGGTTATTTCCTTGTATTTCTGATATTCTATCAGACGTTCAACCAGCTGTTCTGATTCATCCTGATACTCATCTTCAAGTTCATCCTTAACATTAGGCAGAAGCTTCTTGCTCTTGTATTCAATCAGCGTAGCCAGTTCCACCAGATATTCACTGGCTATATCCAGATGCAGCTGCTGCATGGCATGAATGTAATTAAGGTACTGATCCGTCAGCTTGGAAATATCGAGATCAAAAAGATCCAGCTGCTCTTCCTTGATCAGGTGCAGCATCAGATCCAATGGTCCGTCAAACTGGTCGATAGTTACCTTAAAGTCCATAACAAAAAAACCTCAACAAAAGTATAGCATAAAACACTGTTTTCACAAAATAAAGTCTTTTCAGCAAAAAGGACGGTTATCCCGTCCTTTTTTGCTATTTATTGAGATATCCTCTGATGATATCAAGCATGCTGTTGATCATTTCCTTTTCCTCCAGCAGCATGTCATATATTCCGTCTTCACTGAGTACTCCTCTTTTCAGATCAGCAGGAATTTTACCCTGTTCGTCATCAGAGAAATCTTTCATCCACTGCTTGCCTTCATAATAGGCAATCAGCTTTTCCAGATCTTTCTGCAGTGACTGATATGTTTCCAGTTCACTGTTCAGATTATGTATGTTGACTCTTGCCTTATCGAAGATGGCCTCCATCTTCTCAATTCTTTCGAGCTGCTTCATCCTAGATGACCTTTTCAATTACCGGAGCAGGTTCAAACGGTTCATCAACCAGTTCGACTGCTTCATAGAAACGCTGCAGCCATGTTCTTTCAAGCGGTTTGTTATGGTATACAAAGGCAAGTTCCTCACCTCTGGCAACATAGTCCCCTACCTTCTTGTTCAAAACGATACCAACTGCCGGATCAACAACATCTTCCATGGTTTCCCTGCCGGCACCTAGATTCATGGCCAGAATGCCGATAGCCTTAGCTGGCAGATCATGTACATATCCGGCCTTATAGGATTTCAGCTTGGTAATAAAACGTGCCTTAGGCAGCAGATCTGTATCGTCAACAACTCTCTCATCGCCACCCTGAGCCTTAATCAGCTGTCTTAATACTTCAAGTGCACGGCCTGATGAAATGCTTTCTTCCATCATAGCCTGGCATTCTTCTCTGGTACCTACACCTGCCTGTTCCAGGATTACCGCACCAGTAACAACACACAGTTCAGTGAAATCCTTTGGTCCCTTGCCTTTTAAGGTATCAATGGCTTCCTTGACTTCCAAAGCATTACCGATAGCGTTGCCCAGAGGCTGATCCATTGAAGATATGCAGGCAGCAACTTTCTTACCGAAAGAATGACCGATTCTGATCATCTGTGATGACAGTTCCTCAGCCTTTTCCATAGTCGGCATGAAAGCACCATTGCCGTATTTGACATCAAGTACGATTACGTCAGCGCCGCTGGCTAACTTCTTGCTCATGATGGAACTGGCAATCAGAGGAATGGAATCAACAGTACCTGTTACGTCTCTTAAGGCGTAGATCTTCTTGTCTGCCGGAACAAGATTTCCAGTCTGACCGATAAGGGCAATACCGATATCGCTGACCTGATTGACAAATTCTTCTTCACTCAGAGAAATGGAGAAGCCAGGAATTGATTCAAGCTTATCCAGGGTACCGCCTGTGTGTCCCAGTCCGCGTCCTGACATTTTGGCAACCTTGACGCCGCAGCTTGCTACCATTGGCATTAATGACATCGATGTCTTATCTCCAACACCACCTGTACTGTGTTTATCCACTTTGATTCCAGGAATTGAAGAAAGATCAATAACGTCGCCGCTGTTCATCATACATCTGGTAAGAGTTGAGATCTCGCGGTCTGTCATGCCATTAAGAACAATTGCCATTAACAGCGCGCTTACCTGATAATCAGGAATAATGCCGTCAACATAACCGTTTATCCAGAATTCTATTTCTTCGTCTGTCAGTTCTTCTTTTCTTTTTTTCTTTTCAATAATATCTACAAAATGCATCTCGAATATCCTCCTTATACACTTACTTTTCCCTTAATTGCCGGCCATGGATCGTAATCTACGATCTGGAAGTCTTCATATTTGAAATCTCTGATATCCTTTATATCAGGGTTGATGATGAGTTTCGGAAGCTTTCTCGGTTCACGTGAGATCTGTTCGTGAATCTGATCAAGATGGTCGTTATAAATATGCAGGTCACCGAAAGTGTGAACCATTTCATATGGCTGATAACCGCATACCTGAGCAACCATTGTCAATAACAAGGCATATGAAGCGATGTTGAACGGAACACCGAGGAATGTATCAGCGCTTCTCTGATATAACTGCAGAGACAGTTTCTTGCCGTCTGCACTTACATAAAACTGGAAGAACGCATGGCAGGCCGGAAGAGCCATGTCCTTTACCTGTGCCGGGTTATAGGCAACAACGATATGTCTTCTTGAGAACGGATTGTTCTTAAGTTCCTCAATAACATTCATTAACTGGTCTGTTCCAAAGAAATCACGCCACTGCTTGCCATATACCGGACCGAGGTCTCCCCATTTAGCGGCGAATTCGTCATCGGTTTTTATCTTCTCAACGAATTCTTCCATTGTTTCGCCATTGTATATATCGGACTTTTTAAACTTCTCATAAGGCCATTCATTCCATATTCTGACATTATCCTTAACCAGTGGCTGGATATTTGTGGAACCGGAAATGAACCATAACAGTTCCTTGGCTATGCCCTTGAAAAACACTTTTTTGGTTGTGAGTAAAGGAAATCCTTCCTCAAGATTATATCTTGTCTGGTAACCGAAAACAGAAATTGTTCCTGTACCGGTACGGTCTTTTCTCTGCTGACCGTTTTCCAGAATATACTTACACATGTCGATGTACTGTTTCATATTATTTCCTCGCTGTATCTTATATTATTCTAACAGTTTAGACGATTATTTTCATCCTATCTTTGTCAAAAAAAAGGCTTTTCAGCCTTTCTATTTTTCTGCTTCAAATAATGATTTATCTACACCGCAGACCGGGCAGACAAAATCTTCCGGTAATTCCTCAAAAGGTGTTCCCGGTTCGATTCCCATTTCAGGAACGCCCTTCTCAGGATCATAAGTGTAGCCGCAGACTGTACAAACGTATTTTTCCATAATATTCCTCCTTGTATATTATTTGATTACATTTCAGCAGGTTCGAAGTCTTCCGGTCCGTGATTGCATAACGGACAAACGAAATCATCAGGAAGCTTGTCACCATCATAAGGTTCAAAGTATCCGCAGACCTTGCAGATGAAACCTTTCTTCTTTTCAACCTTTACAGCCGGTACATATTCAAAGTCTTCCGGTCCGTGGTTACACAGCGGACAGACGTAATCTGCCGGCAGTTCATGTCCTTCAACAAAGTATCCGCAGACCTTGCATCTCCAGCCTTCCGGCTGTTCTGTAACAGCTTTTTTCTTCGGCTTGATATGAGCATGGTAGTAAGCATATGTAGCGCTAGGCTCTTTGGAAAGTGTCTTAGCCTCTACAACATCGGCAATAAACAACGTAGACTTGCCCAGATCAAATTCAGCTATAACCTTGCATCCGAATACGGCATTTGTATGGAATGGGAAATAGATGATGCCGTTAGCAAGACGGGTATCGTAATCAACGTCAGCAAATTTGTCAACATACCGTCCTGACTGGAAGCCATAATGTTCGAATACCTTGAACGGCACGCTTTCAGTCAATACTGATACGTTGAATTCGCCGCTCTTCTTTATCATTTCGCAGGTATGGTTCTTATTAATGACGGAAATTGCCATTTTCTTTACTTCACCTTCAGCTACCTGAGCAGCAGAATTAATGATACAGCCGTAATCCTTGCCGTCAACTTTAGTTGTCAGCAATTCCAGGCCATATGTCAGGTTGAAGAATGCTTCAGGTGCAACTTCGGCCTTAACCAGTTCACCCTGAGCCACAGGCTGTTCCTTGGCAGCCGGATAGATATCCCTGGCAATTACTTCTGCCATGTATTCCAGCTGTTCCATCGTTTTTTCCTTTGGCGCTGACTTTAATGTGATCATCTCATCGAAGAACTCTGTTCCCGGAATGCTGGTCAGCTTATCAAGCAGGATCTTTCCGGCCTGCGGAGCCCATGAACCGTTTTCAATAATCGCTACCTTACGGTTACGCAGATTATGTGCCATCACTTCATTTACAAAGTTTTCCATCGTAACAAACAGTCCGTTATTATAAGTCGTACTGGCTATTACCAGATGGGAATACTTAAAGGCAGCTGCCAGAATATTGCTGGCAGGAATCATGGATGTATCGTACATTTCAACATCGACGCCTTTATCAATCAGCTTACCAGCCAGAATGTTGGCTGTATTCTCGGTGTGTCCATATACTGAAGCATAAGCCAGACATACGCCTTTTTTCTCAAAGCCATAGCTGCTCCAGATGTTGTACTTTTCCAGGAAATCACCGAAGTGTGAACGCCATACAAAGCCATGCAGCGGACAAACATAGTCGATCTTAAGATTAGCTGCTTTCTTCAGTACATTCTGTACCTGTGGTCCGTATTTACCAACGATATTCGTATAGTATCTTCTGGCCTCATCCAGCCAATCATGCATGAAATCGACTTCATCAGCGAACAGATGACCATTCAATGCGCCAAATACGCCAAAGGCATCTGCTGAAAACAGAACTTTGCTGGTATCATCATATGAGAACATTACTTCTGGCCAGTGGACCATTGGAGCATTTACGAAAACAAACTTATGATGGCCGGTCTCAAAAACGGTCTTCTCATCAACTACTTCTATTAGTTCAGCATCTACATTATCAAAAAACTGACCGATAAGTGTTTTAATCTTGGCATTGCACAGGATCCTGACATCAGGATATCTTAGAATAAGTTCACCTATTGTAGCAGCATGGTCCGGCTCCATATGATGAACAACCAGATAATCAAGATGACGTCCGTTCAATCCATATCTGAGATTTTCAAAAAACTGTTCCGATACCGCCTTATCAACCGTATCAAAAACTACCGTCTTATCATCGAGAAGCAGATATGAGTTATAAGACATTCCATCAGGAACTTCATATACACCTTCAAAGACTGGTACTCTGCGGTCATCAGCCCCGATCCATAACAAATCAGGAAGCACTTTCTTTACACAATACATTATTTATCCTCCATGGGTATATATTCATCTTATAATAAAACACCATGATTAGATAGTATTATTCGTTTATATCATCTTTTCCATTATCAAAAAAATTCACAAATTTCAGGAATCGTCTCTTTTCTTCACTATTAAGTATTGAGAGGAGATTAACATATGATAAATCAGACGATAATAGTAGGCAGACTGAAAACTCTGCCGGAAAACTTCACCAAGGATCCGCTCAAATATTCAGAGATCAGAATAGAAGTGGAAAGATCATACAGAGATAACCGGGGACAGCCCTTAAGTGATATTTTCAAGGTCATTCTCTGGAGAGGAATATCTGACATTACAGCCGAAAAGTATCCGGTAGGCTCCATAATAGCTGTCAGAGGCCGCCTGGAATCAGAAAACGGTGAAATTGTCATAATGGCTGAAAGAGTGTCCTTTATTTCCAGTAATGATACCGATGTTCACACCAACTGAAAACAGAGCTATGAAGCTCTGTTTTTATCATATAGTATCTTAAGTCCCGTCAGCATCAGGTTATTGTCCAGTGTGATCTCTCTTTCACAGTAAGGGACGATCAGTCTGGCCAATCCTCCTGTAGCTATGGCTTTGCAAGGATATCCCAGTTCCCTTTCCATCTTCGTGATCAGTCCATCCAGCATGGATGCCTGTCCGTAAATCATACCGGCAGACATGCATTCTTCTGTTGTTGAACAGACTACCTTTCCCGGTGCGCTGAGATTGATCTTCGGCAGTTTGGAAGTGCCGGCAGAAAGTGCATTCAGAGATGTGGCAACGCCAGGCATGATCACACCGCCGATGAAGTCACCGTTCTTATCGATAACGGTAACTGTAGTGGCAGTACCCATGTCGGTGATGATTGCCGGATAACCGTATTTATTCTTAACGGCCACTGCCCCAACAAGCAGATCAGCACCAAGAGATTTCGGGTCTTCAATTCTGACTCTGACACCGCTCTTAATTCCCGGTTCAACTACCAGAGGCGTCTTTCCGGTCACTTTTTTTATTGCGTCTCTCAGTTCATATGTCAGAGGAGGTACAACGGAAGAAATGATTCCTCCCTTTATCTCATCAACATTTATGTTTCTGATTTCAAAAATGGAATGAATGAGAACAGCATATTCACTAGCTGTCTTTTCAATGTCAGTAGCTATTCTTTCACTCAGAATAACTTCGTCACCTTCAAGAATGCCTAATTCAATATGGCTGTTGCCCATGTCGACTGTTAATATCATATTTTCTCCTAATCTATGGCGCTTAATACTCTCTTGACTACCGGTACCAGCACAACGTTAACGAGTAATTCAAACAGGAAATTACCTCCGATGATACCGATAAACAGGAACTTGCCTACTGTGGCAAAATTATATTCCACGGCAAACTTTTCAGCAACCGGCAGGAAAATGGTAACTAATCCTATTGAGAAGATTCCGGTGTTCATGATTGGAGCCAGAACAGCTGAGACTGCTGTTGCCAACAGATCATTTCTGTCCTTCAGCAACTTGTATACGACACCTGGAACAAATCCGGCAGCTGCACCTTTCAACAGACATAATACCACTGTCATTACAGGATTGGTCTGCATCATCATGGTGCTCATTGGTTCAGCACCGGACAGGACACCTATAATGACTATTACGCCAAAAACACAGCCCAGGAAAGCACCTGTTAAAGGTCCATACAACAAAGCACCGATAATGATAGGTATCAGAGATAAGGTTGGTGTAAAAGGCCCGATTCTGATTCCGCTTGCTACTGTCTGCAGGACAACTATTACTGCTGCCAGCAATGCTGTTGACACCAGTTTCTTAGTACTACTGTTTCTCATAAAAAAACCTCCGCTTTCATTCCCGTGACTTGTTCTTCACAGCCGTTATAGGGATATGACTACTATTTCCGGTACTATTCTATATTTTTTAATCTATAAATGCAATGAAATATAATAGAAAAAGACCATCTCCCTGCGGAGACAGTCTTTAAAAGTCAGTCAGATTTAATCTTATAAATCCTTAACAGCGTTAGCTACTTCTTCAGCCCAGTTGTCGACACGTTTTTCAATGCCTTCACCTGTAGCATAACGGATGAACTTAACGCATGTAGCGTTGTGTTCCTTTAAGAAAGCAGAAACCTTTGAGCTGCCATCACGGAAATAGATCTGGTCAACCAGACATACTTCCTGTAAAGCCTT